>ERZ795060.3032-NODE-3032-length-16005-cov-4.688715_pt1 | contig 16005 bp, 14 predicted proteins | sample MGYA00375144_ERZ795060 | MGnify/ENA primary metagenome ERZ795060 (study PRJEB30189, sample SAMN05720157) | activated sludge metagenome | isolation source: anaerobic digester from wastewater treatment plant | place: Japan | collected 2015-05-15 ...
GTACATGGGAGCTTTTGATGACTGTTCCTTTCTTTTCCATCTTTTTTCATGTTCTTTGTATACGGTATGTTTGGAAAAAATATAAAATTTCTGAAAAATAAGAAAATTCAGAAAATATAGATATAATTGATTTTAACCACAATCAGGAAAATTCAGAAATCTTTCATTACGATACAGTCACATTCTCTGGTTTTTTTCATCCCTGCTGGAAATGATGAACCGAAATGACTGTTTCCTGCATATCTCATCTTCAGAGCTTTTGGGTGTATTCTGCACTCTGCTAAAATTATCCCGTATGAGCACCAATAGTACCCGTCTGATTGGTTTATGAGTAAAACAATTATCACGGTTGTCGGAAAGGATACCGTCGGAATTATCGCAAAGGTATGTACGTATCTGGCAAATAATCAGGTAAATGTCGAGGATATCTCTCAGACAATCGTTCAGGGATACTTTAACATGATGATGATCGTGGATACAAGCAAATCTGCCAAACCCTTCTCTGAGATGGTGACAGAACTTGAAACCCTCGGTGATGAGATCGGAGTAAAGATCCGGTGCCAGCGTGAAGATATTTTTACCAGAATGCATCGTATTTAACAGGAAATCCTATGATAAATATCTTCGAGGTGAACGAGACAAACAGTATGATAGAGCAGGAGAAGCTTGATGTCCGGACCATTACGCTGGGGATCAGTCTTCTTGACTGCTGTGATGGTGATCTCGATGCTTTAAACCGGAACATATATGCAAAGATTACCCGTCTTGCCAGAAACCTGGTTTCAACCGGGAGAGAGATCGAGATCGAATACGGGATACCTATCGTCAACAAGCGAATATCAGTAACTCCTGTTGCCCTGATCGCCGGATCTGCCTGCTCTTCACTGGAAGATTTTGTCTCCATTGCACGAACTCTTGATAAAGCCGCAGCTGATACGGGGGTCAACTTCATCGGTGGTTATTCAGCAATCGTCTCAAAAGGAATGACACGGATCGATGAACTGTTGATCAGATCCATTCCTCGTGCCCTCTCATCTACCGAACGGGTCTGCAGTTCGGTGAATATTGGCTCGACAAAGACCGGGATCAACATGGATGCTGTCCGGCTCATGGGAGAGATGATCAAAGAGACTGCAGAGGCAACAAAGGAACAAAATTCCCTGGGATGTGCAAAACTTGTCGTCTTCTGCAATGCTCCTGATGACAATCCCTTCATGGCCGGGGCATTTCATGGCATATCAGAGGCTGATGCCGTTATTCATGTAGGAGTCAGTGGCCCGGGAGTTGTAAAACATGCCCTTGAGAGTGTCAGGGGAAAAGATTTCGAAGTTCTGTGTGAAACAGTAAAAAAGACAGCGTTTAAAGTCACCCGGGTCGGACAACTCGTTGCCCAGGTTGCATCTGAGCGTCTGGGTATCCCCTTTGGTATTGTTGATCTGTCACTAGCACCGACACCATCGGTGGGAGATAGTGTTGCTGAGATCTTAGAAGAGATGGGACTTGAATCGGTGGGTGCACCGGGAACGACTGCTGCACTGGCCCTGCTCAATGATCAGGTAAAGAAAGGGGGAGTGATGGCAAGTTCCTTTGTTGGAGGGCTCAGCGGTGCGTTTATTCCGGTCAGTGAGGACCAGGGCATGATCGATGCCGTCATTCGGGGCTCTCTCACGCTTGAAAAACTTGAGGCCATGACCTGTGTCTGTTCAGTCGGTCTGGACATGATCGCAATTCCCGGAAGCACTCCTGCATCTACCATATCTGGTATCATCGCAGATGAAGCGTCTATTGGTATGATTAATCAGAAAACGACTGCAGTGCGTCTCATCCCGGTTATCGGCAAAGATGTCGGTGACATGGTAGAATTTGGCGGACTCCTGGGTCATGCACCGGTCCAGCAGGTGAATAGATTTGACTGTAGCAGGTTTATCAACCGGGGTGGAAGGATTCCTGCACCGATTCATAGTTTTAAAAATTAAAAATATCATCTTTTGATAGCACTCCGCTGGGAATTGAATACATTTTATACCAAAAAATACACTCATTTTCTTATTTTTCAGATATAATCTAAAATTACATAACCGGATGAGATGCCAGATTCAAACCTTTGAACGGTATGATGATCCAAAGCCCGGTACCGGGGAACAGACAGGTGAGTTTTTCTAAGAAGGAGAGAGCACCTCTTCGGGCATAGAGGGCTGCAGTACGGTTTCTGCAGCCGGCGATTATGAGTTTGTACTGGAAAGCCGGGACTGATATGTCATTGATACAATTGCTTTCTTCAGAGTGCATGGACTTATCTACAGGAACACCAATATACTCAATACTTCGTTCATGATCACGATGACATGGAATTCATTACGATAGAAAGGATGTACAAATGGCACCATATCGTGTTCTTATCGTCGAAGATAACCGGATAGAAGCACTTGATCTGATTAAAATCATCGAAGCGCATGGGTATGATCTGGCCGGTGTGGCAAAGACCGGAGAAGAAGCCATCCGTATAAGCAGAGAGAAGCACCCTGATGCCATTATCATGGATATCCGGTTAGCAGGAGATATGGATGGAATTAGTGCCGCAGAAGAGATAAACCGGAATGATCACATCCCCATTATTTTTTTGACTGCATACTCAGATATCAAGACCATACGACGGGCAACCTCTACCAGACTCTCTGGATTTATCACCAAACCCTTTTCAGAAAATGATATTGTTCATGCTCTTGAGGTTGCTCTATACAAGCATGAGTCTGAAAAACTCGTTCATGAAAACCGTCAGTGGTTACATACCGTTCTTGAGTCAGTGGGAGAAGGGATTATTGTCGTACATACCTCCGGTGAGATCAGGCTGATGAATAAAGCCGCATATACCATTCTTGGGATTCAGGGTGACAGTATTGGACAAAATCTCTCTGATATCCTGGTCCTGTATCGGTCATCTGATAATCTCAAAGTCCGGATTCCGTTCCAGATTCAGAATAAGACACCCCTCTCAGAGATAGATTATCCCTTATATCTTATTCAGCCATCCGGTTTTCGGATATACATTGATGGAATGATCTCTCCACTCTTAGAGCAGGATTGTGGCTGCACAGGTGTTGTGATAAATTTGCGTGACATATCAGAGACGATCGTGATGAAACGGGTCGTTCACGATGCATACCGACAGATCGAGGAAAATCTTGAAAAATTTGCCTTGCTCAATGATCAGATTCGAAACCCTCTCTCGATCATTGTTGCCATCCTTGATATTAATGAATGCGAGCATTTAAAAGATATTATGCCATATATCCACGAAATTGACAGAATAATTGATCAACTGGATAACGGTTATATCGCATCATCAAAAATCAGGAATTTCTTAAAGAAGCATCATGAGATCGATTAGTTCTTCCTTGGGATCATTTGTCATCTCACTCCTGGTGTTCATAGTCCTGATATCTCTGACAGCCGGGTACAGTTATCTTCTCTTTCATGTCTCTGCTGAGGTATTCAGCATTATCATCGCCGGGATCATATTTGTCATCACCTGGAACAGCAGGGATAAACTGGAAAATGGTTTTCTTCTCTTTATCGGGATTGCATTCTTCTTTATCGGCTCGGTTGATCTCCTTCATACCCTTGCGTACAAGGGTATGAATATCTTCACCGGGTATGATGCAAACCTGCCGACCCAGCTCTGGATTGCATCCCGGTATCTGGAAGCGGTATCCCTGGTGACCGCTCTCCTTTTTATAAACCGGCGGCTACGAGTTGGACTGATCTTCTGGGGGTATCTTGTTGTCACGGCACTTCTTGTCTTTGTGATATTCGCCAGATATTTTCCCGATTGCTATATTGAAGGTTCAGGACTTACTCCTTTTAAAATCATCAGTGAATATGTCATCTGCCTGATACTGGCCGGTGCAATGATTCTTCTCTCTAAAAATAAGACGCATTTCACATCTGATATCCTTTATCTTCTCTATGGAGCACTGATTGCTACTATCTTTTCAGAACTGGCCTTTACGTCATATGTCAGTGTCTATGGCCCTTCCAATTTCCTAGGACATATCCTGAAGATAATCGCGTTTGCATGTATGTATCAGGCCATAGTAGTGAGCGGGTTTCAGCGGCCGTTTGAGGTACTCTATCGGGAAGTATCGCAGAATGAAAAGAAATACCGGACATTGTTTGATACCATGGATGAAGGTATGGCCATATTTGATCTCATTGATGATGAAGACACAAGACCTGACTACCGGTTTGTTGATGTAAATAATCGGTATGCATCAATGATGGGGAGGACCCCCCGGGATCTTATCGGGAGGACCGGAAGTGAAATATATGGTGCGTACCCGCCACCACATCTGAAACAGTACTTTTCGGTTGCAAAAACCCATGAGCCAATGAGGTTTTTCGCGTATTTTAAACCAGATATGAAGCATTATACAGTATCGGTGTTTTTCATCGATACTTCACGGATTGCGACGCTTATCGCAGATATTACTCCTCTGAAGATATCTGAAAGGGCTCTCGTACGGGCGAATAAAAAGTTGTCCCTCCTAACACAGATCACCAGACATGATATCAATAATGATCTCTCCCTGGCCTATGCCTCTCTTGACCTCCTGAAAGAAAAAAAACCGGATGATAATGAGATTGCTGAGTATCTGGGATATCTTCGGGAGTCAATTGATGCCATCAATTCAAAGATTACATTTACCCGTAATTATGAACAGATGGGGACACAAAAACCCCGCTGGCAATGCATTTCCGCAATCATCAACGAAATATGCAATTCAAACATCCGGTTTTCATCACTCAAAATTCAGAATTCACTGGATTCACTGGAGATATTTGCTGATCTGATGCTTCCAAAGGTCTTTTCAAATCTCATTGATAACTCCGCCCGGCATGGAAAGACCGTCACCACTATCAGTCTCTCGTTCACGGTTCATGAAAACGGGTGCAGGATTCTCTATGAAGATGACGGGGTTGGAATCAGCCAGCACGTGCGTTCGCATTTGTTTGAGCCAGGCTATAGTATGACTCATGGATTTGGCCTCTTTTTGATCAAGGAGATCCTGCTCCTTACCGGGATTGAAATCACGGAAGAGGGCGAAGAAGGGAAAGGTGTCCGGTTTGTTCTGCATGTACCGCCGGGAGGATACCAGTTTGGCTGCAAGGAAAAGAAGCCGGCATCAGGTTCAGATGAATTTACCTGAAGTCCCGTACCGGTTTTACCCAAATACTGATAACTATTGGTCTGAAGTCATCTCTTCTTTCAGCATGGCATCGGTGATGGCAATAAATGCAGGGATATGTACAATAAGCCACTCAAAGAAGGGGTATACCTCTTCATACACCGTTTTGGGGAGTTCCCTTTTTAGTATTTGAACTGTTGTGTCAAGATTGGCAGGCCAGTATTCAATAAAAAACCCATGCGATCGGTATGCCCGAAAAGCCCAGAGAGATGTCTGTACAAGAACGATCGGATCATAACTGTGAAAGATCGCTCCCATAAATCTCAAATAGTTACGTGAATTATTCTGCATCATATCAGTATTATTCAGTCCGATGAGGCGGTCGATGTCTGGTCTTGCCAGCATGATCCGATTGAGCTCCTCGGCAATGGTATCAATCTTTTCATAAAATATCTTCGTAGATGCTTCAGATGGTTGTTTTAATTCCTCTGCCGATTTAATAAGTTTTTCTTCATTCACATGCAGTCCCTCCCTCTGCCGTTTTATTCATCATCTGCATGGAAGCATTTATACCTTCCCGGTTTGCATTCGTCTCTCTGATTCGCCTGTATTTTTGCAGACAGATGATTCAGGAAGGATAAAACCGAATGTGGAGCCGACATCTGGTGAACTGTGTACAACCATGAACCCTCCATGTGCCTCCACAATCATCCGGGATATCACCAGTCCAAGGCCGATGCTGCGCTCACCGTTCTTCTTCCGTCTCGATGTTCCGGAAAATTCTGAGAATACCATCTTCATCTTCTCCTGGGAAATCCCGGTTCCATGATCAATGACCAGAATTTCAATCCCTCTCTCTGTTTTGTGTGCATCAATCTCTATCTCCCCCTGATCAGGAGAATATTCTATAGCATTATGCACAAGATTTACAAGAACCTGTCCTATCTTCCCGGCATCAACATAGAGGAAGGGAATATTCCCATCAGTCTTCCAGGTAATCCGGATCTTCCTACGATCAGCAAAAAGTCTGGTCTTTCGAAGAAGTTCTTGTATTAACTGCTCATAGGATACCGGTTCACGGTTCAGGATGAGATGTCCTGATTCGATAATACTGATATCCAGAAAATCAGAGATAACCTGTCTCATATCCCTGGCAGATGTAAGAATATTCTCTAAATATTGACGATGTTCTTCTGAGAGGCTTTCCTGGAGATCTTCAATCAGAAATTCTGTGTAGTTCAGGATTATACTCACCGGACTTCGAAGGTCATGAGCAGCCATGCCCAGAAACTGATTTTTCATGGCATTCAGACCGACCAGCTCCCGGTTTCTTACTTGTAACTCTCTGGTAAGAATACCCATCTCACGGTTCAGGGTAATCACTTCCTTAGATAATTTCTGAAGTTCTTCGCTGTCAGTATGGCCAAACAGCAGATATCCTGAATCTGAACGGTAGACCACAATAGAGAATGTGCGGGGGAGATCATCAGGAGTCTGGATATTCATAATCGGATAGATGGTGCCGTCTGCCCAGTCGGATAATAATGAATCATTCCAGGAACCGATGAGCAGAATATCCTTTAGATGAACTCCGGCGGGATCCTGATGCAGGAGATCCTGGGCATATGTATTTGCAGCGTGGATGATACCCGCCTGATCGAGAATCAGAAAAAAAACCTGGGATTTTTCAAGGATGTATTCGCATATCTTTCCTGCAATAAAAGGATCACTGGTATACTTCCCGATACTCCCGTTCATATGTCTCAATCCATGATTCTAATTCATCAAGATCCCTGATATATTTGATCGGCTGGTATCGTTCCAAAAGCCCCTCCCCTCCCCATCTGAATGCCTGCCCCCCGGCAAGTATCTGGATGGAAGGGAACTGGGTGCGTATTATGGTTAATGCAGAGAGGAGATGAGGTATATTGAAATACACACTCACCGACAGGGCGATGAGATCTGGTTTTTTCCTCTGCATCATGGATATGAGATCCCTGACCGGGGTATTTGCCCCAAGAAAGTGCGAATTCCACCCCTGGAATTCAAACATATCAGATACCATCCGCCCCCCGATCTGATGAAACTCATCCGCGATACAGGCGACAATGACCGTATGGGTTTTGTGGGGGATGGAGAACATTTCTGTCTCCAGGATACTCAGCAGCCGTTCGGTAATCGCTGAGGCCAGGTGTTCTACTGCAACCGAGATCCGGTGATGCTCCCAGAGATCGCCCACATCATACAAAGAACGCTGAATAAGATGAAGATAAATCTCTTTGATATCGGTCCCTGACGTCCTGAGATCCTGAACAATGTCAGTACATGTGATCCGATCACCGGCTATAAGAGCCGTGAGATATGCCTGATAGATATTAGGTGGGATATGCGTATCCATAGATCAGGTACCCTTTCGGTGAAGATGTGGGAGAGTTCACCTGTGATATTGGGATCGGTTTACTATGAATATATTCATTGTATCTGCATGACTTTAAAGTCAGAACGATGAATACACACAGGAAAATCATGATATATATGGTTTAATTCAGGATAATTTCTTCTCTACATGATTTGTCAGGCATAGATTTATCGCATTTGAATTTATCATATATCATACAGGTATATGCAGATACTGCTCATAGACGATAATGAAAAGCTGTGTCTCCTCTATCAGAATCTTCTGAGCCGTGGTGGTCATGAAACCCGAATAGAAACGAAAGGAGAGCATGCTCTCGAAGCAATCCGGACGGCACGGCCGGACCTTATTCTCCTTGACATCATGATGGAACCGGTATCAGGATGGGAAGTTCTTGAGCAGATTCGCAGTAATCCCGATGTGGCTGATATTCCTGTGATTATTCTGACCGGAAAAGTCCTGACTGCACTGGAGGCAGTGAAGTATGGTCTGAAGATCGAAGGATTTGTGATGAAACCGCTTGAGAGGACCATGCTTCTCAAAGTCATTGATGATATCAGTGATGTCCTCTCTGAGAGTATGGATCGATACACCCGTGCCATTTCGGCCGGTATGCCTCCGGAGCGGGCGGCAGAGTGCCGTGATGCAGTTAAAAAAAGCAACATTCTTCAGTTTCTCCGTGAAAACCTCGCAAAACAGGAGGAATTACTCAGAGAAGAGGCTGAAAATAACGAGGAGATTCTTCACAGCCTTGATGAAATGAGGGAAATGATTGCTGCAGAATATCAAAAAATTCATAAAATAATGGAAAAATGCCCTTGATTAACCGGATTTTTCTGGCCCCCGGTTCATCTGATCCTTCAGTTCTGCATACTGTATCCATGCCGTATCAAACCGTGCCATCAGATCGCTGACCCGATCGGTCATCTCTCGTGCATATCCACTCTCAAGCGGCTGCCCCAGTGATATTTTCAGCAGCAGATCATGAATCGGTGCTCTGAGCTCAGCTGACAGTGCCCTGATCCCCTCCAGTGTTGCATACAGATCAGCATACTCTTTTTTTGTTTTTTCTGCTTCATACACAGCATGACGCTCCGCAGTCACGTCAGCCATGATTGTTGCGATGTGCGTTGGAACTCCTTCCTTTTTCAGGGGAATTCGTGTAAACTCAATAAATTTTACCGTCTCACCAAAGGTGTATTTCCGTATCCGTCGCTCCACATCTCCTGACCGGAATAATTCCTGAAGATCCTGCATATCACCAAAGAAGGAAAACTTTGGTGTCTCATAGAGCGGTCTTTTCAGCATATACTGGCTTATCCCGGCTTTTCTGGCAAGTTCTGCAAATAATGGGTTATAACCGGCCAGCATGAGACTTTTATCTATAACAAATGCCGGCAGACGCAGTGCCGTGGTTACTGCCATCAGGTGGCGGATCATTTCAGGACCGATATGTGATGATGTGGCTGCTGCTATCTCTGCATTCTCGATAAGGATGAGATATTCTGGTGGCTGCTCCCCTTCATGAAAGACAAATCCGCCGGATAATGTTACTGGGACCCAGGATCCGTCCTTACGTTTCAGAGATATCTGATCAGGAAGCATCATCTCCACCCTCTCTCCTGTAAGACCAGACTCCTCCTCTCCCCTCTGCATCCCGAAAATTGCATGTACCGGCCGGCCAATAAGTTCCGTTCTCATAAAACCTGCCAGATCTGCTGCCATCGTGTTCATCTCTCTGATTGCTCCGGTAGTAGAGAGCACGACGACCGGAAGCTGGATTGCTTCTATCTTCTTTCCAAGTTCTGACAATGCCTCCGGATGAACTTCTTCCCGTACTTTCTGTTTTATCCGGTGCTTATGAAGGCTCATCTCGATGTTTGTCATCAATTCGCGTTCCTTAAAGGGCTTAAGCAGATAACCTGATGGAGATACTGCGATTGCACGTTCAAGGGTTGCCTTGTCAGAATGAGCGGTCAGGAATATAATCGGGATATCATACAATTCCATAATTCGCTTTGCAGCAGTAATTCCATCCATCTCACCTTTCAGTCTGATATCCATCAGTATCAGATCCGGCTTTGTCTCGCCTGCCTTCTGAATTGCGGACTCTCCGGTTATTGCCTGACCGACGACATCATATCCCATTGTCCGGAGTTTCTGCTTGATCTCCATGGATATGAGCATCTCGTCTTCAACGATCAGGATCTTACTCCCCTGTGGCATGCTCCTCACCTCCGACTATAAATCCTTCCTTGATAGGAATTTTCATCCGTACTACTGCTCCGTTATCCGTGGAAAATGATATCTCTCCGCTTAACTGGAAGATAAGATTGGAGATTATTTGCATCCCAAGAGTCTCGCTGGTCTCCATGTCAAATCCGGGGGGAAGTCCTCTCCCGCTGTCGCGATACGCTATCTCCAGATAGTCCTGCTGGGGGACGATGGAAATCCCGATGGTTCCTTCCTGGCCTGGATAAAGTCCATGCTTGAATGAGTTTGTAATCAGTTCGTTCATGATAAGACCCAGGGGAATACCGACATCGATAGTCATCTCAAGAGACGGATCACAGATGAGACGAAGGGTGATGAGTGATTCATCACTCGAGAAATCAGCAATAAGGGTCTGGGCAAGTGAGTTAATGTACTCAAGCAGGTTGATACTGACCAGATTATCGGTCCGGTATAACTTCTCATGCACCATAGCCATAGAGAGGATCCGGTTCTTACTCTCCTGCAGTACCTCAGCGACAACCGGGTTATCGATCATACCGCTCTGAATCCGAAGCATGCTGACGATAATCTGCATATTATTCTTCACCCGGTGATGGACCTCACGAAGGAGGATCTCCTTCTCTTTGAGTGAAAGTCTGATCTCATCTTCAACCTGCTTTCGGACAGTAATATCCATAATACTCCCGATGACGGCAGGTTTGCCTTTGTAGAGGATACCACTGATTAGATTTTCAATTCTGATCAGCCTTCCGTCAGCAGTAATGCCCCTGAATTCATAATCATCGGTCTCATCAGGATTCTGTATGATACGTTGATGGTGCGAAAGGACCATATCTACATCTTCCGGATGGATATACCGATGAATGGGTGAGTTTTCAAGATCCTCACGCCTGCATCTAAGAATCTCAGATAACCGGGGGTTGGTGTAGATGAAGCGATTATCCTGGACAAGATACACCCCAACCAGGGATCGTTCCACTGGTTTGTGAAAAAGCTCTTCGGTCTGGTACCGGCTGATAACCGATCCTATCACCTCAGAGGCCATAAGGAGTGCTTCAATCTCGGCTATCGGGCTTATATGTTCAGTTTTCCAGGTGACAAACGCAAGGGTTCCCCAGAGAGTATCAGAAGATATCACCGGGAGGAGGAGGAGATATGAAGGAATTTTTTCCTTATCTGAAATGGATACGTCATCCTGTATGGCCTTTCGATCACCTAAGAAAAACCTGTTCTTTTCAAGATATTTGAATAACGGCGTAATTATTGCATTCATCAATTCGGACGCTGATGTGCACGGTTCCCTCATATCCAAGGCCCTCCACTCACAAAAATACTCCTCAAAACCGGGCCTCCCGTACAGATTCATTCCAAGAAGAAGCACCTGTTCAACTCCTGCCGCCTGTCCAAGCAGTTCCAGGCACTCAGGAATGTTCGGCTCCCATTCATTGTTTCTGACAAGCGTTTGTGCAACCGTACTGACAGCACTGAGAATCCTGTCCCTTCGCTCAAGTTCCTGCCTGGTTTGCATAAGATCCGTAACATCAACAGAGGTCCCGACAAGACCAGTGACAGCCCCCACGAGATCATGAACCGGAATCTTTGAGGATACAAACCACTGCGTCTTTCCATTCCTGCACAATTCCCACTCAATATTGTACAGGGGAATATTCTGAGACAGCACCATCCGATCGGTCTTCTCTCTCATTTCTGCAATATCCGGAGGAAAGAAGTCTGCATCGGATTTTCCGGGCAGGAAGGTTTTATCGCACTCAAGAAATGAGAGGAATGCCTCATTTCCCATCTGATACCGGAGGTTTGCATCCTTCATATAGATGTGTGCGGCTGAGGAGGCGAAAATTGCAGATATCCGCTCATAGGATTCATGCAAATTTCGTTCTGCCTCAAGTCGTTCACGAATCTCCCGCGATATGCAGAAAAGCACATGACGCTCTCCCCATGTCCCGATACTCCCTCTTGTCTCAACGGGAACTTCCCTGCCCTGCCGGTCAAGAAGCGGGTACGTGTTCTGGACTGTCCCTCCTTTACCGGTCAGGTCCATAAACTGGAATATGATATCATCCCGGTTCTTTGGCGGGTATAAGGCCTGAATTGGCATCCCGATAAGCTCCTGTTCAGTATAGCCCAGAACCCGGGTGACTGCCGGATTTACATTGAGTATTGTCCCGTCCATATCGATAACAATGACCAGTTCCTGCATCACTTTATAGAGTTCAGAGAGCTCATTCTCCCGCTGTCGAACCAGTTCTTCTGAACGGATCCTGACCAGGGTATTTCCAAGCTGAGCAGTAATCAGCTCCATAGTACCAGAAAATTCAGGAGAGATCGGTTTTGGATGATCAAGAATAAAGGACAAAACCCCGATGACATCTGTTCCGGTCATAATCGGAATCTGACCCCCGGTTATACGCATATCCTGCTCAGATGAACCGGGAACCGGGAAATACCTGGCTTTTTTTGTATAGATGATCTGATACAGATCACCAAAGGTAAACCGTTTGATAAGATCATGAGGCAGGTTATGTGCGATTGCAAGTTCTATTTTATTCGTTTTTTTATTGATGAGATGTATTGCACCGGTTGTACAACCGGCAAGAAAACGGATTGATATGAGTGTTGCATCCAGGGCCTGGTTGCTGGTCGAACTTTCAGAGAGTCTGGCCATGACATCCCGCTGTGTCCGCATGAGCATCTCTCTGGTCCTGCTCCCTTCTTCCGACTCTTTTCGTGCGCGATATGTTTCAACTGAATTTATGATTTTCTGGGCTATTTCAGGAAATAATCTGGAAGGCTCCTCACTTTTAAACTGTATGAAATCAGCACCGGCATTGGTTGCGTTCAGGATAACTTCCTTATCATCAACAGCAGTCAATAGAACAAACGGAATATCAGGAACAAGAGATTTGACCTTTTTGATAAAGGTTATCCCGTCCATCTCCTCCATACGATAGTCGGTAATAACCGCATCAGCTTCACCGGCAACGATCCTGTCAATAGCATCTTCCGGTGATGTATACACAGTAATATCAAAATCGCCGAAATCTTCCATGTAGATGCTAAGCATCTCACCAAATGCCGGCTCATCATCAACCGCAATGATCCTGATCATTGGACCTTCCTGATGAAGAGTGATTTTTCTGGAACGTAAAAAAGATATTGATGTCCGTGCTTACGATTTTTGTTTTCCGTTCAGGTATTTTAAAAGCCACGGAATGCCGTCAGCAGATGGATGAACCTCGATGAAGCGCTCAAACTCTTCAATTCCGATAGTACTGTTCATCATCCATCCAAGGTATGCCATTGCAACTGAAGCTGCGGGCGATGCTTCAGCAAGACCGGTCAGATGGCCGTTTTGATCAATCTCAACGGTTGCAGAACCGGTATGGTGATTGCTGACTTCCCAGAATGTTCCAGGACCTGCCGGGCCCGGGATTGAGAGTCCTTTTCTACTGTTTCCTGGTCTTCTGCAGTAGGCAAGATCATGATGCAATTTGATCGCCTGGGGGATCGCGATCGGATCAGGTTCGCATCGATTTCCAAGGATCGCATCTGCCGCCTTTCTTCCCTGATGTCTGGCAACCGGTGTCAGGTATCCGGTTCCGGTCACATCACCGGCAGCATATATGCCTGGTGCTGAGGTTTCCATCCGGTCATTAACGAGAAGGGCACCGTCCGGACCACATGCAATACCGGAAATAAATCCGGTATTTGGGATCATACCGGTGGCAAGCAGCACAGCATCCGCAGCAATCTCAGTCACGTTGTCATCATCCCGTATCAGAACACCGGCTACGCTGCTTTGGCCGGTAATTCCTGCGACTGTCACATGCTCTTTTATCATTACCTGGCTCAGATCCTTACGTGCCTCTTGTATGAGTTGCTCTGGAAATGTCCGCAACAGGGAGCTTCTGGCAAGGATGGTCACGTCTGATCCAAAGGAGCGAAAGATATAGGCAAATTCAGCAGCAATAACGCCGCTGCCGATAATAACCATTTTTTTTGGGAGATCCGGCATAGAGAGGATGGTATGGGCAGTATAGACACCCGGAAGACAGCAGCCGGAAATCTCCGGGATCTTTGGGTGAGCTCCTGATGCAACAATGACGGCTTCAAAGGGTGTCTCAACCCCGTCGATAAGGAGTGTGGATCCCTGTATCTCTGCTGATCCATGGATGACTTCAACACCCGCCTGTCTTGTCTCCTCTTCTAAAATACCCGCTATCACCCTGATGATCTCATGCATCTTCTGAATCAGGACCGGATATGAAAAGCCTGCCAGCGTGCCGATGAATCCATGCTGCTGGAAGACCTGTGCCTGGCTGATGAACCGGGCCACATCATTGAGTGCACATATCGTCATACACCCCTGATGCAGACATTGCCCCCCAAGCCCCGCTGATCGTTTCTCTACCAGTCGAACCTTCTTTCCTGCTTTGGAAAGTCGCATGGCCGCATACCGCCCGGCCGGTCCGCCACCTATCACGACGATCATAAAAGAGTATCGGTCACTGGTGATGATAAGGAAATTGAATTGCTTCTAAAAAAAGATGATGTGCTTATGAGTATCCGGCATCCGCACAGAATTCCGGATCAGAATCTGACTGCTCTATTTGCCTCTTTTCCAGCACAACATCGAGCACTCCGTTACAGAACGTCCAGGAAGATTGCTCCGGAATGATGGAAAACTGAAGATCAATGCTCCCGGAGAGACCCTGTGTGCTGATATGGCATGTGCGCTCAGCAAACTCCACCAGCGGTTCAGCGGCGAGGTGGGGAGGAAGCTGAATCGTCAGATAGGCAGTACTTCCTGCATCAACCATCTCATAGGTAAGACCGGTTTTTTGTTCCTGCCGGTGACCTGCACTTCCCGCATCACGGGAAGACAGCCCTCCGGTTATGATTGCACATCCGATGATACCTGGCTTTGCCGGCACTCCGTCCTGCATCTTTCGCATATTCTGTTCTAATGATGTGATCTGCTCAAGCAGTTTTACCAGGTTTTTGAGCAGGTCATCGTAGGGATTATTCGGCATAAATACCACGGATTTCTAATCCTGTTCCTTTTCTGCATACAATACCTTCCTCCATCAACTGGCGGATGGTATTGTCAACCGTCTCTAAAGGAAGGTCTGTCAGATCCTGTATCTCATCAGCGTTCTTTGCTCCATGTGCGAGAGCCACTGATACCAGCATGCTCTCCTCTCCACTCCCGGCCAGTTTGCCTTCATGAAGAACCTCACTTATCTGGTGATCAATCTCCCGCTCCATCTCCTCCAGTTTCCGGGCGAGTTTATCACGTTCCAGAATCATCTGTCTGAGCTTTTGCAGGGAGATGAGGAGACGCTGTTCACCGGACAGTACAACCGGTACCAGATCATGGCTCTGGGCATCCAGATGTACCTGGATACTGATGTCATGCTCAAGGTAGTAATACTTTCTTCTCCGGTTATCATTCCGATATCCCAGTATCCGTGCATCCTCGAGCATCTGGAGATGATCAATAACGGCCTTGGGCGATATCATAAGCCGTTCTGATATCTCAGTGACAAAACAGGGCTTCTCCCTCAAAAGCTCGATGATCCTCCTGCGGTTCCGGTTCCCAAGGATATCCAGCAGCCGGGCAAGCTCTGCCTGTTCCAACATCACTAACTCTATGTTAGTGAAAAATAGTATATATTATATTCTATAGTTTGGCGCTTCATCCGTGATGGTAATATTGTGTGGATGGCTTTCATGATACCCTGCCTGGGTGATCCTGATAAATCTCGTTTTCTCATGCATCTCCCGGATGTTATGTGCCCCGGTGTATCCCATTGCTGATTTCAGTCCGCCGATCATCTGGTAGATAACATCTGCAACAGGTCCGACATACGGCGTGACGCCCTCGACCCCTTCAGGAACAAACTTTGTCTTTCCGATCTCTTTCTTCTGGAAATACCTATCTGATGATACTCCGGTACTCATAACTCCAAGAGATCCCATACCGCGGTACTGCTTATATTTCCTGCTCTGAATCGTAACAATCTGACCGGGAGATTCATCAGTTCCGGCAAAGAGATTGCCCATCATGACTGAGTCAGCACCGGCAGCGATGGCCTTTGCCACATCACCGGAGAACCGTATACCGCCATCTGCAATGATCGGTACATC
>ERZ795060.3038-NODE-3038-length-15984-cov-13.867977_pt1 | contig 15984 bp, 16 predicted proteins | sample MGYA00375144_ERZ795060 | MGnify/ENA primary metagenome ERZ795060 (study PRJEB30189, sample SAMN05720157) | activated sludge metagenome | isolation source: anaerobic digester from wastewater treatment plant | place: Japan | collected 2015-05-15 ...
AAGGCATGACAGCTTTTACATCCTGTACCGTAAACAACAATTTTCATAATCATATATCCTTGTATGTTCTATATAAATAAGAAATTCAGCGCATTGAAAACATAGCCGATGATGATAATTCCCACTACTACGATTGCGATGAATGAAAACAACAATTTCGGTTTGATTGCTTTCGACAGCATAATCATACTTGGCAAGGATAAAGCGGTTACGCTCATCATAAAGGCTAAGATTGTACCTGCTCCCACACCTTTTGCAAATAAAGCTTCGGCTACAGGAATGGTTCCGAATATGTCCGCATACATCGGAACGCCAACAAAGGTAGCAATGATGACAGAGTACCATTTATCCTGCCCAAGCACTGCTTGTATCCAGTTTTCGGGTATGAAGTTGTGTATCGCCGCTCCGATACCTACGCCGATTAAAATATACGGCCATACTTTTTTTAGGGTTTCCAGCATCCTGTCTTTGGCATATACGGCTCTGTCTTTCTTTGTCAGCTCCGCTATATCCACTTCAATATTTGCGCCCTGCGTAACAAATTCGCGGACGTTTTTACCCACACCTGTTTTTTCGATAATCGTGCCTCCAATAATAGCAAGTATTAGACCTACTGCCACATAGGCGATAGCTATAGGAAACCCAAAAACGCTTATCAAAATAATCAATGCGCCCAAATCCACAAGCGGACTGGATATAAGGAAGCTGAAGGTAACACCGCTTGAAAGACCTGCACTCGTAAAGCCCATAAAAAGAGGTATGGACGAGCAGCTGCAGAACGGGGTAACGGTGCCCAGCAGCGCGCCCATTGCGTTCGCACCTATCCCTTTATACTTTCCAAGTATCTTTTTTGTTCTCTCCGGCGGATAGTAGCTTTGAATATAAGAAATAATAAAGATTAATAAGCATAGCAGAAATATTATTTTGATTGTATCATAAATAAAAAACTGTACAGCTTTGCCCCAAATACTCGCCATAAAGGTTTCGCCTAACATCCCTGTAAATGCTAAACCTATCAAACTGTTAAGCCACTTCATACCAAGAACTTGGTCTGAAACAAAGTCGAAAACGGCTTTAACCGAGTTCCAGCCTCCGATAATACCCGTTATTGTAAGTCCAATCGCAAAGGTAAAAACTAATGCAAGGAATATCCAAAGCTTTTTATGTCTATGTTTATGCTCCGCATCCTGAGTTTTATTTTGCACATTGTTTTCTTTTAATTCTGTTTTTTCATTATCTTTCATATACACCTCTTCTATAGATATATTGCAATATGTCTATATATAAACCAAAAAATATTAGTTATTAGTTCTCTTAATTTTCACAATTTACGCTACTTTTATATAAAAGCATTGGCGATTTTCTGTTTAGAAAGGCGGTTAATTCTTCAATAATCGGCCAGTTCAAACTATAGTAATTCCATTTTCCGTCTTTTTCAACCTTTACTAAATTACTATCGGAAAGCTTTTTCATATGATAGCTCAAAGTAGGTTGCGTTATACTAAAAGCGTCAAGAATCTTGCAAGCACACATCTCTCCGCCCTTAAGCATATCAAATATATTCGCTCTAGTTGGATCTCCTAATGCCTTGCATATTTCTGCGTAATCATCATACGTCATTACCATCACCTCATATAGATGTTTTTCTATATTTATTATTATATGCAGCATAATCTTTAATGTCAACAGTTATATAAAAAAATAAAGTATAATTGTCAACTTTCTTGATTATTATATATTTCCCATTATTAAAATGAAGAATATACCAAACCAATGAATCATATGTTGTCTAATCATTATGTTCAAGTCCCTAATTGTCCCAATTTGCTGAGGTTCGACTCCCTAATTGTCCTCGGGGTCGAAAGTTACTTATTGTTCGTTATACACAAGGTAAAAAAGCGCGCCTCAAAAGGGCGCGTTTTTGTTGCAATTGCCATTATTAGACGCATATCGGGACTCGAACCCTAACTCCCCGGTTCGCTCGCCGCTTCGCTTACCCTCGCTTCACCGCTTTCTACTTAAGCGCGATAAAAGCCGCTATAAGCCGCTATATTATTACTGCTGATCTACCCATCTGGCGTAAAGCGTTATATCGCCCGTTATCGGGGTGGAAAAGTTGAATTTCTCGGCATAGGTTGCCGATTTATACCATCCGTCCAAAACCTTGCCTTCCTGCTCAACCTCGGGAGCGGCCGTTAAAGCATCGGGCAATACTATTTTGGAGGCGTATGTAACATTATCGATATTGAATTTAACAGTATAATAATACATCATAATAATACAATCTGCTTTCGAGGTTGCTCCAGATAGAGGGGTAGGCGCCCTTCGCGCTCTTATAATCGTAATACTTGTCATTCTTGGGCAGATAGATTTTGGTGCTCGAACGGAAGGCGCTGCTGGTTTGCAGCCTTATGGTATTCAACCCGTCGGCGGAATCCGAATAACCCGCGAAATAAACGGCGTCCAAAGCCACATCGAAGGCCGAGCTTTCTATGTAAGCCGTCCTGAGCGGGAGTATTACCTTCTTCAGATTGACAGCGTTTGCGTTGCCGCCGCTAGATGTGAAGGTTTTTGCCCGGATGTTTTCGAGATACGCGAGCTCACCGATATCCTGCGAAGATTTCATCATTTCGGCTATATTCAATTCGTTGCCGAACCCCGTGTATTTATAAATAACTACACAGGTTTTGCCGCCCAGAGTCCTTACCAGAAACTCTACCGTGTCGCCGCCAACCGTGACCGAGGTTTTGTAATATATCTGATTGTTGCATACCTTCCAGTCTTTATGGTTTTTGTAGGCGGAAACCAGTTCTTTGGGCACGATTATATTTACCTTGTTCTTGTGGACTTCGCTTGAGCCGTTCTCGATTATGTTGGTAGCGCCGCTGTACCTTGCGGGTATCGAAGCCTCGTCGGTGATTTCGGTAAGGTTTATTATGAAATTGTCGAGGTGGCTAAGGGCGGATTCTGCTATTAATGTCGTGCCCCTGCGCACGACTATCTCGTTAAAGGCGGTTTTGTTGCAATGTATAAGCACGGTGCCCAGGTATGCGGCGCCGTCCGGGGCGTAAGCATCGGTAAGCCATCTTGTGCCGGCAAAAACCTGTTCTTCGACAGCTGTAAGTTTTACGGGGTTATTGATTTCTGCAAGTTGCCTGGCATCCCAGAACGCCCTGAATCTAAGTGTCGTTATATTCGCGAGGTCTATGGAAGCAAGTTTGGTTTTGGCAAAAACCTGTTTGGGAAGCTCGGTTATACCCGAAGGAAGGTTTATTGAGGCAAGCGACGAGCACTCGTTAAAGGCGCCTTCGCCCAGCTTTGTAACCCCCGATGGCAAAACGATGTTTTCAAGCGAAACGCATTTCCAGAAAGCCTCCTTCATAATCTCCGTAAGGGCGCTTCCGTCCTCAAAAATAACCGTTTTGAGGTTGGTACAGCCCGCGAAGGCGTAATCCATTATTTTGGTAATGCCTTTGGGGATTATAACTGTTTCGACCGCGGTATAGTCCTGGAAGGCCTTGCTGTATATAACCGTAACGGGCTTGCCTTCGGATGTTTCGGAAGGCAGCTGAAGCGTCTTGAACGCCACATTGGGATATTTTAGTTTATCTATGCCGTAAACATTGCTGGAGACTGTCTTAAAAGTAAAGGTGGGGGCGTCGCCAGCCGTCCATTTTGCGTAAAGGGTGAGGTTTGATGTTACGGGCGTCGAAAAATCGAATCTTTGCGTAAGGTCTTTATCGAGATACCATCCCTCTACAACCTGGTCGGGAACATTGGGCGGGGTGCCCGGGTCTTCTGCGAGTTCGCCGGGCAGCACCCTTTGCGAGGGCACGGCGCTGTACTCGGTTACGAACACGACCAGAAGCCTGCCGTCGTATTCGGGGGGTATTATATCGGAGGATTTAGACGCAAATACCAAAACATCGGCTTCGGCCTTTTTGTCGCCCGAAATCGCGTAAAGCTTGGCGATGCCTTCTTTAAGCCCGGTTATGCTGCCGCCCTCGCCCACACTGAAGATTGTGGGGTTGGAACTTTGCAGCACATAATTTCTGTGCTTTCTGTCGGTGGAAACAACCGGTACAGCGGTCTTTTCGCTGTCCAGAAAAAGGACATACTGAGGCTTGTCCAGCGCTATGCCTTTAATGCTCCCCTCCCCTGAGCAAGCAACGACTGAAATAACCGCAGCGAACATTATAAAAACCAGAAGGCTTTTTACGGCTATAGCACGCAGGTTTTTCATAGCTAGATTATAACATACACGAATATGAGAGGGCAATATCTTTGAAGTGGATAAAAATGCCTGTATTTATATTAAAATTAAAGGAAAAACCGCACATACGGTAAGCCAAAAATGAATAATTCATCGTATTTGCAATGTATAGATGTATAAAATCAAAAAAAATACAAAAATCTTGCATAAAACGCTTGCATTATTCATTAACATTGATTATAATATGTTTGCAATCAACAATCAAGGAGAGAAAGGATATGAAAAAGATAATAAGCATAATGCTCGTAATCGCAATCCTTGCCGTGGGCTTTGTGGCTTTGGCTGCCTGCAACGATAAGGAATCAGTAAAGGTTATCGACATCAAGCTTACCGAAGAAGATTACGCTTTTGCGGTAAATAAAGCCGACAGCGAGCTTCTGGCGCAAATCAACGCGATTTTGGACAGAATAATGAGTGACGGCACTATGGATGCCATAATGGAAAAATACTTCGCCGGCGACCCCAACGCGGTTGAGGGCATTGTTTCCGCCACTCCCGACGCCAGCAAAAACCAGCTTATCGTCGCCACCAACGCCGAGTTCCCGCCCTTCGAGTTCAAAATCGGCAACAAGTTCGCGGGCATCGACATGGAAATAGCCAAGATAATCGCCGACGAACTCGGTAAAGAGCTTGTAATAGACGACATGGAATTCGGTGCAGTCATCAACTCTGTAAACGCCGGTATCTGTGATGTCGGCATGGCAGGCCTCACCGTCACCGACGAAAGGAAGCAATCGGTCAACTTCTCGGCTTCCTACTTCAAGGCCTCCCAGATGATTATCACCAAAGCCGGCGATACCACCTTCAACGAGTGCACAACCGCCGCCGAGGTAGAGGCTGTTATGAAGTCCCTCACCGGCAAGAAGGTAGGCTATCAGAACGACACCACCGGCCAGCTTTATATAACCGGCGACGAGGATTGGGGCTTCGACGGCTTCCCGAACCTTACCGCGGTAGGTTACAGCAACGGCGCCATGGCGGTGCAGGATATGCTCAACGGCAATATCGACTTCGTGGTAATAGACGAGATGCCCGCTAAATTCTTGGTTAAATCTTATAACAAGTAGGAGTATTAATGACAGCCTGGCAGATTTTTTACAGGTCCTTCATAACCCAGAGTGGTTATAAGGATGTCCTGACGGGGCTAAAAAACACGATGATTATAGCCGTACTCGGCTTGGCAATAGGTATCGTTATCGGTACCTTAATTGCTATCGTGAAAGTAGTCCCCAAAGAGCACAACATATTTCTGAAGATTATGGAAAAGGTTTGCAACGGCTATGTGGGGTTGTTCCGTGGCACCCCCATAGTCGTTCAACTTTTGGTGATCTACTATGTCTTGTTCCCCAGCATCGGCGTTCGGGTGGACAAGCTGATTGTAGCGATAGTCGCGTTCGGCCTCAATAGCGGCGCTTATGTTTCCGAAATAATGCGAAGCGGTATTATGGCGGTAGACAGAGGGCAGCTTGAGGCGGCAAGGTCGCTGGGGCTAAGCTACGCACGCAGCATGTGGGAAGTCGTACTGCCTCAGGCGATAAAGAACATTCTGCCCACCATAGGCAACGAGTTTATCGCCCTCATAAAAGAAACCTCGGTTGTAAGCTTTATAGCCGTTGTCGATCTCACGAGAGCCTTCCAGACCATTGCCTCCAGCAACTACGAATACATCGTGCCGTATCTTGTTCTGGCGCTGTGCTACCTGGTGATAGTGTTGCTGTTCTCGAGTTTGGTCAAATTATTAGAGAGGAGGATGCGCAAAAGTGATAGAAACAATTAACCTTACAAAGAAGTTCGGCGCAAATACCGTCCTCGACAATATCAACGCCACCATTCACGAGGGCGAGAAGGTTGTTATAGTAGGGCCTTCGGGCTCGGGCAAGAGCACCTTCCTTCGCTGCCTCAACCTTATGGAAACCCCCACCTCGGGCAAAGTGGTTTTCCAGGGCGATGTCCTTAACACAAAGCATACGGACATAAACGCCCACCGCCAGCAGATGGGTATGGTGTTCCAGCACTTCAATCTTTTCAACAACCTTACGGTAAAAAAGAACATAACCCTCGCTCCCGTCAAGATAGGCATAAAGAACCTGCGCAAGCAGCAGTTCGCCAGATCAAAAGCGCTTTGCTACAACTTCTTCGCCAAGCTCTTCAAAAAGGAGCTTAAGGAAGTCCCCGCGGTTACGACAAGCGCGGCCAAGATTAAAGCCGACGCAAACGCCAACGCCGACAGGCTTCTCAAGAGAATAGGCCTTCAGGATAAAGCAAACGCATATCCTTCCACCCTTTCGGGCGGGCAGAAGCAGCGTATCGCCATTGTAAGGGCGCTTGCCATGAACCCAAAGGTAATGCTGTTCGACGAACCCACTTCGGCGCTCGACCCCGAAATGGTAGGCGAAGTTCTGGATGTTATAAAGGAGCTTGCCGCCGAGGGCATGACTATGGTAATAGTCACCCACGAAATGGGCTTTGCCCGCGAGGTAGGCACCCGAATCCTCTTTATGGACGAAGGCAAAATCCTCGAGGAAAACACCCCCAAAGAGTTCTTCGCCAATCCCAGAAACCAAAGGCTTAAGGACTTCCTCGCGAAGGTATTATAATTGTTATTCGGATACTCAATACCGCAAAATAAAGAGCCCAAAAGGCTCTTTTTTGTTGTCAGAAATAAATATCCACTATGGGCAAATGGTACTTGTTATACGCTCGAATAGGGAAGTCACTTTCTCCCAGCCCTCTGGACACCACAAGATACGAAGAACCCTTTTTGTACAGCCCGCTTGTGTATTTTGGGAACAGCCCGCCCCCGCGGGAAAGCAGCCCCTTGCCGAAAACCCTTATTTGACCGCCGTGCCCGTGCCCCGAAAATGTTACATACGGCTTGTTGCCGCCTGCCGCCTCCAGATGCTTATCCCAGTCGCTGTTGCGGTGTGCAAGCAAAAGAATAGGGGTATCGGGTGTTATATCGCTTATATGCATATCTGCGCATGCGTAAATATTATTATCCTCCACTCCCGCTACGGCAATCTTTACGCCCTTAACCTCGGTTTGTACCACTTCGTTTTCCAGCAGGGCTATATTGTTTTCTTTCAGCAGGGCTTTGAATTTTCTTAAGCCTTTGTAGTCCAGCTCGTGGTTTCCCGTCACGGCGTAAGCAGGGCATATCCCGCTGAGTTCTGCGATAAAGGGCTCCAATGTGTCCAAATCCCCGGCGGCGGCCGCCGAATCGACGATATCACCCGTAAGAAAGATTAAATCGGGCTTTGCTTCCCTTATGCTGTTTATAATTTCGTAGAGGGGTACCCCGTTTTTGGGATACTGCAAATCGCTCACTTGCGCAACCCTTATGCTTTTTGCGCTCCCGCTTCCGATATCGATTTTCTCTGTTTGCAGCCCCTTCGAAGCCAGCATCCCTACGGGGATATATAGCAGCAGGGCGCATATAACGAGAACGATAACTGCGTATTTCAATTTCTTCCCTTTCATTTTTAGTTAGTATGACGCCTTGATTGAGTTTGAAACACTGTAAAGAAAAAGGCTGTTTGTTCGTATTAGGTTTGCCATTTTTTGTTCTGTTATGATATAATAATCAATATTATCGAAAAGAAGGGCTTTTTATCATGCTATCGTCAAAAGAAATCATAGCAAAAACACAAAAATACGGCACAAACAACTATCAACCCAAAGAAGTGGTAATAGTTAAGGGCGAAGGCGCGATTGCCTACGATCCCGAAGGCAGGGAATATTTCGATATGCTAAGCGCATATTCGGCCTTAAACTTCGGGCATTGCCATCCCGAACTTGTGGCTACGGCAAAGGCCCAGATCGAAACGCTTACCCTCACCTCGAGGGCATTCCATAACGCCATACTCGGCGACTTCTGCGAAGCGCTTGCCAAGCTCACGGGCAAGGACAAGGTTCTTCCCATGAACTCGGGCGCCGAGGCGGTCGAAACCGCAATAAAGACGGCAAGGCGCTGGGGGCATATGGTAAAGGGTATCGAAAACGGCAAGCAGGAGATAATCGTTTGCCGCAACAACTTCCACGGAAGGACTGTAACCATCATCTCGATGAGCACCGACGAAAACGCCCGCATCGGCTACGGCCCCTACACCCCCGGGTTTAAGGTTATAGAATACGGCAACGCCGAAGCTTTGGAAGAAGCCATCACCCCCAACACGGTGGCGTTTCTTGTAGAGCCCATACAGGGCGAAGCGGGCATAATCGTACCACCCGCGGGCTACCTCAAAAAGGCGCGCGAAATCTGCACAAAGCACGGCATTCTTCTTATTGCCGACGAAGTCCAGACCGGATTTGCCCGCACGGGCAAGCTGTTTGCCTGCATGCACGAGGATGTCGAGCCCGACATTTATGTCCTGGGCAAGGCTCTGGGCGGTGGCATAATGCCCGTATCCGCCGTTGCAGCGAACGCCGATATTATGGATGTATTTACCCCCGGCTCGCACGGCTCGACCTTCGGCGGCAACCCCTTGGCGGCGGCAATCGGCCTCAAGGCCATGGAAATACTTGTGCGCGACAATTACGCCAAGATGGCGGAAGAGAAGGGCGCTTACTTTATCTCCAAACTTAAGGAAATAGAAAACCCCGAAATAATAGACATCCGCGGCAAAGGGCTCCTTATCGGCGTCGAGTTCTCGGTATCCGCCGCGCCTTATGTCTACAAGCTCATAAAGGGCGGCGTCCTCGCTAAAGAAACCCACGAGCGCACCATCCGCTTCGCTCCCCCGGTAATCATCACCTACGGGCAGATGGACGCGGGGCTTAAGATAATCAAAGAGGCGTTAACCAAACATTAAAGCAAGGGGGCTTGAAAAAGCCCCCTTAAATTTATAAAAAAATTAATAAAAATGTTTACAAAAAATGTTATAATAAACTGAGGAGGTTTCTATGCGCGTATTGCTTCATTCGTGTTGCGCCCCTTGCGCTATTAAATGTGTCGAAACCCTCCGCGCGGAGGGCATAGAGCCTTCTATTCTCTGGCTTAACCCAAATATTCACCCCTACACCGAGTATATAAGCCGCCGCGACTCCCTTCTTAAATTCTGCAACGAAGAAAAGCTAAACCTCATCTACTTGGGTGAGTACGGGCTTCGGTCGTTTTTAAACGGGCTGGGGAATTCCTTCAGTTCTTCCCGCTGCGAATACTGCTACAACCTCCGTTTAGACGCTGCGGCGCGGGAAGCAAAGCTTAACGGCTTTGACGCCTTCAGCACAACTTTGCTTATAAGCCCGTACCAAAAGCACGACCTTATCCGCGAGATAGGCGAACAAAAGGCCGAAAAATACGGCATTCAGTTTTTGTACAGGGATTTCCGCCCTTACTTCCGCGATGGGCAGAACGCCGCCCGTTCCCGCGGAATGTATATGCAAAAATATTGCGGTTGCATTTTCAGCGAGGAAGAGCGCTTCTCCCGCCCGTCCAACAGAGATTAATATAATTAATTCACCTCTTTTGCATATTTTTGGCTGTTTGCTAAAGCTAAAAAGTAGCAGGAGAGGTTTTTTATGAAAGTTACAAAGATAATGACCAACGATGTAATAGTCGCGTATCCCGAAAGCAGCCTGTACGATGTGGCGCAGCTCATGAAGCAGCACAACATAGGCTTTGTGCCCATCCTTAACGGCAAGCGCCTGGCGGGCATAGTCACCGACCGCGATTTGGCGATAAGAGGCTATGCAGAGAAAAAGAGCGAAAGCGCCCCCGTAAGGGATGTAATGACAAGCGATGTCGTGACGATAGGCAAGGACGCCAGCGTAGACGATGCCGCCGCGGTTATGGCAAAGAACAAGATACGCCGCGTGTGCGTAATAGACGACGACCGTAACTTGATAGGGGTGTGCGCTATAGGCGACTTTGCCGCGGACGAGTGGTTCGACGACGAGGCGGGCTATGCCTTAAGCCAGATTTCCAAGCCCTCGCCCAGGGCAAGGCTGTAAGCTGAAGCTGTTCTGGCAAAAGAAAAAGAGCGCCTTTTCAGGCGCTTTTTGTATATGCTGCTGTCTTATTACAGGACAGATATCTCGGTTTCGTAATATCCGTTGCCTTCGTACCACAGCGGGAAGTTGGTTTTCCAGATGTTGTCGTGCAGGATAAAGGAAATCCCTCCGCCCTTTGCACCCGCGTACTTGTTGTCAAACTCGTAAATCTTGCCCGCTCCCAGCGAAACAAGGGGTGCGTGCCGGTTTCTTATCTTTACCTCGCCCGCTTTGGTCATATACCTTACGCTCTCGACAGCCGAGATGTTGCGGTTGCCCCTCTCCACCACATCAAAGGGGTTAACGGGGTTGCCCACCTTGATATACTTAAGGGTGTTGCCCTCTATCGCGGGGTAGAGGCGCATAAACAACGCTTCGGGCAATCGATTGGCATCCTTGCCGAAAAAGGCAAGATAAATCTTTACCTTCTTTTCGGTTACCTCGTAGGTTATGTATATCTTGCGGGGCGCGCCCAGCTGCTTGTAAACCTCCTTATGGGATTCCAAACAAAGGCTTATAGTTAGCTTTTCTTCGTCTTTTTGTATTCCCGAAGCGGCAAGCTGATAGGGGAACCTGCCCGTAGGATACCTGCCGTCCACCCTCTCTATGCCGGGGTAGAGGAAGTCGGGGATTGCCCAGAAGCCGTTTCTGTCGAGGTTTCTCATATAGTTTTCTTTGAAGAAATCGATATCCTTCTTGCCGTACGAAACATAATCGACGGCGGGGCGGTCGCCCTTCCTGGCGTCCAGAATGGGCGTGTTTTTGTACGATAGCGACAGAGCCCCCATGCGGTTTACCGAAATGGTGTAGCTTCTGAAGGTGTAGTCTTTTCCGATAGCCAGCTCGCCGCCTTGTATGGCGGGAGGCTCTTTGGGCATAAGTTTCGCAAGCCTGGTTTGCGCTTCCTCCTTGTGCTTCGGCGCCATTTGCTCCAAAGCCATATCGATGTACGCCCTCTGCTCTTTCCAGCTTTCCTCCATCGCGCTATATGAGCCCTTGTTGTATTCGCCTTTCAGCCTGAGCGCAAGGGTTGTGAGATTGTGCGGGAAGCATTTGAATATGTCCGTGGGGCCGAGTTTCGCCATATCCTTTGCGCGAGCCTTGGCGAAGTCGTCTTTCAGATAATGTGTGTAGTCCGAAAGCCATCTCTTAACATCCTTGCCGCAGGTATGCTCGGCAAGGCAAAGTATGTTGTCGGCAAGGCTGTCGTATTCGGGCGTGCCCCGCTTGAGGGTGCCGTCGGTCAGCCACTTACTCTTTAGGGCTATAAGCTCTCTCATGGCTCCGTATTTGTATGGGTCGGATGCCGAGCCGTGAATCCAGGTATCCCCTATTTCGGAGGTTACAACGGGCAGCTTGTCCCTCACCGCCCACAGCTTGTTGGCTATGGCGTCAAGCCCCGATGCCACAATTTCGTGGTCGGGATAGTCTTTTTGGAGCCTTGCGTAATTGGCTATGGCGTTTTCTTCCGACACGGGGCCGTGGTTGTCGCCCGTGTGGGCAAAGTACAGCTTTTCCTCGATAAGGTCGTTTTTGTAAAGCCCTCCGCCGTAGTTGGCGCTGTAAATTACAACAACCTCGCCCCCGCCGTATTTCCACAGGAAGGTTTCGGGCACTTTGGGGACGGCCGAAGCCTCGTTTACGCCTATATGCAAAAGGCGTATGCCGTTTTCGTAAAGGTAGGGCACGATGGCGGCGGTGTGCCCGGGCACATCGGTCATTTTTGCGGCAACCGTTGTCCTTCCCGAAATTTTATCAAGTTTTTTTATAATACTTATGCCGTAGCGGAAGGTATCGGCGTCCAGAAGCTCGGTGTGCGTGGTAAAGGGCAGGGCGTGCGCCGTGATGTCGCCTCTTTTGAGGGCGGCGGTAAGCGCCGCCTGCTGCTCGGGCGTGCCGTGCTCCAAAGCCTCTTTGATAATCCAGGAGCCCGTAGTCCATACGAATTTCTTTTTGCCGTCCGAATTAAGCTTTTCGGCAATCCTTATCGCTTTGGGGATAAAGTCGTCTATGTACCGCCTGCGGATGTTCTCTGCGAGGTCGGTGAACCCTAAATCAAGGTGGGTTTTGGACACGAGGTAAATTGTTTTGGGCATAACAGCTCCTTATAAATAAATAGGCTACTAAGATTATAAAGCCCGGTGGCAAAAACTGTCAATAGACAATGTTAGGGGCATATAGGCGCGATTATTACCAAAACCTTTGACTTTTGCGCCCGATATGCTAAAATAAGTAGGAATTAGCCGGCCTCGCCAAAGAAACGGAGGAAATTATGAATGTTATCGAGGTAAAAAACCTTTCAAAGAGCTACGGGCGCATAAAAGCGGTGGACGACATCAGCTTTTATGTCGAAAAGGGCTCGCTTTTTGCTTTTCTGGGCCCAAACGGAGCGGGAAAATCCACTACCATAGACATCCTTTGCACCTTCCTGAAAGCGGACAGAGGCGAGGCGGTTGTAAACGGATTTGCCCTGGGCAAAGAGGACGAGAGAATAAGGTCTACCATAGGCACGGTATTTCAGGACGGCGTGCTGGACAAGCTGCTTACCGTCGAGGATAACCTCAAAACGAGGGGCAGGCTGTACGGGCTTAAGGGCAAGGCGCTATCCGACGCCGTAAAAAACGCCGCCTCCGCCGCGGGCATAACGGACTTACTTAAAAGGCCTTACGGCAAGCTCTCGGGCGGGCAAAGGCGGAGGGCGGATATCGCGCGTGCGCTGGTAAATACCCCAGAGATACTGTTTCTGGACGAGCCCACCACGGGGCTGGACCCTCAAACCCGCAAGAGCGTGTGGGAGACGATAAGCAGGCTGCGCGAGCAAAAGGGCATGACGGTATTCCTTACCACCCACTATATGGAGGAGGCAGCCGACGCCGACTATGTTGTTATAATCGACAACGGAAAGATCGCGGCTAAGGGCACCCCCGCCGAGCTTAAGGAAAAGTACGCACGCGACAAACTAAGGCTATACTTCGCAGCCGCAAACGAAGGGCAGATAACGGCTGTACTTAACGAAAGCAGCGTATTGTACGACTTAAGCCACAGGGCGATAACTATAAAGATAGACAAGACGATGGACGCGCTGCCCGTCGTCAGAAAGTGCGCAAAGCTTATCGAGGGCTTCGAGGTAATAAGCGGCACAATGGACGACGCCTTTATAGGCATAACGGGAAAGGAGTTAAGGGAATGATAAACTTTACCGCCCGCAACATGAAGGTGTTTTTCAAGGACAAAGCGTCGGTATTCTTCGCTTTCCTGTCCGTCATAATCATATTCGCCCTGTACGCTTTGTTTCTGGGCGATATATGGGCGTCCAACATAAGCGAGATACCTAACGCCCGCTACATAATGGACAGCTGGATTTGCGCGGGCATGCTTGCCGTGACCTCGCTTACGGCGACCATGGGCGCTTTCGGCATAGTGGTGGAGGACAAATACCGCAAAATCTATAAAGATTTTTACGCCTCGCCCGTAAAAAAATATCAGCTTCTCGGCGGATATTTGCTTGCCGCCGTCGTAATCGGTATAATTCTTACGCTTGTTACCCTCGTGTTCTCCGAGATATACATCGTAGCTTACGGCGGCAAACTCTTTACCGTTACCGAGCTGTTCGAGGTTTTGGGGCTGATAATTCTTTCGACGCTTGCCAACACATCGATAATGTTCTTCTTTGTGTCCTTCTTCGCAAGCCCCAACGCCTTCTCGACAGGCTGTACCATAATAGGCACCCTGTGCGGCTTCCTTACGGGCATATACCTTCCCGTCGGAATGCTGCCCGAGGCCGTGCAATATATTATTAAAGTATTCCCGCCCTCTCACGCCGCCGTGCTTATGCGGCAGGCCATAATGGAGAGGCCGCTTGCTGAAGGCTTCGCGGGCGCGCCCGCAAAGGCACTCGAGGGCTACAAATCGTATATGGGGGTTACTTTTACATTCGGAAACTATACTATGCCTGCATGGCAAAGCATATTAATTCTCGCGGGCTCGGCGATATTGTTCTACGCACTCGCGGTAATTATCGGCTCACGCAAGCAAAGAATAAAGTAACAAGGACTTAAATTAAGGACTGATGGAGCGATTTTGGGCCTTTTAGAGATTTTTTTGGTGGGGATCAGCCTTTCGATGGACGCCTTCGCGGTGTCGCTTTGCCGCGGGCTGTGCATGCGCAAGATAAACTACAAACACGCCCTTATCGTTTCGGGCACCTTCGGGTTTTTCCAGGCGCTTATGCCCCATATCGGCTGGTTATTGGGCAGGCAGTTCGAGAGGTATATCGTCGAGTTCGACCATTGGATAGCCTTCGCTCTCCTTCTGCTTATCGGCGGCAAAATGATTTACGATGTCTTCGACAAAAACGAAGACAAAAAGGCGCTTAGCGGCGATCTGAACATAAAAGAACTGCTTTTGATGGCGGTCGCCACAAGCATAGACGCCCTGGCGGTGGGCATAACCTTCGCTTTTCTGGGCGGACTTTCTATATGGATTTCGATAACGATAATTGGTCTTGTAACCTTCGCCATATGCTTCTGCGGCGTGCTTATAGGCAACCGCTTCGGGGCGAAATTCAAAAAGAAAGCCCAGTTCGCGGGCGGTTTGGTGCTGATATTAATAGGGCTGAAAATCCTGCTTGAGCATCTCGGGGTAATAAATTTTTAATCTTCAGCCGTAAAGGTTTTCGACAATTACGACTTCGCCCGAAGTAAGCCTCTCGGTTTCGCCGTCCCCGGTTTCGACAATAAGGGCGCCGTCATCGCCTATCCCTTTGACGAAGGCGGTTATGAACTCGCCGTTTCTTAAAAACCTTACCGTTTTGCCGCCCATCGTCGAGCGGGCCCTGTATTCCTCTATGGTTTTAGAAAAATCGGCGTCCAAATAGTACCGCAAATTGTTGTATATCTCCGATATTATCCTTTCCCTAGCGGCTCCGTTAAGCGGGAGCCCGCCCGCTATGCCCCTCAGCTCATGCGGGAAGGCCTTTTCGCTTGCTTCGCAGTTTATGCCTATCCCGACTATAATAAAGCCGTCCTTTGCCTCGCACAGTATTCCGCCCGCCTTTTTGCCGCCCCAGAATATATCGTTAACCCACTTAAGGCGGGGATAAACGCCCGCGACTTCCTCGGCGGCTTTTGCGGCGGCAACCGCGGCTGCGATGGTTACGGCGGCGGGGTCTTTGGGCGTTATCGGCAATACCGCGGTCATATAAATGCCCTCGGGGCAGCCGCTGAAGAAGGATTTACCCTGCCTGCCTCTGCCTGCGGTCTGCCTCTCGGCTGCAATGAGGGCGCTGCCCTTAAACCCTCCCTCAATCCACCTTTTGGCCTCGTTGTTTGTGGAATCTACAACGGCAAGGCATACAACATCGGTATCCTTCGCGTTAATCCCTTCTTTTATGGTGCGCGCGCAAATCGCCATCTTTCCCTCTGCGGTTATTAATAATTTAATTATACCAAAAATCCGACGCTTTTTGAATAATTCGGTTTCCGTAAAATAAACATTTACACAATATATTAAAGCGTGTACATATTGGTGATGCGAAAATCCCCGGATAGTCCGGGGTCTTTAACAGAAAAGCTCTTTTTGATTTATGCCCGCACATTAAAAACCCGCTTAGCGGATTTCCATCAAAATTATTAAGATATTAAATAGCAGGGGAAGGTTGATTTTATTTAACACCAACCGATTAATTAACAACGGGAGCGCCCAAAGGCGCTCTTTTGTTT
>ERZ795060.3042-NODE-3042-length-15957-cov-6.735191_pt1 | contig 15957 bp, 6 predicted proteins | sample MGYA00375144_ERZ795060 | MGnify/ENA primary metagenome ERZ795060 (study PRJEB30189, sample SAMN05720157) | activated sludge metagenome | isolation source: anaerobic digester from wastewater treatment plant | place: Japan | collected 2015-05-15 ...
TCTTCATTTTTACGGATTGACCCTGTCCAATGTCGCGCAAGCCATCGATCAAGCCAATGTCAGCGCTTCCGGCGGGTGGGTGGAAGAAGGCAATCAACGCTACATGATCCGGGCGGTGGGCGAGATCAAGAACCTCGACCAAGTGGTCCGTACCGTAGTCGGCTATTCTTCCGGTGTGCCTATCTACCTGACCGACCTCGGCGAGGTGACTTGGGGGTTCCAGGAACCGGTGGACGCGGTCCACATGGACGGCCATCCCGGTGTGGGGATTTCCCTCTACAAGGAAGCGGGCAGCAACACGGTGGAAGTGGTGCGGACGGTCCGCGAATTTCTTGGTCAGGACAAAACCCTGGCCGCCCGGAGCGCGGGTGCCTCGGGGGCGGAGCCGTCCTCGGGCGGTCCAGGAGGCTGGGTTTCTCCCACCTCCGAACCCAGCCTGATTCCCCAGGATGTCACGGCGGTGATCGCTTATGATCAGTCGCTCTTCATCAACCAGGCTATTTCGGAAGTGAAAAGCAACGCCATCCAAGGGAGCGGGCTGGCCGCCCTGGTTCTTCTGTTGTTTTTGCGGAACATCCGCTCCACGTTGATTGTCGCGTTGTCCATCCCTGTTTCCGTTCTGGCGACCTTCAATCTGATGTATTTCATGGGCCTGTCTCTCAACATCATGACCCTGGGCGGCCTGGCGTTGGGATGCGGGATGTTGGTGGACAACGCCATCGTGGTGGTCGAGAACATCTTCCGCCGCCGGCAGCTCGGCGATTCGCCGCACCAGGCCGCCCGCACCGGCGCCGGCGAAGTGGCTTCGGCGATCGCTTCCTCGACCCTCACCACCGTGGTGGTCTTTTTGCCCATCGCTTACATGGGCGGCGTGACGGCGCAGCTGTTCAAGGAGCAGGCGCTGACCGTGGTCTTTTCCCTGATGGCCTCGCTGGTAGTCGCCCTCATGATGATTCCCGCGCTTTGTTCCCGCTTCTTGCGGCAAGTCCGGAACACCGAGGAAGAATATACGGGCTTTTATCCAAGATTTCTGCGGTGGACCTTGCGGCGCCGGGCCCTTGTCGCTGGCGTCGTCGTGTTGCTCTGCCTTTCCTGCTATCCCCTGGTGGATGATTTGAAACAAGAATTTATTCCCCAAGCGGCCGAATCCCAATTCATCATCAAATTGCGCATGCCGGCGGGAACCCGCCTGGAAAGCACCGAGCGGGCCGCCAAAATCATCGAAGGGTGGTTGTCTCAGGATTTGGGGGAAAACATCGAACATATTTTTACCCGCATCGGACCCAAGCCGGAAGACACCGGGGCGGTGGATGAAGAACCGGAAGGCTCCCACACCGCCGAAATGATGGTTTCCCTGCGCAAGGGGGCGGCCTTGACCGTTCCCCAGATCATCGAATACCTGGAACCCCGGGCCGTGAATATCAGCGGCCTGGAAATGACGTTCCTGCTTTCTCAAACCTCTTTGGCCACGCTCATCGGCTCCGAGAAGGCCGCCATCATCGTGGAAATCCGGGGACGCAGCCTGGAAACCCTGACCGATGTGGCGTTGCAGGTCAAGAACCGCATGGACCTGATTGACGAAGTCACTAACGTCCGCACCACCATCCTGGAAGGCAATCCGGAAGTCCACCTCATCCCCGACCGGATTCTCATGAATGAATATGGCCTGGATCAACAGCAGCTCATCACCCTGGTGCAGAGCCAGCTGCGCGGCCTGGTGGCGACCAGCCTGCAGGACGTGGATCAGACCAAGGACGTCCGCGTGCAGCTGGGCGACGGGAAGATGAATCTTCCCGAATTGCTGGATACCCTGATCCCCACGGGTACCGGCCGGGCGGTCACCCTGGGCACGCTCGTCCAGGCGGAGATCAAGCCCGGCCCCCGCGAAATCATCCACCGCGGGCAGGAGCGCATCGCCCGGGTCCTGGCCGATGTCGCCGAGAATCAGAAACTCAGCGACGCGGTGGCTTCGGTTCAGCGGCAAATCGGCGCGATGCAACTGCCCCCCGGGTACTACATCCGCTTCGGGGGAGAAGAAGAACGGCGCCAGGATTCCTTCGAGCGCCTGCAGTTCGCCTTGATCCTGGCCTTGATCCTGGTGTACATGGTCATGGCCTCGCTGTTCGAATCGCTGATGCATCCCTTCGTCATCATGTTCACCATGCCGTTGGGAGCCATCGGGGTGATCTGGGCTTTTTATCTGACCGGCCAGACACTCAACCTGATGGGCTACATCGGCATCATCATGCTGGCCGGCATTGTGGTCAACAACGCCATAGTCCTGGTGGATTACATCAACTATTTGCGCCGCGACATGGGTCAGGATATGACCGAAGCCATCGTGCATGCCGGTTGCCGCCGGCTGCGTCCGATCTTTATGACCACCCTGACCACGGTCATGGGCCTCTTGCCGTTGGCCCTGGGATTCGGCGAAGGCGCCGAAATCCGCGCCCCCATGGCGGTGGCGGTCATCGGGGGCATGGTGACCTCCACCATATTGACCCTGGTGATCATCCCCATTGTGTACGCGACGTTCGAGGACGCCCTGGCCGCCGTCAAGCGTTTCTTCGCTTTTCTGGGTTGGCGGAAATGGGTTCCGGAACAGCAGGAAATCTAAAGAGGCCCCGGCCGCCGGGAAGGCCGGGGGACATCCAGGCTGAGAAACCGCAGGCAAAGGCAATCATGATCCGGAAAAGCCTGTTAATCGCATGGTACGAAGCCCGCATGAGCAGCCGGGGATGGCGCTTTTGGCTGCTGCTGGGGCTGATCGGCGCCATCTCCTTGTTCGCCCGGACCGACTATCTCGCCCGGGCCGCCGATGGGTATTACTTGCATTCCGCCTTCAGTTTCCAGCATCCCAGTTTCGGGCTGATGCTGGCCATTCTTTCGTTGGGCGCCATCGCGCTGGCCTTGGACCTCTGCGGCCGCTTACAACGGACCGGCATGGACAAGATCCTGTTTCCCCTCCCAGTCGGTTCCATGGAAATCATGGTGGGGCGCTTGCTGGGGGTTTTGGTCATCATGGTGCCCTTAAGTGCCTTGGGGCTTTTCTCCCTGGGGCTATGGCAATATTTGTATGGGCACGCGCCGGTGGTATGGCAGCCGTTCGCGGCCGCGTTCGTGCTTCTTTACCTGCCGGTCATCGTCCCGGTCGCGGCCTTTGCCATCGCCATGCGCACGTTCTTCAAGCATGATTTCGCCGCCCTGCTGATGGGGATGGTGCTGGGAACGCTCATCGTGCTGGCGGGAATCGAGGCGGGCGTGTTGCTCAATGTCTCCGGTTTGCTGCGCCGGCTGATGGATTCTTCTCCCACCCTGGGCGCGCGGATCGCCTATGGAGAATATTTCTTCCCGGTGACAATCCATTATCTGGCCGGCCTGGTTTTTCTAACCCTCGCTCCCCTCTACCTCCGCCGGCAAGAGCCGCAACGTTGGATCGTTCCCCGCGGGCGGCGCCAGTCCATGTTTTCGGTGTCCACCTTCATGCGGGTTCTCACCAATCTGCGCCCGGACCGCCATCTCGGCTGGACCTACCGGCTCTTCCTGGCGGCGGTGCTGACCGTCTCCGCCGCGGGGGTGCTTTGGGCTTCGTTCCGCTACCAGGATTTAATGCAAGCCGCCCGTCAAAACAAGCAGGAATTGGAACAAGGTTCCCGGTTGACGCATCCTCCCATGCCGGTGGATGTCACACACTACCGCCTGACCGTGGCGCCTTCCCGCGCTTATGACCGTCTGGCCTTGGAAGCGCGGGTGACCTTTGTGGCGCGGGAAGCCTTACCCTATTTGGGTTTCGAACTCGACCCCCGTTTTTCCGTGGACCAGGTGCGTTTCAAGGATCAGCCTTGCGGGCTTACCCGGCAGGGTAACCGGTACCAGTGCGATTTCCCGGAGCCTTTGGAAGCCGGGACCGAATCGGCCGTGGAAATCCACTATCACGGGTTGCCCGCCTATTTCCATCCGCGTTTTTCCGCCCTGCAGGGATCCTGGTATCCGCGGCCGTGGCGGAAAGTACCAACCGGGCAGCCGGATCGCTGGATTGCTCTGGAGGATGACCTGTTCGAAGCGGAAGTGGTTCTGGATCTGCAGCCCGGCCAGCGGGGGGCGTTCGCGGGCGAACTCAGCCACGAGACCGAAGCAAACGGCCGGCGTGTCGAAGAGTGGAAAACCCGCTACCGGGTTAACGAACTGGAAGTCTACTGGGGAGCGTATAATTTCCTGGACAGTCAGAAATTCGGCTATCTGATCCGGTTTTATCATCTCCCCGCGCATGAATACCAGGCGCAGGTGTATCTGGAAGAAATGAAGGATCAGCAGGAGATTGTCTATGACAAATTAGGACGGATTCCTCTGCCCCACTTGACCTTAATTGAAATTCCCTATGAAGCCGCGGCGGAGGAGGGTTCCCATTCCCCCCCGCCCGGCGCGCGGGACCGTCTGGCCCCCTCCTGGATCGTGAATCCGCCCGCTGCCGCCCTCACCGCGGCGGCCGGGCGGATGCCCGGCGCCTTGCTCATTCCCGAGAACCTCCTCTGCTATTTGCATGAGCGGATGTGGCTGCTCGAACGGCTCGACCGCGATCCCCGCACCATTCCGTTTTTCCAACAATTGCCCCATATTTTGCGGAATCTGCACGATCAATTTTACAAAAAATTGATCGCCGCCTATTTCGATTATGCCTTGCACCCCAGCGGGGAACTGGCGTTCTGGCTTCAGAACGGCCTCTCCCGGTATGTGTCCAAGCTGCTGGAACAAAATCCCTGGCGGCGGCGCGCGGAACTCAAGTACGATGTGGGGACGCAGGCTCAATTGCCCCTTTCCGTCGCGTCCCGCTATTCCCTGCTCGAACTGCGCCAGAACGGCGAATATCCCCAACTCGAACAGGTGCGCGGGGAAGGCCTGTTCCGCATGATTCACCACCTGCTGGGTGACGACCGGTGGTGGGAACTATTGAAAGGTATTTTTCACGACTACGGAAACCGGGAAATGCCGGTGGATGATTTCCTGGCGCGGGTTCAGGCCGCCTACGGCCAGGATCTGCAGTGGTTTGTGGAGCAATGGATTCGGGGAAACGCCTTGCCGGAATACGAAATCGTCCAGGCCGACGCGAAGATTATCCCCCAACCGCAAAAAAGCAACGTGGAATATCAGATCTTCATCCGCGTCAAGAATCACGGCACCGGCCGGATGGCGGTCCCCATTTTCGTGGAAACCGAAATGGATTATGTCTTCCGCGATCTATGGCTGGACTCCCACGATGAGCAAATCCTGACCCTGACGGTACCCCACCGGCCGATCTTCACGGTAGTGGATCCGGAAAACAAAATCTTGCAGGTCCCCTTCCTCGATCCGGTCAAGAAAAGCCGCGCCCATTCGGAGCAACGGATTCTCGTGGAAGGGGATGAAAACACCATGGGATACCGCCGCCGGCGTGATCAAGGGCGGCGGCGTGGGGGATGGCACTGGCATTAAATCATGAAACTTTCGCGAATCGCCGTACGGCGCCCTATAACCACCATCATGTTCTTCGCGGCCATCGTGATGCTCGGCATCGTGTCGCTGCCGAAGATCCCCATGCAGATTTTGCCCGACATCTCCCCCCCGTACGGGGCGGCATTCTGCCGGGTGCGGGACAACATGAGCGTCGAAGAGATGGAACGGCGGATCATCATGCCCATCGAGGGTGAAATCGCCCAGCTGCCCAATGTCAAGAACATCCGGGTATTCAGCAGCCGATGGGGATGCTTTTTCCCGATCGAATTCGAATTCGGGACCAACGTCAAGTACCGCATCGTGGATCTGCAGGACCGGCTGGACCGGTTCCGCCGCACCTTCCCCAAACGCTCCCTCTTTATCGATGCCTTCCCCTTCGAGACCTCCTGGTTCAACAAGGAGTTCATGGATCTGGTTCTCAAGGGGCCCCGGGAGGACCCCTATTTGGAGCGGATCGACAGCGAGCGCTACCGGCAACGGCTGCAGGATATCGACGGCGTTGCCCAGGCTGAAATCTGGGGAGGCAAAAGGCGGACCGTGGATGTCACCATCCTGCAAGACCGCCTGCGCGAATTCGGCGTGCCCCTTTGGCGGGTGATCAACCGGGTTCAGTCCTACGCCAACGAACCGGTGTTCCTGGGCGATATCGAGGAAGGCGACCGGAAATACTTTGTCCGGTTGGACGGGCAATTCGGTGACACGTCCGAAATCGAAGACGTGATCGTGAAGGGGGAAGGGAACATTGCCGTCCGCCATCTGGGATTGGTGGAAAACACGTCTCACTCCCGGCGCTGGCTGCGCCGCGTGGATGGCAAACCGGCTTTGGGCGTGGATTTGGAAAAGGAAGCCTTGGTCAATCCCATTGAACTTTCCCGCCGCGCCCACCGGGTCATCGAGCAAATCAACGAAGAATTGCCCGAGGGTTATGAACTGACCGTCACCTGGGAAGTGGCAGACGAAATTCTCGACTTGCTCAAGGAACTATCCAAACTGGCCTTGCTCGGGATTATCCTCTCAATCAGTGTCCTGTATCTCTTTATCCGCAACGTCCGCATCTCCCTGATCATCTGCCTGGTGATTCCCATCAGCATCATCGCCGCCTTCAACGCGATGTATTTCAAGGGGATGTCGATCAACATCATCTCCCTGATCGGCCTGGCGGTGGGCATCGGCACCTTGATCGACAGCGCCATCGTTGTGCTGGAAAACGTGTTCCGCCATTACGAGCGCGGCCGGGATCCGGTGACTTCCGCGGTAGTGGGCAGCCATGAAGTGGGCAAGGCCATTTTCGCCCTGACCTTGACCAATGTCGTCGTCTTTCTCCCTATTGTCTTTGTGGAAGGCCAAATCCGGCTGACTTTCCTCGAAGGGGCGCTGGCGATCATCTTTCCCACCGTGATTTCCATGCTCGTCGCGTTGACCCTGGTCCCGATGCTGACTTCCAGAGTATTGATGGTGCTCGACGCCAAGAAGGCCCTGCTGGCCGCTTCGGGCGGCCGATTGGCCGCCGGGCGTTGGCGGACCCGCATGTCCGCCTGGAAACAGCAGACCATGGCCGCCCTGCGCCGGATCCCCCATCCCACCATGGCCTTTTGCCGGCGGAGATACGGAACCATCCTCAAAAGTTGCCTCCGCCACCGCGTCCGTTTCTTGATCGCCGTCGTCCTGGTGGTGCTCTATACGTATTACTACACCATGAGCGGCATCCAACAGGATGTCCTGGAAGCTCCCCGGAACGAGGATTCGTTCGAAGTCTTCGTTTATCTTCCCAACGGCACCAAACAGGATTACACCCTGCAGGTGGTCAGCAGCGTGGAGGACTTGATTCTCAAACAAGTCCCCGAAATCAAGAATCTCCATTCCTGGATCCGGGATGATTCCGCTTCGCTGCGGGTGCTGTTGGTGGATAAGGCGAAACGAACCCGGGAATCGACGACCATTCAAGAAGAACTGCGGCCCTTCCTGGAAAACTTTGCCACCGCCGAGGTAACCTTCAATCCCACCCGCACCCGGGGGGAAAACGAAACCCCGCCTGTGGAAACGGGCAGCGGCGGGGAAATTGAAATCCGAGGGCCGGAATACAACCAGATCAACACCCTCGCCGAAAATTTCGCCGAAATCCTCATGCAGATCAACGGCGTGCGCGATGTCTATAACCAAAGCGAACCCGGCCCCCTGGAAATTCAATTCCATTTGGACCGGGACACGGCGGCCGTTCTGCAAATCACGCCTCAATTGGTGGCCCAATCCATCCAGGTGGCCCAGCGGCGGGGGGAATACTCCACCATCCAGATGAAAAAGGGTGACGAGGAGATTGACATCATCTTCGCCCAAATCGAGGATCCCCGCGATCTGTACAAAAAAGAAACCAAGGAGTTGGAAGGCATCCGGTTCGAGGAACTCAAACAAATCCCCATTTTCTCGCCGGCCCTGGGCACCACTGTCCCCTTGGAGGACATCGGCACCATTCAGGTCCGCCGCGGGCAGAGCAACATCCAGCGCGAGAACCGCGAGCGTATCGGCCGCATTCGTTTCGAAACCGCGCCCAACGTGAAGTATTCCGAAGTGGAAACCGTGATCAAGGAACTGCTCAAAACGTATCCGGTTCCTGCCGGCTACCGCATGTCGCTGGGCGGGCAGTCGCGGCAAATGGACGAAATGCAGAAGGCGCTTTGGAACATTCTCTTTTTAGCCGTCATCCTGCTGTACATGTGCATTGCCGCGTTGTTCGAATCTTTCAGCCAGCCCTTGGTCATCATGCTGGCCATTCCTTTGGCCTTGGTAGGGATTGTCTGGATCTTTCTTCTCACCAACACCGCCTTCACCGAAATGGCGGCCCTGGGCGGGATCTTCCTATTGGGTATGCTGCCCAACAGCGCCATTCTGATGATCCATTACTCGGGCTACCTCCGCAAGGAGAAACATTATCCCCGTCAGCGCGCCATCATGGTGTCGGGCTATCACCGCCTGCGTCCCATCTTCATGACCGTCATCACCGCCATCCTGGGATTGATTCCCATGGCCACCGGAGATGAACAATGGTCCCCCTTCGCGCTTTGTGTGATCGGCGGCTTGGCCAGCTCGACCATCCTCACCCTGCTGATCGTCCCGGGATTCTCGTTTATCGTGGAAGATATCGCCGTCTTGGTGATCCGAATGGTTCGTTACGTGGCCAGCTGGCGATGGATCCTGGTATTCTGGAGCCGGCGCCGCCGCGAGCAGGCCTGGGAACGCATGACCGCCTACCGCCGCGCGGTTCCCCGCGAGGAGCCGTTGGTGGTCCAGATCGATCATCTGACCCGGATCTACCCGCCCAGCCGCTTGGAGAAAATCTCGGCCCGGAGCAAATCCCTGATCCAGTCGCTCCCCGTGTTGTCTCCCGCGCCGGGATTTCTCCCGGTCTCTCTTCCTTCCCCGGCGCCGTCTTCTTCCACCCGGGAGCGGACCAAGGCGCTCGACATGGTCTCCTTGACTGTGGAAGCGGGACTTTTTGGACTGCTGGGGCCAAACGGCGCGGGGAAAACCACCCTGTTGCGCCTGATCGCGGGAATCGACCAGGCCACCCGCGGGTATCTCTCCATCTGCGGATACGACATGCGAACCGAGGCCAAGCACGCCCGCAAACTGATCGGCTATCTGCCGCAATATTTCGGCGTGTACTCCGATATGACGGCCTATCACTATTTGGATTATTTTGCCTTGCTCAAAGGTATCCGCCGGGCGCCGGAACGGCGGGAGGCGATTTACCGCGCGCTGGACATGGTCAATCTGTCGGATCAGGTGAATGTCCCTGTCGGCCAGTTCTCGGGTGGCATGATGCGGCGCATCGGCCTGGCCCAGATCCTGGTGCGGCCTCCCAAAGTCCTGATCGTCGATGAGCCGACGGTGGGCCTCGATCCCCTGGAACGTGTCCGTTTCCGCAACATGCTGGTCCGCCTCAGCCAAGACCGGGTGGTGATTCTCTCCACCCACATTGTGGAAGACGTGGCCCACAGCTGCCGCACGATGGCGCTGATGGATGAAGGGAGAATCCTGTTCACCGGACGGCCGGAAGAACTGGTGCAATCGGTTCGCGGAAAAGTGTGGGAATTCGATCTGGCCGGCGATTCCGCCTGGCGCGAACTCCGCCGCCGGTACAAAGTCGCGAGCCAATCCTATACGGCCAACGGCATCCGCATGCGGGTAATCGCCGATTCCCCCCCCTGCCCGGAGGCTGAAACGGTCGAACCTTCCCTGGAAGACGCGTATCTGTATCATACGCGAATCCAGATGGCTCCCGACACCCACTGAATCGGATAGGCGAGGGAGAGCGGAGCCGGCCGCCATCCAGGCAACCGGCCTTGGGAGTATCTCCCCGGGGGGAGAGGACCAGGGCACCGGGGGCGGGTCCGGGGATGATGCCCGCCTCCAGACGGCCGGGCGGATTGCAGGGTAATCCGAAAGCGCGGTATGGGTAAGGATAACCATTTATCGATCAATGACCTGATATGACAAGAGAGGGAGTTCAACTCGTGAAATGGCAGAACTGGATTTGGTTGGGCATGGCTTGGCTGAGTTGTGGCGCGGGGCAGGGACTGTGTGGCGAACCGGCGCTGCCTCATCTTCCCCAGATTTTGAATCCCACGCCTGCCGTGGCGCGCACCATCGAGGATATCACCGTGGGAGGCAGTTTGTTGAAGGAAGAAGATTTCCGGATACCCGGCCTGACCCGGGTGCTAACCCTTCAGGAAGCGATCGCTGTCGCTCTCGAGGAAAATCCCCAGATGCGAATCGCCGAAAGCTCGGTCGAGGAGAGTCTGGCCAACCTGGATTTGACGGAAAGCAACTACCGCTCCAAGTTCAATCTCGACTCCTCGCTGAATGAGACCATCCGCCGCCGTTCCACGGGGACCTTCCGTCTTGATCCCAACCTGGGGCTGATTTCCGATGACATCAAAAGTTATGAAAACAACACGCTGTTCCAGGTCGGTCCCCGGTACACGCAGACCTTCAAAAACGGCTCCTTCCTTGAAATCTCACCCGAGTTTCAATATGAACACGATTCCGAAGGGGCTTTCGACCGCGGCCCCGGCAATCTCGAGGGGAACAATTACGAAGACCGCTACAGCCTCTCCGCCAGTTACAATTTTCCGATTAACTCCCGTCCCCGGGAGGAGATTAGAACGCGCCTCGAAAACTCGCGCTTGAATGCTGTCCGGTCCGATTATACCCTGTATATCCGCTCGAAACAGATCACCAACCAAGTGATCACCAATTATTGGAACATCAAACGGTTGCAGGAACAACTGCTCATCCAGCAAGAACGGCTGTTGCAGTCCCGCCGGATCGAATTTATCCGCCAGACCCAATACGAATTCGAAAGCGCCTCCCGCCAGCAGGTGGGCGAGGCTCAGGTGAACGTCCTCCAAGACGAAACCAGCCTGATCGAATTGGAAGGCAGTTTGCGCAACGCGGTGGAAAATTTCAATTTGGTGCTCGGCATTCCCATCGACACCCAGTTGGAATTGACCGACGAATTGACTGTCGAACCGTTGCCTCTCAGCGGCCGGGCGTACGTGGAACTTGTGACTTCTACCAACCTGGAACTCGAATCCCTCCGTCTGGCCATCCGCCAGGCCGAAAACAACCTGCGCGTCGCCATGCTGGGACAACAACCCGACCTGGTTCTATCCTCTTTCGCTTCGCAAACCGACGAAGGCCAACGCAATCTGGGCGTGGGGCTGATTTTCTCCTGGCCTTTCAGTGACGGGGGAGCCACCAAGGCCCGCGTCCGGGCCGCCGAGGAAAGCATCCAGCAACTCAAAACCAACCTTTGGGACACCGAGCGCAATTTGATCCAGCAAACGTATAGCGATTTGCGCGATCTCCAATTGCAGCGGCAACGCATGGAAATTCTGCAGCGCAACGTGGACCTGGCCACCATCAACCTCGAGAACGGTCTCTATGATTTCGAAAACTTCGGCCAGATCACGTTCCGGGATGTACAAGACCTCCAGGTGGAACTGGCCCGCAACCGGGCGGATCTCGTCAATTCCAAGGTGCTTTACAACATCTCCCGTTCCAGCCTGATGCAAAAGATCCACGAATACAAACCTTCGGACGGGATCAAACCGGTGTGGGACTCCTTGCATTGAGGCCATTCAGCAAGAAAGGGTTTTTGGCTATCATGATTTGATGCAATGCCATGGAATCAGGGGTATTCCAAAAAACGCACCGTGGCCGGGTGGTGGAACGGTATACACGAGGGACTTAAAATCCCTTGCCGGAAACGGCTTGTGGGTTCGAATCCCACCCCGGCTAGATTATTTAAAACCCGTGGGATTGTGCCAGTACACAACCCGCATTTTCTAAGCGCCCATGGCGCGTAACCCATCAAAACGAAAATAGGGCAGGGCAGGCGTAACGCGACGCAGCCTCCCAACGCGGCTTCTCTCCTCTCCCTTTCTGGGAAAGAGGCCAGGGAGAAGGGCATAGGTTGCAGGGTGGACTCCAAGCGGAGCGTAGCCCGCCATAATAAACGTAGCCCACCATTACAATAAATAAAATAAATATTGTCCGGATTCCCTGATGATTCATACTCCCCTGACCCGCCGTTCTTTATTATCAACCTTCTCCACCGCCGCGCTCGCTGCCGCCGCGGGCCCGTTGGCCGCCCTTGAGAAACCCGATCCGGGCCGCCCCAATCTGGTGATGATCCTGGCGGACGATTTGGGCTATGGTGATCTCGGCTGTTATGGCTGTCCCGACATCCGCACGCCGAACCTCGACCGCCTGGCCGCCGGGGGTGTGCGTCTGACCGATTATTACGCCGCCGCCCCAGTCTGCACCCCCACCCGCTGCGCCTTGATGACCGGTTGCTACCAGCAACGGCAGCAGAACCTGGAATGGGCCATCCATCCCGGCATCAAGACCGTGGGCCTGCCACCGGAGGAAATCACCATTGCCTCCATGCTCAAAGACGCCGGCTACGCCACCGGGATGTTCGGCAAGTGGCATCTTGGCGCGCGGCCCGAATGGGGGCCCAACCGCCACGGTTTCGAGGAATTCTTCGGCTTTCTCAGCGGCAACATCGATTATTTCCGCCATATTGAAAACACCGGCGAGCCGGACCTCTTCGAGAACACCGAGCCCGTCCAGCGCGACGGCTATATGACCGATCTGATCACCGAGCGTTCCACCGATTTCATCCGCCGTCACGCGGGCCATTCCTTCTTCTTATACGCGGCCTACAACGCTCCCCACTGGCCTATCCAAGGACCGGAGGATCGTGATCTCGTCCTCGAAGGCCCCGCCTGGTCCCAGCACGGTGACCGGGCGGCCTACGCCCGTATGGTCGAGCGCATGGACGAGGGCATCGGGCAAATTCTGCAAGCGCTCGAGGAACAAGGGCTGGTGGACAACACGCTGGTGATCTTCGCCAGTGACAACGGCGGCGACCGCCTGGGGCGCAATCTTCCCTTGCGGGGGCAAAAGGGAACCCTTTGGGAAGGGGGCATCCGTGTTCCCTGCATTTGCCGCTGGCCGAACCTGCTGCCTGCCGGATCCGTCTCTTCCCAGGCGGCCATCACCATGGATCTTACCGCCACCCTGCTCTCCGCCGCCCGGGTGAAACCCACGCGCCGGCTGGACGGCATGAGCCTGCTGGCTTTCCTCAGCGGCTGGAAACCGCCCGTGGAGCAGACCTTCGTCTGGCGCGACAACTGGCATGATCAGAAAGCGTTGCGCTGGGGCCATTGGAAATGGCTCAAAATCAAGGACGAAGAATATCTCTTCAACCTGGAGGAAGATCCCGGCGAGCAGGTGAACCGCAACGAACGCAACATCGACATCGTGTACTGGTTGCGCGACATCTACCAGCAATGGGAAAGCGCCATGCCTTACAACCAGACCGTTTTCGGCGGCGAATTGCGCAGTCTCGGCGCGGAAAACGAGTAAGCCGCCGGGCGCGGGTTCACTCGTCGGCGCCATCCTTGGCCAAATCGTATACCGGCAGTGCTTTCTTGGGCGACTTCTTGATCTTCGCCACGATTTCGTCGATACGGTCCAGATGCTTACTATACAGGATCGTCGTGCTGGCCGGGCATGTGATCGAGATCACCTGTCCCTTGAATTCCGGCGGCAGGGTAGTGCGGATCTCTGTGAAGAACGCGGGCAACGAGCCAGGCGTGGGCCGGGGTTCGATCACCACGACGATCTTCTTCTCCGCCATCTGTTTCATCAACGAGCCCATGGCGATGGGCCGGTAGCACAGGAGCCGGGTGATGTGGTCGGAGCGTTCATCTTCCACATCGGCGGGGACCATGGAAATGACCGCGATGTCCCCCTTGGCGAACTCGCCCCGGTACGGCAAGCCCTCTTCGGGCAGCACGTACCCCAGGTTGCTGTAAATCTCCCGCAGGTTTTCCACCAAGGTCTCGTGGATGCTGCGCAGGGTCGGGCGGGCTTTCTCTTCCCGGGCGAGGGCCAGGGCGTCCTCAAAGCCCAGTTTGCGCCGCACGCGCGAACTCTCCAGGCCTACCAGCGGGTTGCCCATTTCCAGCCCCTCGCGCGGCGCGAAGGTCTGGTTTTTCTGCATGATGCTGGAATGCAGCACCAGCACCGGCAACCGCACGTTTTTGGTCTCGAACATGTGGTAGGCGATGGCCAGGTGGTTGTAGACCTCCTGCAGCGTGTGGGTGTGGAACTGGATGCAGCCCGTGTCGCGGAACTGCAGGAACGACCAGTTGTCGTTGAACTTGTCTTCCACCTCGCTGCGGGTGGCCAGCACCACGAAGGGCAGCATTTCGGCCGCCGAGCGCACCAGCATGTCGTAGCCCAAAAAGAGCTCGTGCGAGGTGCAGAAGAGCAGGATGTGCTTCTCGTCGTCCGCCTTGTCGGCCGCGAACGACAGGCCCTTGCGCACGTCTTCCACGTGCTTGAACTGCGTGGCCCCACCGGCCGCCAGGGCCATTTCGACATAGATCTTTTTCAGCGCGGGCGTGAACAACACCCGGTCCAGATTGGCTTGTTGAGCGATGGTCTTGAGTACTTTATGCACGATGGCGCTCTCCCTCTTCGTTGTGATGATGCGAAACGCGAACCCGCCTTTCCCCCCCGATTCTCCTAGGAAACTATACAAGCGCCTTCCGCAAAGGGCGAGGGATAGGAAAGGAGCATACCGGGGGACCGAAGGACTCCAATCTCCGCTCCCAGAGGGTCAAGGTGAGGGAAATTTGTAGGGGCGGGCACCCCGGTCCATCCATACATTACTGGCTGGAAGATCTGCTTATACGATTGAATTAATATTGGCACATCTTTGGATAAGGCTTGTTATATATTTTAAAAAAATAATATATAATATAATAAATTCCGTTATCAAAAAATTGGTGCATTCAGGAAGTGCATACATCAAGAGTTAAATCGATTCCATTCACTCTGGGATGAGGGCGGACACAAAGGTCCGCCCCTACAAAAATTCCTTCACCCTATCCCTCTTCCAGAGAGAGAGGGAATTTTGGGGGCGGTTTACATGGGTCATTTCGAAGAAAAAGGAAGCGGCGATCTGAAAAGGCGATCTGAAAAAAAGTACACACTTGCCGGATGAACCAAAAATTTTCAATATCATGGAAGAATAATACAACCTCATGAAATTCATCAGAGAGATCCATTTATCCGCGCGGCGCGTGGTTGATAGGGTACCTTTTTTCCAGGGCGGACACAAAGGACCGCCCCTACAGAACGTAAACCGATATGATCCGGAGAAGCATCATCGGCGGTCTATTCGCCTGAAAGGGTACGATTATTCACGGAATGGATCCTACTTTGTGACCATTTGCGTACAAAACCGGCAATGCCTTTTTGGCGAAATTATAGATGGAATTATGCATATAAATGATGCCGGTAGAATGATTCTAAAACGGTGGTTGGAATTGACACATAAATTCCCAACCATTGACAACCAGCCTTATGTAATCATGCCCAACCATGTTCATGGGATAATCACAATCCAATACGAAAACGCAAAATCCGATGTCCTTGTAGGGGCGGACCTAGGTGTCCGCCCCGTTAATTCTACCGGCGGACACCCCAGTCCACTCCCACGGGACGTGGTTTCATTACCCCGAATAATTCACTGGTTTAAAACCGTCACAACCTATGAATACATTCAAAAAATTAGAACCGCAAATTGGCAACCATATGACAAACGGCTGTGGCAGCGTAATTATTATGAACATATCATCCGCAATCACACAGAATTCGTGGAGATCCGTGATTATATTGCCAATAATCCAGCGCGGTGGAATTTCGATGATGAAAATCCAGAGAACATGGTAAAAGAAAAGCAAAAGGCGGACACCTAGGTCCGCCCCTACATTGTCCAGGTGGACTTACCGGTCTGTCAGGGCGGACACCTAGGTCCGCCCCTACATTGCCCAGGTGGACTTACCGGTCTGTCAGGGCGGACACCTAGGTCCGCCCCTACATTGT
>ERZ795060.3050-NODE-3050-length-15931-cov-3.589128_pt1 | contig 15931 bp, 14 predicted proteins | sample MGYA00375144_ERZ795060 | MGnify/ENA primary metagenome ERZ795060 (study PRJEB30189, sample SAMN05720157) | activated sludge metagenome | isolation source: anaerobic digester from wastewater treatment plant | place: Japan | collected 2015-05-15 ...
ATGGCGTTTTTCGGCTTACCTTACCTGATGATCGTACCTATCTAAAGTTTTCTGCATATAGAACATTTCCATTATCCATGCCTGAGAAGTATATCTCTCTTCGAAGCGATATGGATGAAATCGGTATGATTAGGGATCTCAGTGATTTTGACAAGGGCACTCAGCAGATCATACGCGAGCTTCTAAACCGCAGATACTTCGTTCCCAGGGTGCTCAAGATAAATGGCGCAAAGGAACGGTACGGAGGTATGGTCTTGGATGTTGAAACCGATCGCGGCCGCAAGCTGATAATAACAAAGAGCCTGCATGAGTCATTATCAGAAAACGCTGCCGGAAGATGTTTCATTACCGATGTCGAAGGTAACCGCTATGAGATAAATATGGATGATGAGTCCTCTGCGGAAGTCGTAACATGGATTCAGCAAAGAATCTAGTCAAAGATGGGTAATTTGGATTGTCTGATACACAAGACTGGAAGCATTCACATAACCATTTGGAGTGACCAGTATGATTAGATGGGTCTTAGTTGTGATTATGGCTGTTCATGGACTGATTCACGCGATGGGAGGTTTCAACGAGCTTGGTATTGCAAAACCTGAAGGTATAACAGGGAGAACTATCGTTCCAATATCTGACAATACGAGACGAGTGCTTGGTGTTGTCTGGTTGATTATTGTAGTATTGTTTCTGGTTGCTGCAATTGGTTTAGCTGTTAACTGGTCTGGATGGTTAATATTTGCAATCGCTGCATTAGTAATATCGCAGACGCTAATCATCATCTGGTGGCCTGATGCCAAGTTCGGCACGATTGCCAATATCCTGATAATCGTTGGGATAATCCTTATAAGGTGATGTGATTTGAGCCTTATATATAGTTAACGGCCCCGACAGTATATCCATCGGGGCCGTTTGATTTGACCACTTCCATTAATCCTAGATGATTGGCAGTTCCAGAACGCATGCTCCTTTGCTGAAGGTAATGACTCTTCGCTGGTCTTCTATGGATGCCAGTGCAGCATCCAGAATATTCAATCTTTCAACTGCCGAATCGTAATCGGGGGTACCAGGTTCGTGGTGACGGATTTCGTCGTTTAGCACCTGTCTATAGAACTCGAACCGCTCAGGTTTACCATAGTACTCTTTATCCAAATATTGGCACATGGCTTCCGATTGCTCTTCTCGTACAAGCAGAGAGACACATCCGCCTTTGCCAGCACCGGTAAGCTTGCCGCCCAGGTATCCCGGTCCCCGCCGAGCAATTGTCAGCAGCAGGTCGAGCTGCGGAATTGATATTCTGAAATCAAAGCAAATGGCATCTTGCAGTTCATCTACCATTTGACCGACTTTTATTCGGTACTGATCGTATTCAGGAGAATCAGGATTAAGTTCTCCAGTTGATACGCGGTGATCTGCTTCAATGAATATCTGCTCCAGTGCTCGTCCAATCATATTTTCTCTATGGAAGAACCTGGCAGTGGTGCGAATGTGATAGCCTCCAATGTCCCTCCGTGGACGAGTGTACAGCCGTTCAATGGTATCTACATCTTTTCCAAAGATAGCTGCAGCTTCCTGCGGGGTTATCTTTACAGGAAGAAGCATAATCAGTTCGTTGATTGCTTCGTTGGGAACACCTAAAATATCTTCGCAGAAGCTGCCCAATTTATGGTAGTTCTGCTCTATTTTCTCCCAATAATCAGGCCGAGATTCGAGTATCGGGACGCTGGAACCGGGTGTGAAAGAGAATTTTTCTTCAACAAGTTGTCCGAGCCAACCTTCACCGGATGCGTGCCCAGCTTTTTGTGCTGCTCGGACTTCTGCAATCAATAGCTGAGTCAATTCATCACCCATTTGCATCCAGCCCTTGCGCATATTAAAGCTCTGGTTACCGCTTGCAGCTTTATTTACCTCCCACAAGGAGTTTGCAAGCACTACATGCACGCCTTTAAGGAAAGGAAGCGGAGTAGCATCAAGCTCAGGCTTGGAGTGGCGGTTATAAAGAACACAGTTTACAGGATTGCGGAGAATAGTAGTCTGGTCGTTAGCGCCGCCGTGGGTTCCAACATACCACTCAGCCTCTCCAAGCATTCTGCAGATCTCCTGGACACTCCATTCAGGCAGTTTATCGCGGTTGGCTAGATGAAGAGCTAAAAAGGATAAAACAACGATTGCAGATGATGAACTGGTTCCGGCTCTGAATGGCGCTGTAGCAGGCCCGAATGTCATATCGGCGCCTTTTAATTTGATGCCCTGGTTTTCCCACATTATTTTGATGTAAGGGCTAAGAATATAGTTCACCCAACTGCCTTTGGGGCGTCCATAGTGAGGATGAATGAGCGAACGATGATCCCAATTATCCTCTATTTCGCTTGCATAATCATCCCAGGGTGCTCCGGCATATTTCTCAAACTCATCAGTGATAGACAGCTCTTCCTGTGGGAATAGCGGATTGGTATTGGCGACAGATAGAACATCGTCATCTCGCAGCGAAATGGCCACAGGAATATCGCCATCAATTGTTGTAGACATGTGGTCACCAGCACACATGTCCAAATATTCCAGGAACGCATTTAGACGTCCCGGCGCTCGGAGAAGGTAAGTGGGCTTATTCCCGACTCTTTCAACATGAAGCTGCACAGTCTGGGAAAGTCTTTGTCTTTGTTTTAAAAGGTAGTCAGGTTCATTGTTTGCGTAGATTTCCTGACCAAGATACTGGTCGATTTCGGGAGAACCGGATTCCAAAAGCCGTGCGATCTCAAGAGGCGGCATTGGTTCACCGGATAAAAAGAAGTGCTTACTCAATTCGGCACGAATCCTTTCCTTGGATACTTAAACTGACTAAAGAAGGTTACCATAAAATAGTCTGCTACGTCTATAGAACAAGCAGGTGTTACGTTTTTACGTTTATCCGTTTTGGGATTTCGTTTTTAGACTCTCAATCAGGTCAAGAAGCGCTTCCGCAACCTTACGAGGCCCAATTTGTTCATAACCAGAGATACCAAGTCGGGTGCGCATCTGCCCAACGAATACTCCAGATGAAAACGCAGCCTGAAATACATTATTTGCTAATGTATCATGCAGATCTGGATACTGCGCAGGGCCAAATATGTTGGCAAAGTAAGTATGCACGAGTCCCGTTGATGTTGTGGTGCCTTTTGCCATAGTCGCGGCATCGCGGAACGTGTGTAAAGCTGTTTCAGCAGATGAAAACCGTTCTATGGCCGGGTGTTGATCATCCACTTCTTCGTAGTTATTGGCATAGAGCAAAATGTCTACTTGATATCCCTTCAGGATTTCAGGAAGAGTCGTCACAGGCAAAACAACACGTGCATTGACCTTGTGAGGACTCATGATAATAGCGCGGTCTATCTGACCGAATGCGTAGCCGTCTTGAAGATCATCCAGTCGGACAAAAGCACCGATTTCCGTTCCATAACCAAGGATTCTTCCATCTTCTGAGATATGCAGCGATCCCATATCATCTGCCACTATTCTAAGGTCGCGAATCTTGTCCTTCCCGATTGTTCTGAGGGCCTCTATCGATTCAGATTTGCCTGCAGCCGTGTCGCCTATCATCAAGACATTCGCTGCAGCACCGCTTCTCAGCACAATACGCGTCATAGCACCGTGAAACGGCATCCTGCCACGTTTCATCATCACGATGTTGTGAAGAGTAAGCACCATCTTCTTTACATAACCGAAGTAGCCGTATTTATCCTCTCCTGGAACGGCAGCAATCAACAGGTTATTAGTCTCATCGTCATAAATAACGGTCGGCGGATCTCCGAATTTAACCATATCTTCGGCCGGGACACCGTAGAGATACACAGCGTCAGGCCCGGATGCTATTTGTTCATCGGTAGCAAGTTCAAACAGGTTAGCAAGGCTGCAGCCAAGGCCAATGAACTTTTGATGGAAGTAAACAAAGACCACCAATGGCCCTACTTGAGCCGGATAACACATCCATTTGTCCTTATCCAAATTCAAGCCAGCCAGAGGGTTGTCTGAGATTCTGTCGAACTGTCCCGTTCGCTTGTTCATTGGCGGATTCAGGATCAATGGAGGATTGATCAATACCTGACGGACAAACGGGATTCCCTGAAGCAATTCTTCATACTCCCCGGGTGATTTCCACTGGCGGTCAACTGCTATCAATCCAACTTCACAGCCTGCAGCAACTTGCCTGTAGACACGCGGGTGTTCTCCGGTGATGTTTTCGCAGATGTCTCTATATAAAGCTCGCACAAGATCGGTGAGTTGTTCAACAGTCAGGGTGAATGTTCGATATGGTCTCAGGTCATGTCCACCTGGGCCTGCCTCAGAATGGCATACCATGAACCTGTCGAACGATCTCCAGAAGTCATAAAGCCCTTCGACAAACCAATGAAGTGCGTCTCGTCTGTACAGAAAATGCTCTCCGTCGGGAACCAGCTTTACAGCCTGTTCAATAGGGAGAATGGACAGTGCCCGGAGCAGTGAAACCAGAATATCTGCCCATCCATCAGCCATATTGCTGGTGCCAAGGTCATCTAAAAGAGGTGAGTCCTGGTCTTTGAGGCTCTGGATATACTCCTCGACAATACGGCTAAATACCGCACTTCCAGTCAGTTCACCGATTGTCGAGCAGATAAGCCCATCTGTGTGCAGAATTATCTGATTTCCTTCTGTATCTATGCTTCTGAGTGACATTTTCTATACCATATACGTAAAAACCGCCAACGATTGCAGCATGCCATCGTTGGCGGCCAATATTATGAAATAAGGGAGGCTTATCTGCACTCCCGTTTGCTTCATCTCTACAACTAGCTGAAATGATACCGTTTGAAGGCCGGAAAGTCAACATTAAAAGACATTGTTTTCGGAATCAATCTAAGCTATTCGCAGAAGACACGAACCGTTTCTTCCTCATCTTTTACATCAATGGAAACTCCGCTGAGTCCATCGATGAGTTCTTCCAGTGTTTCCGGTTTAATATTGGACAGGTCGAATTGTATTCCTTTTTCCTCTAACTTACCGCTGATTTTAGCCTGTGCCTCTGGAGGAATAAGCGCTCCCAGCTTAACTCCTGCGCGGATAAGCTGAAGCGGTACGCGGATGTCGACTTGCTCATCTTCACCTTTGACAAACACCCGGAAAAAACGAGGTCTGGTTACTGTAGTGGCTTGTTCAGCTCCACCAGCATTTCTTTCTCTCATAGCATCCAGCAGGCGCTCAGCCTCATCCGTATTAATCTTTCCCTGTGCCAGCATCTCAAGAATCTGGCGGCGTTCATGTGACATTACTGCTCCGCCTTTAGGAAAAACTGATGTAAACATTGTCTTCTTTGTCTTTCACCTTTACTCTCAGTCCTCTAACACGGCAGAAGACATTAAAGAGATAAGGGCCTGCTAATAGAAGCCGTTTGCCAGTGCCTTTAGGCCAGGTAATAAACGCTGCTAACAGAACTACCGGGGCAAGTAGAATACCGATTGCCAGAATAATCGGCCAAATCAGGAACAAAGGCAGGCAAAGCCCCAATCCTTTACTGTCTTGCTCTTTTATTCGTATTCGAAGGATCGATGGCGGAAAAATCATCTTCTATTGTCCTTTTAAAATATCAAGAGCTTCATCTACAGATATTTCACCACGGTCCAATCTACGAAGAACATCATCTGCTGGAGGAACGGGAGCAACATCCACAAAACTTAACTGCTCACCAATTCTGTTCAGCCGGTTTTTTATAGTGGGGTAACTAACGCCAAACAACTGCTCCATCTGCTTTATAGAACCATGACTGCGTATAAAGGCGGCTACGAAAACTTGATCATCTGTAGACAAGTTTGCCAGGGGAGGCAGATCGAATTCACCTTCAATAGTGATGTCTTCATCAGCAAGTCTGACCTTTTGGATTGTAAGCCGTGCCCCTTGAGTCATTTTTGTTAGTTCATACCAGTCTTTTACCACGCTACTACCTACCATGATTAAAAATCATTATCATGTATAACCTTTCAAATTGAATATGTCAATAGCCTAATTAAATATATTAATCTCTATAATTATCAGTGGTTTATATTGATGTAAAGCAAAACCATTTTTTTACTGGTTCAGATTTACCCGGTCTACCTGCTTGACATACCTCTCGGACGGCTGTAGAATACCGTGACGTATAACTTTGCTGTAGAAAGTTGGACATCAGTCATTGGGCAAGATTCTGGTCCTGATCGGCATAATCATAGTGGCGATGGGCCTTCTGCTGATGTTTTTTGAAAACGTTGGCTGGAGGATGCCGGGAGATATCTACTACCGTCGAGATGGCGTAGTGATATGGATCCCTATTGTCACTATGATAATCCTCAGTTTGATTCTGACCTTGATTTTAAACTTGTTGTTTCGGAGATAAGACGAGGATTGCGGATACAGGAATTTGATTACGAACTTCCTGAGGAATACATTGCTCAGGAGCCACTTGCTGAACGGGACCAATCTAGACTGCTTATACTGGATAAAGCAAACGGCAATATAGAACACCGTCGTTTTTTGGATATTGTTGAGTATCTCAAACAAGATGATTTACTGGTGCTAAACGATACGCGAGTCGTCGCAACGCGGCTTCGAGGTAATAAGCATACCGGCGCTGCTGTTGAGGCGCTTCTTCTCAAACAGGTTGGAGATAATCGCTGGCAGGCGATGGTGAAGCCTGGGCGAAGAGTTCCAGTCGGGACAGAAGTAGTCTTTGGTGATGGCGAACTGACTGCAGTTGCAGTGGAACGACTGGATGATGGCGGGCGGATACTGGAATTCTTCTGTGAAGGCGACTGTGATGATGCCATTGCCAGGCTGGGAGAAGTCCCGCTGCCGCCATATATCTGCAAACGTTTGGAAGACAGAGAGCGGTATCAGACTGTTTATGCTCATGAAGGCGGATCAGCAGCCGCACCTACAGCCGGATTGCATTTTACGGCTCAAGTGTTCGATGCACTTCGTTCCAAAGGTATAGATTGGACTTTTATTACTCTTCATGTGGGAATTGGGACATTCCGGCCTGTCAGAGTCGAAAATATTTATGAGCACGAGATGCACGCAGAATCCGTATTCATAGGTGAAGCGTCAGTCGAGAAGATAAATTCCTGCAAAGGCCGGATTATTTGTGTAGGGACTACAACAGCCAGAGCGCTTGAAAGTGCAGCAGTAGCAAAAGGCAAAGTAGCTCCTATGTGTGGTGAAACCCGGTTGTTCATCACACCAGGTTATGATTTCAAGATTGTTGATGCATTAGTAACTAATTATCATATGCCGAGGTCGACACTTTTAGTGCTGATCAGCGCTTTTGCCGGCAGAGATTTAATAATGAAAGCTTACCACGAAGCACTGAAGGAGCATTACAGGTTCCTCAGCTTCGGAGATGCAATGTTTATAAAGTAAGGAATGTCAAAGTATACTTAGGAGGGACAAATGGGCAACTACGACGCTGAACTTGGAGAGTGGTTAAAGTACGTTCAACAGTATATCAATGATGATGATCAGGAAGAGCAAAAACAGGAAGATGTTCAGCCTCAGCAGGAAGTAAAGGTAGAACCAAAACCAGTTGAACAATCGGATAGGCTTATTATCAGTGACAGGTTAGGTCGCGTCTTACCTGAGGACACAAGGGAAATGGATTCTGAATCAGTGATCGCTGATTCGTCACTGCTTGACCGCCGAATGCCGGAACATCAGGACATTCGTGATAGAGGATCAGCAAGGCTTTTCGAGGATTCTGATGTCCCTGATGTCGAAGACTATCTGCCGTTTTTGAAGGAGCCTGAGGATCGTCCCCAAGTAGACCGCTCCCGAATGCCAGAACCAAAACCTGAAGTCCGTCCTGCACCTGAACGTGAAATAACTCGCCGAATTGAGCCGGAAGTACCTTTTTCAGACCCTCTACTTCCGTTCTCCGAAGGTACCGGTGAGCCTAAACCTGTTATACGCAAACCAGAACCTGTGCCAGTAGATGAGCCGGTTCAACCGGTCAAGCCTGTTGACACCGCACAGGCACCTAAGCCTGTAAGCATAGATCCTGTCATCAAGCAACCACAGATCCAGCCTCAGTCTCAGCCTCAGTCTCAGCCTCAATCCAGCCCAGAAGTACGGCATGAAGTTGCTCACGAACCTGTGAAAGTACAGCCTGTTATGTCTTCTGCTCCCAGTTCAGAAGAAGTACAGGAAATGTGGGATAAGTTGCCGAGACATATTCAGCTTTTAATGGGGCAGGCAAAGCAGGAAGTAGCTCAGCATTCCTATAAGCAGTTCAAGGAAACTCGTGAGGAACTGATTGCAAGGCTACTTGACCCAACGCTGTCACTTGAAGAAACAGCTCGAATATTGAATGTTTGTCCGACGACCGTCCGCAGATATACTAACCGAGGCGTATTGCGGCATATTCGCACAGTAGGCAACCAGAGAAGGTTCAGGCTTTCTGATGTTCTGGCGTTTCTTGAGTCACAGACTCGGCCTACTAACAGTGGAAGTAAGCTGTCAGCAGAGATAGAGAACTAAGTGTGCTAATCTGGCGAAAGGAAGGGTTGCATCTGCCGGATTTGGATGGGATTATATCTCATTGAAGCACATCTTTACGGATGATTCGGCGTTGTCGGCATGCGTATAGCAATCTTTAGCGAAAGCTACGAACCTGTGGTAAATGGAGTGAGTGTAGTAGTGGCAATGTTGCGCGACGGCCTAAGGGCACGCGGACATGAAGTTACTATTTACGCATCCCATTTTCCTGGATATAAAGATGGCGAAGGCGTTTTACGGTTTCCATCTCGGATGACCAAATATGCTCCTGGTTATCCACTTGCTATTCCGTATGCTCCAAAGCTTCGCAATGCATTTTTTTCCAATCCACCTGATATTGTCCATACTCAGACTCCATTTCTCTTGGGCTACATAGGAATGAAGTGGGCAAAATGTGCCGGTGTGCCTATCGTCTCAACTAACCACACGCTATATACCGAGTATACTCACTATGTGCCAGTTCTGCCTGGTTCAATTACGCGGTCTGCACTCGTACGATGGATGCGGTGGTATTATCAAAGGTGTGATTCGATAGTAGTACCATCAGGTCCGGTTTCTGAAGTACTGCACCGGTATGGAGTAGAAAAACCAATCCATGTTATAAAGAGCGGAGTTACCACTAAACAGGTAGATAGTAGAGAGGATTTCAGGAAAGCATACGGGATTTCTTCCGATACCTTTGTGTTACTGTATGTCGGCCGTATAGCCAGAGAAAAGAACCTGGAATTGATTTTGAAGTCATTTAGGGCAGCGCAGGAGAGTTGTTCCAATGTTAATCTTATGATTGTCGGAAGCGGCCCTTATGAGGAAGAATTCCGCCAGCTTGTTGGAGACTTGGGAGTCAGTAAAAATGTAGTATTTACAGGTGTTTTGGATCATAAAGGGATATCCAGCGCATACAGTGCAGCCGATGCCTTTGTTTTTTCTTCACTCACTGACACTCAGGGGCTGGTCTTATGCGAAGCATTGACTACGGGATTGCCGTGCGTAGCAGTCGGAGCAGGTGGCGTGCCGGAAGTGCTCGAAGATGGCGTGGATTCGATACTGACGGAGAACTCCGTGGACGACTTTTCCAAAGCCATCTGTAAATTGGTTAGAACTCCTGATTTTAGGGCAAAACTTGCTGCTGGGGCTATTCAAAACAGTGCTAAATACACAGTCGATGCAATGGCCGAACGGTTCGAAAAATATTATTTATCTGAAATAGAGAGGAAAAGAGGATAGGAATTGGAGCATATACTAGGAATAATAAGCAAATGGGTTATGGAGCAGATTACAGCCCTTGGTTATGTAGGGGTTGCACTGTTAATGGCAATTGAAAGCGCGTGTATCCCTCTTCCAAGTGAAGTTATCATGCCATTTGCGGGGTTCCTGACAGTTAAAACAGCGGAAAATCCCAACCCTATGTCACTTTTTGGCGCAGCAGTCGCCGGTGCAGTTGGGTGCGTGATTGGGTCGGTAGTTGCTTACTACGCTGGTATGTATGGCGGTCGGCCTTTTATCGAACGTTATGGCAAGTATGTGCTTATCAGAAAGAAAGACCTCGATACAGCCGATAGATGGTTTTCAAAATACGGCGATGCTGCAGTTTTTATCTCTCGACTCTTGCCTGTCGTGCGTACTTTTATCTCGTTTCCAGCAGGTATTGCGCGTGTCAGGTTCGGCAGGTTTATAATTTATACATTTGTTGGTTCTCTGCCCTGGTGTTATGTGCTTGCATACTTTGGCAGAAAACTTGGTGAGAACTGGACTAACCTGCGACATTACTTCCACAATATCGATATTGTAATTGGCATAATTGTTGTGTTGGGAATTGCTTTCTACCTTTACCATCATCTAAAACCTGAAAAGAAGAAAGCCGAATAGTCATCCAACAAAAGGACTGGGGTGGAGGACTACCTATGTCAATCCAACATTCCAGTTTAGGTATATTCGCCTTTACGTCACGCGTATTACTTGATAAACTACAGTTGAGTTAGCAATTTTCGCTAAGGCCGCATAATCTGTAACCGGATATTCTCAACATATGAGGATAATCTTACAGGGCTAAGGCAAACAACCGGGATGGCCGATAATGAGACTGACCCGGTAATTGTACGAGGAAGGACCAGTCTTGTCGGACGAATCTATACTTGAGCAGCTTAAAGAAAAACTCAATAGAGCGCTGAGAGCTAAAGCAGTTCTTTCAGAGAGAAGTAAGCAGTTGGCTCAGCAGGTTGAGGATCTGAAAAAACGCGAAGATCAGACAGACCATCTTGTCATGGAGATGCTGGACCGTCAACGCGAGCTTAACTTCATGCTGCATCGCGCTAACTCAGTCCTCCAGCGTATTCAAGAAGCTAATGCCATTCTCTCGACTGAATTTACCGAACTGGTAAAGGAACTGCCTGCACCAGGAGGAGGCAGTGCGCCGGACTGGGAAGACCGTGTCAGAAAGATAAATGACCTGTTCAAGCGGACCGGAGCCTTGGCTGACGAGGTGCAGGACGAAATCTTCCGTCGTGGTTTGGATGCCGATGATATAAAAACCACCTTACGTGATACTGCAAGCAAGCCACAAGCTACATCGCAGCCCGAACAAGGGACATCGTCCACTGAACCAGTTGAAATGCCTCAGCCTGAGCAGGAAACGGCATCAGAACAGCCTACCGAGGCAGTGGTCGAATCCAATGATACTGAACCAGTTGATCATGAACCAGAAATAGAAGCTCCTGTTGAACCTGAGGTGATTGAAGCAGTTCTGGTGGATGTAACTTCCACTGCAGTGGATCAAATCGTTGACATGGAGCCTATTGATAGCGAAAAGCAGCAAAAAATGGATCAGCTTTTTGGAAGCAAGCAAGTTGACAATCCTGATTTTGATCTTCCTGAGCAAGACAAAGCGCCTGGTGACAAGCCTGATAAACCCGGAGTTCTATCTAGATTATGGAATAAACTGTCCAAGCGTCAGGATGGCAACTCTCATCCAAAGCAAGACGACTCTCTTGAGGATGTAGACATAGAGAATAATGCATCTTCAGTGTCTGATGCAAGCAGTGAGCCAGATGAGCTAACTTGCGACAGCAAAAAATCAGAGTCCGAAGTAGCCTGTGTTGCTGACTCTGACAGTACAGAAGCGTTATCAGCGCTATTAGATGACACTGCTAATGAGGTAGAACGGCTTTCTTTTGAATTTATCCCGCTAGATGCTGAAGATTCTGCCGCTGCAAATAAGGATGTCAGTGATAAACCAGTCAAACGTGTCAATCGGCGAGTTAGAAGCGGCCAGCAAAGTGGTCAGGCTCCGGCTGCCGGTTAACAAATAATCAGACTGCCTACTGGTCTGCTCCGCTCCCAATACTTCCGGTTGATAAATGACAGGTGTCATTCATCGTCACCAGAAGAGGTTTCCCTGAAATAATATGGAGTATTGTAATCGCTCCGTTGTCTGCACGTATACGGCGGTAAATTTCAGGCCCGGCGCCTAGAGCAGCAGCAATCAACCCTCTGACAGTGCCTCCATGACAGGCGACAGCTATGGTAGCATCAGGATGTAATTCTGTTACCTTGTCCAAAAACCGTCTACAGCGTTTGATTACATCTTCCAACCGTTCAGCATCCGGCGGGCGATTGTTGATAGAGTCTTTTGAATAAGCTGCATACTCCTTGGGATACTTTTCAGCAACTTCCTGCATTGTCATACCTTGCCATCTACCCAGATTAGCTTCACGTAGAAGCGGAGTTGTCTTGACAGGCAGTTTATGGATTTTTGCGACAGCCTCACCTGTTGCTGATGCACGTTTCAAGTCGCTCGAATAGACAACATCGATTTTTTCGTTCCGCAGACGCTCTGCTGCAAGCCTTGCCTGCTCCAGACCGACCTCCGTAAGCTCGACATCCGTATGTCCTTGAATACGGCCATCAGCATTCCAAGCTGTTTCGCCATGTCTTATGAGTAAAAACCTTGTCATATTGCTCCTGGTCTAATTTTTCCTGATTCTAAACCATCCGGCCGAATGCGCATTGAACCAAATTGCACTATGCGAACCGGTGTTACTGAAGCTGCTGGTGTCAATACTGCTATACGTTTTTGCTTAAAATCGATAGCCTCAATTATTCCTAAATCTATAGTGTTACCGTTTCCATCGGCAAGTCCTACCAATAAGTTTGTAAAATCCGTTCCGCAAACAATAGTAAACTGGCGGCTACCATATTTTTCTTTTAATGCTTCGATTCCTGCCATTTGAGGTCTGCATTCAACGACGATATACATTCCATTCCCTACAATCTCAGCGTGCAGGATTCTGGTCTTTAATATCCGTTCCAAAGCAGGATAGTGCTGCCACTTGACAGGATGGCCTGTAGTGAAGTAGGTTCCCCAACAGACGATATCATCCAGTCTCAGAAAGTGCCGTCCTGCACTACGAAAGTAATCGTAAAACTGGGAATGTCTTCTTGCAGCGCGAAAAGCCGGAGTCTTTATTTGAACCTCTTTCGGCACCTTCAGTCTGTGTAGCTTTATCTTCGACATCTTCTCTACTACCGAGAGAATGTGGTTCAGTTCCCGCTTTTTCTGCAGGCCAATCACATGCTGAGGTGAGAGAAGGTCGATTTTATACAGCTTCAATGTTCGTCCAAGCATCCCGGATACCAGACCGGATGTATCAATGACTACAAGTTTTACACCACGCGCTAATGCCTCATCAGCCAGCCGTTTTACTCCAATTACTACAGGTAGCATGTGCTGTACAGGAGTAGTTGACCCAACAAAATACATTCTGCGAGGTTTGAGTTCGCGAATCGACTCAACAGGCTGTTCAACGATTGTCATGCTGATGGCTGCAGGAGGGCCAAGCTCAGACTGACCTGTATCGGCATCTATTATCGCTGTAGGGATTTCGGCATTAACCCCGGCATTAACCAACTGCCTGGTAAGTGTGGTTTTTCCCGTATCCACAGAACCAACCAACATTGTAATGCCGGGGTTATCTACTATTTCCCTTATAGAACTTTCCCAAGTCGCTTCAGTTTCCACGACGACAATTTCACTCACTTAACGATGAATTCCTGCCTTCGCAGCAAACTTATTGCAGACATTGGTAGATATTCCATAACAGCTTATTCTTGTTTTGCTGCTTCAGCTTCATTTGTGCTGTTACCGATAGGATATTTAGCCTTCATCGCTTGCACATCCTGTTCGGTTACCGGCATCCGCCAGCGTTGGAATACAGGAACCAGGTCCACACCAGTTTCTTCCGAGAGAATTGCAGCTATAAGTTGAATCTTGCCTTCTGGTGTTTCCGGTTCTTTTAAGCCAAGTTTCTCAAACCGGGCATAAGTTCTATACCAGGCTTTGAATGGTTCCCAACCATAGACTCGAACCAACCTCAGGAAGAAAGAGTGAATCTCATCGCTGGACATTGTATCCCATTTTCTGGTTGGATCGCTCAGATACGGGTCTCCAAAGAACAGGAAGAACGAGTCAATAAACTGCTTTGCATCAACCAATACGTCTTTGCTGGCAGGTTGATATCCGGCATTTTTGTTCTTTGACCATTTAGCCAGATAATCACGGTCTGGAATAGTCTCATAAGCATAGGTTAGTTTCCAATTAGCTTGCCATTCACAGCTTGGCCCATCCCACATATACCACTTGCCGTAAACATCGTCGAAGTCATGTCCCACCTCATGAATCCAACCAAATGGCAATACACCGTTATCAACTTCTTTGAGTGTGTTCTCCATATGCTTGGTATTCATAATAATTGGATTGCCAGCGTATGCATACCAAGGATGTGCAGGGGCTTCCTTGATTGTAATGAAGGCACCGTTATAAGGAGAGTATCCGGTAAGCTCATGCATAGCCTCATAACAATGATCAAGGCACTGAACGAGCCTGTCCTGCTCTTTGAATACTGCAAGACGAGACTGCATGATTTCCAGTCCTATGTATTTTCCCTTGAGCAGCTTGGTGGGTTCCGGGAGTGTAGCTTCAGGAACTTCGACACGGTAAGGGAGTTCGACCGTCTTGCCGTCAATGACTGCCGTGAAAGATCCAACGATAAACGGATTGCCAGGTTTAGCTTTTTTTACAATATCTGGTGGCAGGTAGCCAACTTCATCTTTGGTCACTTCATCATTTGAAGGAACAGTAAGGTCAAGGTCTCCACCCCAGGAATCTCCGACTGTTTTTCCATTTGCTTCCCAGCAAGCGGTCCATTTGGTTAGCTTGACATCGGACTTACCAGTGTTCTTGATTATAAATTTATAGCCACCCCATCCATCGGCCATCCAGCCTTCCGTAGGGCTGCATGTGGCTGTAATTGTCACCTGTGCTGATAAAGCCGTGCAAATAGCTAAAGTCAAAATGACACAGGCAATGAAACGTAATTGATGGAACATTACTTACATTTCTCCTCTCTTTAGTATGAAATAATTGTCATAACAAGATTATCTCAATTATATTGCTACCTTACTTCTTATCCACTAGCTTTTATCCTACCTTCATTTTGAAAGAAAGTTAATGTCTCAGCTATAAACTTACTCAAGAGGTTCCAGCATTATTGGCGGTTGAACATCATCTGGCTCTGGGAGCGCGGCTGTAGATGTCGATGTAGTTACCTGAATACTGGTCAACCCATTGCTTGCTTTGCTCAGATGAAGCGCCATCACATCACGGGAATTGTTCAGCATCGTTATTGCCCTTGCAAACCTGCCATCAAGTTCATCTCTCACAGATTTTATTGATGCCTGCACATTCTCCAGATACGCATCCAGCCGATGCAGGTCTATGGTTTGGGTCGATCTCAGCACAGTCTGAAATACCAGCAGCAGATAAGGGACTAACATGCTGTAACTGACTAGAACGACATTATTTTCAAAGACTTCAGCCTGGATGCCGCAGCACAGGTCGTAAATAGCGTCAGGAACGGTTGCAATCGCGAAATTGACAGTTATATTCGGGTCTATGTATTTGCGGACCTCTTTTGTGCGGTTGAGTACGGCAGATTCTATCTGGCTTTTAAGTTTTTGCTGCTCAGATGGATCAGTAGCTGAAACAAATTGCTCCAGCAGGTGAGTTGCAGCCCATTTGCTATCGATAGGTAAAATCAGATTATTAGGCAGACGCAGGCCGAATTCGACTGCTTTATCACCAACTCGCATATCACGAACCTGCCATTCTGCGGGTAGTTTTGCAAATACAACCTCGACAATGTTTTCGCCGGCGGCTCCTTTGGTCTGCGTGCCTGCTATTATGGCTTCCAGTCTTTTGATTGATTCAGCAGTCTGTTGCTCAAGAGCTTGACGGGCTTGAGTATGAGCCTGGATTTCTGATAAATCATTTTTAGCGCGGGAGAGTTCTTCTCTTATTGCAGCAGTAGCATCGACAATCGCTTTGGTAATGCTGCCAGTTTCTGCCAGA
>ERZ795060.3052-NODE-3052-length-15920-cov-7.318815_pt1 | contig 15920 bp, 13 predicted proteins | sample MGYA00375144_ERZ795060 | MGnify/ENA primary metagenome ERZ795060 (study PRJEB30189, sample SAMN05720157) | activated sludge metagenome | isolation source: anaerobic digester from wastewater treatment plant | place: Japan | collected 2015-05-15 ...
CACCCCTCTCCTTTGTAAGGAGAGGGGATGGGGGTGAGGCATTATTTGAGTTTGCTAAAATTTCACCGACGAGCTGAGAACACAGCTTGATATTTTATTCCATGCGAGTTTCCTCCGTCCTTTTAAGAAAAATTTTTAAAATTATTTTCGGATGAGATTATGCACGGCAATATTCCACAATAGCTTTTACATGTATTTCTGTGGTATTGAGCATAGCTAATCCATGATATTGTGATTCTGGGAGTATTAAGGGTAGTTCGGTGCAGCCCAGGATTACACCATCTATTTGATATTTTTCGTGCATGTCTTGCATTATCTTTATCAACCCTGTACGAGTCTCTTCCTTAAATATCCCCAATTCAATTTCTGAAAATAGCTTTTCATGAATGTATGCTTTTTGCGAATCATCAGGCGGGATAATCTGTATGCCTTTATTCTCAAAAACATCGGCAAAAAAGGTAGCATTCATAGTGAAAAGGGTTCCAAACAGCGCCAGTCGTTTAAGCCCCATCTGTTGTGCACGTTCGTATGTTGCTTCTACAATGCTCAATATTGGTACATTTACCTGACGCTTGATGTCGTCAAATAGCTGATGTGGGGTATTGGCCGAAAGGGCAACAAAATCGGCTCCTGCTCGTTCCAGGCTCCGAATTTTTTCCACCAGATAATCGGTTGCTTCCCGATACTGTTTCTTTTTCATGCAGCCAATGAAAGTTTTCATGTTGACGCTGTAAATGATAATCTCGGGATAATTGAGGTCGCCTCCATTATCCGATTTAAAAGCCTCAATAATGCGCTGATAATAATCGACTGTGGCTTCGGGACCAAGTCCGCCAATGATTCCAATGTTCTTCATAATTGTTTGTTTAGATTTCTGCAATCTTAAGTGATAACGAAATAAGGCATATAATTTTCATTATATCGCTCACTACATATCCTATATGGTGCCACGTAGATGTTACCGTGGCACCTGCAATGATTTTTTCGGCTCGCTGATTAAGTATGGGAAGTAGGTAGAGGGTCTGAAACATCAGAACCACCCCAATACCTATGAGCAGTCCTGCATGCGTTATAGGGAGTAATAATGACAGCAGTACGATGATTAAAAATAACACCAATTCTACACGATTTAGGGCATTGAACACCTTTTTACCCACCCTTAAACCAATAGGCAGGGTTACTCCTGGAGCACGGAACTTGATCCACGACTCAAAAAAACTTATGGCACTAACAAATCCAATCCAAAAAATCGATATAAATAGCTGCATAAATGTTATTTTGCTCATAAAGCCTCCCTTTTTAAATATATTCGTTGACCATCCGTCTGAAATGCCAGGTGACTGATGGTATGGCTGTTCATGTATTGTTGAAGCTGCTCACGAATCGTTGCATATCCCTCATGAAGCGGACAGGGATTGGCTGCATCGCAGTATTTTAGACCAAATCCACATGACTGGAAGATATTTTCCCCTTCGATGTGTTCGATGATGGTACGTAAACTTATCTGCCTTTGCGCTTCGGTAAGAAAAAAACCACCATGCTTCCCTTTGGCCGAACTTACGATTTTTTTTCGCGCCAGATCCTGCAAAATCTTACCCGTGAATTCTGCTGGAGAATCAATTTCCCTGGCTATTTCACGAAAACCAGGATTACGACCTTTCGAGTTTTCAAGTAAAATGTACACTAACGCGCGTAACGTATATTGGCTTGTTTTGCTAAACATACTGCATATCAGTTATCCATTTTTCATTTTCAACATTCATAAATTTTTTTCTAATTCAATGGCTTTAGGAAACAAAATATTGTTTTCAAGGTGGATATGGGTATGCAGGTCCTTTTCAAATTCTTCGAGCTTTTGCAACGACACTCGATAGGTGTTACATGCATCCGCCGGAATAGTATAATGTTGAGTAAGACTTGCAATACGTTCGAAACGTTCGCCCTCAGCCTGGTGTTCAGCTTCCATCGCACGAATGGGATTCGATACTTCCCCAAACGGACTTCGGATTTTTTCAACTCCTCGTTTAGAAGCATCTTCCATTTTCTTTATGTAGGGAAAAAGGATGATTTCTTCCTTCTGCATATGCATAACCAAATTTCCGGCAGTTTCGTCGAAAAGTGATTTTACCTCGTGAAGCTCTGGGTGCCTTTCGCCATGCACCTGACTTATCCTGGTCAAAAACTCCTGTAGCATGGGAATGTTGTTTCGTACATAGCTGTGATGACGTTCGATGATATAATCAACTAATTCGGTAAGTGACATGCTATTTACCTTATTTGAAAAATCATCCTCCTGCGTCATCAAACGTTCCAATTCGATTTGTATTTTGTCCAGGGACACCTGTCGTTCCCGGCAGGCTTCTTCTAATGTTTTGTCCCCGTTGCAGCAGAAGTCAATATGATACTGGTGAAAAATTTCAGCTGTTCTGTAGTTTTTACGAACCAGATCCGATACTTTAGTATTCAACATAGTTTCCATAGCTCTATTTTTTTATTTTGTCGATAAAATTACTACAAATTTTTAAAAAGATATTAATGTCTTTTTTAAATAGTTTATAAAATTATATTTTTTATATGATGCTAATAATCAATATATTAAATAAGAAACAGTATTTTAGGTTTATTTTAATTTCATTTTTGGTATGTTCGAGTAATACTGAAAAATTAAATACTTTTAAATATACGAATGACGAAAGCCTTTCAACTTAAAGCTGGTTATTGCTCTAAATAAAAAACGCTTTGCACCATAAATGCAAAGCGTTTTTGAGGAAAAATTCAGATTAGCTTATTTTAATACCACCCGTTGTTGCAGCAAAATATTTTTGGACGATGTGCCGATGTGAAGAATAAACTCTCCAGGTTCTACCACCCACTCTTTTCTGTTGGCATCGTAGAAGGCAAAGGCATCTTTTCCGAGTGTAAATTGGATAGTTTGGCGTTCTTGTGGTTGCAAGAAAACCTTGCGAAATGCTTTGAGCTCCTTTTTGGGACGTACCACCGAAGCTTGCACGTCTTCCACGTAAACCTGAACCACCTCAGCACCAGCCACACGCCCTGTATTTTTAATTTCTACTGAACATTCGATACGGGGATCAACTGCAGAAGAGGATGGGGTAACTTTGGGCTTTTCAATGCTGAAAGTTGTATACGACAGGCCATGTCCAAACCAGAATAGAGGTTCGATATTTTTATACTCGTACCAGCGATAACCCACCATAACTCCCTCGTGATAATTGACGGTATTGATGGGCAGTTTAATGTTCAGGTCGTTGTTCCAGTTGTTTTCCATGGTTTGACCGGCAGGAATATAGTCGGCACCTGGGGAATCGGTAAAGTTACGTTCGATTGTAAACGGAAGTTTTCCAGAGGGATTGATTTTTCCGCTTAAGATTTCAGCTACAGCTACATTTCCTATTTGTCCAGGGTAAAAAGCATACAGTACAGCCGCTACCCGATCGATCCAGCGGGTCATGTTAATGCCACCTCCACTGTTGACTACTACAACGACATTAGGATTATGGGCGGCTATTTCGAGTATAAATTGTTCGGTTTCTGCAGGCAGGTCAAACGGGCGATCGTATCCTTCGCTGTCGGCAGTTCCAATATTTACTACCACAGCTTTAGCAGTTTTCAGATCTTCTGCTGAAGGTTTTTCGATATAAGCAGCATTGGCACCAAAAATGCGGTTCATGGCCTCTACCAGGGTTATTTTGTTATATCCTTCGACATAAGCCGAGCCCTGACCGGCAGCTACCGTATTGGCATTGGGACCCGTAACAATTACCCGGGCATTGGTTGAAAGAGGCAACACACCATTGTTTTTAAGTAATACCATACCCTCCCGGGCAGTGTTTAAAGCTACCTGTTCATGTTCCTCAAATTTTCTTAGATAAGTTGTATCTGCTTTCTTGTTGAACAAATCCATAGCAATAGCGGTACGCAGATAGCTGCGAACCATGCGGTCGATATCGGCTTCAGAAATCTTACCTGCTGTAAGCAACCTGGGCGCATTGGTTTTTACATAAATATCGCCTAACATTTCTTTGATATAGGGGATGTCCATCGATTCGCCTGGCATTTCCAGATCCAGTCCCGACTTAATGGTTTTTTCAGGATCAAAGGTCGACCACCAGTCGCTCATTACCAGCCATTTAAAACCCAGTTCTTTGCGAAGTAGCTCAGAAATAACAAATTGGCTCTGACCACAGTACTCGCCACGTACCTGATTATAAGCCGTCATAACAGCCATGGCTCCAGCATCGATACCTGCCTTAAAAATGGGAAGATATATTTCATGCAGCGTACGATCGTCGACCAGTACATTAGTGGTACGCCGATGATATTCGTGGTTGTTGCACAGAAAATGCTTGAGGGTGGCAATGGTTCCGGTCGATTGTACACCTTTTATATATTGTTCAACCATGCGTGCACCAAGGTAGGGATCTTCGCCAAAATACTCAAAATTCCGTCCATTTTGCGAAATACGGTAGATATTGACGCCAGGCCCAAGCAAAATGTTTATCCCTGCAGCACGACATTCTTCGCCAATGCTATGCGAATATTGATAGGCCAACTCGGGATTCCACGTTGCTGCAAGTGCTACCGGGCATGGGAAAGCTGTCGATTTGCCAATTTTTTCCCGTATATGATCCAGCATACGTACTCCTGCCGTCGCATCAGACATCAATAAAGCTGGGATACCCAACCGTTCCACGCTACCCGTATAGAACATTTTGTGCCCCCCTATCAGGTTTATTTTTTCTTCCAATGTCATTTTTCCAAGCAACGATATTGCCATAGAATCGGCTTTTTCGTACGATATGGGCGGTACAAAGGGCTCAAATGCTTTCATGGATTGTTTCGATTTTTCATTACAGGAAATTAGTGTTTGTAAGATGAATAAGCTAATTAGCAATTTTGTTTTCATAGGAATAATGTTTAAATTTTACCTGCGAATTTACATTCTTTACAAAGATGTGCCTTTTTTCTTTTATTTTTAGGGATAATTTAACAAAATGAGTCGTTGATTACGATGTCGTATTTTTGTAGTATTTGTAAAAATGGTTCATTACCAATTTTTTAGGAACATTTGGTTTTTCTCCCCCTAAATAATTACAAATAAATCCGATTTTCTCACTAACTTTAACGTAGCTATTGCCTTACTTACTAATTACTAATTTTCAAATACATTATCTATGAAACGACAAAGCTATTTTTTTGTTTTCTTTTTGGTTGTAATAATGGGTTCATGCCAAAAAAAGGCTATTTACCAGGATCCTTCCCGACCTGTAGAAGAACGGGTAAATGATTTGTTATCAAGGATGACGTTAGATGAGAAGCTGCTGTTGCTCTCGGGCGATAGTACGGGGTTCGATACACGCCCCATCCCACGGTTGGGAATACCAGCAATCCATATCACCGATGGTCCGCTGGGTGTTCGTTGGGAAAAATCGACAAGTTTTCCGGCTGGTGTGGCTATGGCTGCTACCTGGGATACTGCCTTAATTTATCAGCTTGCGCAGGCCATGGCGCTTGAGACCAAAGCGCACGGACGTGATTACTTGTTAGGCCCCTGTGTAGGTATTCATCGTATGCCGCTGGGAGGAAGAAATTTTGAATCGTATAGTGAAGATCCCTTTTTGGCAGCACGCATGGCTGTTAACTGGGTAAAGGGGCTTCAGCATGAGAAAGTAATTGCTTCCGTAAAGCACTTTGCTACCAACGATCAGGAGTGGGAACGACACAAATACGATGTTATTGTCGATGAACGTTCCTTGCGTGAGGTACACCTGCTGCCATTTGAGGCTGCTGTAAAGGAGGCCAATGCCTGGACGGTGATGGCTGCCTATAACATTCAAAATGGACAGCATTGCACCGAAAACTATCACCTGATTCGTGATATCCTGAAAGGTGAATGGGGGTTTCAGGGCTTTTTAATTTCCGACTGGGTATCGGTTTATAGCACATTGCACGCAGCCAATGCCGGGCTCGACCTTGAAATGCCCGTAGGCGTTTACTTTCAGCCCGATAGCCTGAAAAAATACCTGAACAATGGGCAAATTAAGCAGGAGGTTATTGATGATAAGGTACGTCGTATTTTACGAGTAGCCTTCTGGGTTGGATTATTCGACAAACCGGTTCGTCCCGATACTACGGTATTTGAAAAGCATAAGCCATTGGCGCTGAAAGCAGCCATCGAGGCGATTACCCTGCTAAAAAACGATAATATTATTCTTCCTATCGATAAAAATAAAGTTAAAACTATTGCTGTTATCGGTCCCAATGCAGCCGAAGCTGTTACGGGAGGGGGTGGTAGCTCGTTCGTGAGTCCATTTTATGCCGTTACTCCCCTGGAAGGATTGAAAAAACGTTTTGGCGATACTATTCAATTTCTCTTTGCCCAGGGCGACTCTACTCCGCGTCCACGCCTTGCCCCTGCCGAGAGCTCAGTATTGTGGACCCCTGATAAAAAACAAAATGGTTTGCAGGGCGAATATTTTAACAATAAAAATCTGGAAGGAAAACCAACTTTGGTGCGTGTCGACCCTCAGCTTAATACCGATTATGGTACGGGTTCGCCCGACCCTGCTATCAAACCCAATTTCTTCTCGATTCGCTGGACGGGCTGGCTTAAAGTAAATGAAAGTGGAAAATATGTATTGAGTACGCTCTCCGACGATGGCGTCAGGGTTTATCTCGATGATAAGTTGGTCATTGACAACTGGACCAATCACGGTCCCATTATCGACCAGTATTTCTGCGATATGATGGCTGATAAGTATTATAAGATTCGTATCGAATTTTACGAAGATGGCGGTGGAGCTGTGCTTAAATTTGGGTTGAAGCGTATTACCAATCCCAATTACGATGCTGTTGCCGAGGCTGCACAGGTTGCTGCTAAGGCTGATATGGCTATTGTATTTGCAGGTGCCAACGATATGCTTGAAAGCGAAGGGCGCGACCGCGATGGACTGGAATTACCGGGTAAACAGGAACAATTGGTATTGGCCGTTGCTAAGGCAAATCCCAATACGGTAGTCGTACTAAATGGCGGAACGCCTACAAAAACCAAAAACTGGCTAAACAAAGTTAAAGCCCTTGTACATATGTATTACATTGGGCAGGAAACCGGAAATGCTATTGCTCAAGTGTTAGCGGGGGATGTTAGCCCTGCTGGAAAACTTCCATTTACCTTCATCGCCGATTACAACCAATCGCCAGCCTTTAAGGATTACAAAAAGAGCTTGAAGGTTCCCTATTCCGAAGGCGTTTTTGTAGGATATCGCTATCTCGATAAAAACCGTATGGAACCTACTTTCCCCTTTGGTTATGGCCTGTCCTATACCACTTTTGCTTATAAAAACCTAAAAATAACCGATGAGGGCAATCGTCGATATACCATTTCTGTAGAGGTATCGAACACGGGTTCTCGTGCCGGTGACGAGGTGGTTCAGCTTTATATTGCACCTCCCCAATCCGCTGTTGAACGTCCGCTCAAAGAACTCAAGGGTTTTGGGCGTGTATCGCTAAAGCCTGGGGAAACTAAAACGGTGACCATCGGCCTTAAGGAACGCGACTTTGCATACTGGGATGTTGATAGCAAGGGTTGGAAGGTCGAGCCTGGTAAATATCAGGTTCTTATTGGAGCTTCCTCCAAAGACATCCGCCTAAAAGATGTTATTGAAATAAAATAGAGATAGCAGATACTGACACAATTTCTTACAGCAGGGTCATTGAGATATCGAACTGACCCTGCTTTTTTTGCTGTTATTGGTTTTTCAAAAAAGATATTTACTCTTGAGAACCAGTAGTAAATGACCTATTCTGCCGTGAATGTAAAGTCTTTACTAAAACGCAGTTGATAAAAAGCACGGTTGATATACCCACCCGATGGTATTGTTGGTATGAACTTTAATTTAACATTTAAAGACGAATTGGGTGTGCAATCGTAAGCTGCAAAATTATTGCCTAAACATGCGGTTGCTACTGCAAAATAGCGTGTCAAATCGTATCCCAGCATACAATAATTAAAGCCAAATTTCGAATTTCGAACTGGCTCGGAACCAAAACGCAAACGATATTTCTTTAAAAATCGAAGTACTTTTTCCTGTTCATAGTCGACATAAAAATTCGAAAAACAGGTTAATTGTTGATTGTAAAAATAATTAAGGTCGATGCTACTAAAAGACAACCATGTCGAGATCCCATAGGTGCGGATAGGGTAGTATAGTAACTTTTTCTCGAGCTGCCCCAATAGCGATGCTACAAAAACTTCATCGTTCGAAAAACTGACCACATGATTCATCTGGGTGGAATCGAGGCTTGAAAGTAGATCTTTAAAATCGTAGTTGTAAATGTAAAATTCTCGAACTGATTTAGCGTTGTTCTTCTGTAAGGTTTCTAATAAGTTGTGAGCTAACTGATTGATTTGCTGGTTTTCTTTGCCATTGTAAACCACAAAAACATTCTGAATCGAATCCGGAGCAATAACCCCGATAAGCTGTTCTATTTCTCCTTTTTGTCCCGAGAATACCTGGAACATTTGTGGAGTTTGTTGTACGAGAGAATCAGCTGTTGTAAACGGAAGTATTAGAGGAATGTTATTTTCTCGCGAAAATGTCACAACAGGTGATATTTGCTCCGAAAATACAGGTCCTATAATCAGCTGACTTTTCTGAAAGGCAGGTTGTGATATTATGGAATTGATTTTCTCTATTCCCTTTTCCGTGTCAAACACATTGAGTTCGATGTTTAGCCCTTCCTTTTTTAAATCTTCTATCCCCAGCAACACTCCCTGATAGAATTCAAGAAAATTCATCACAACAGGCGGGAAAGACTCTTTACTCATGGTGGAGGATAAGGTTTCCTGGTTGTCTTCCTCTTCGTCCCCTTTTATTTCCTGATTATTGGCAAAAAAAGGCAAGAGCAAGGCAATAGATATCGATTTTCCATTAATCGAAAACTGAAACGAATCGCAATTTTGTGTCGGAGCAGGTGTGGGAAGAACTATATTACTCACTGGTATTTTTAATTCGGCACCCAGCTTTAAACTCTCACGCTGGTCGGGATTTGCTTCCAGAATTTTATCGACCGTTGTACCATACTTTCTTGACAGTGAATATAGCGTTTCGCCCTCCTGTACCCGATGCATTACAAACCTATCGGAAGTTGACGAAGGTACCTGGATGGTATGGGTTGTAGCAATTCGCAGGGAATCAATTTTTCTATTAACAGGTATGATCAGTTGTTGTGAGACGCGTACGGTATCGGACGACAATTGATTGGCCGACTTTATGTCCGTTACATTTACCCCATACATACGCGATATGGAAAAAAGGGTTTGCCCCGGCATCACGGTATGGAGTACTTCATTTTCTTTATCGTTGGTGGCAGCTTTTTTTTCTTTCACCGGCACTTTTATCACCTGGTCAACCTTGATATCTTCCGTTAAATTTGGATTCTCCTGCAAAATTTCATTTACCGTACATTGATAAGCCCGGGCAATGGAGTACAGCGTTTGACCTTTTTTTATAGTATGAAGATAGTAGGCTTTGCCAGCTATCATCACCTTTTGGGTTGATATTTCTACTTCAACCCCTTGAGGGTTTTGAGCTTCAATGATAGAAAAGCTTGTGAAAACAATTATTCCGTATATCAAATATCGGATAGCATATTCGAATTTCATACGGTTATTTTTTGAACAGAAAGGTAGCTTTATTTTCTGTTTTATTTATCAGTCGCTGGATATTTTTTCGATGGGTAAGAATTACAGCAAGCGCCATAATGGAGGCTGCAATTTTAAGCGATATCGGGGATGGAAATATGAAAATTATCATCAAGGCATATCCAATGGCTGCAATCATCGACCCCAGCGATACATATTTTGAAATGATAAGAACCACTACAAATATGCCAAATGCCAGCAAGGCAGGTATTGGCGATAAGGCCAGAACAACACCCAGCAAGGTGGCTACACCCTTGCCCCCTTTGAATTGGGCAAAAATGGGAAACACATGTCCCAGCAGCGCTGCAAAACCCAATGCCAGCTGATAAAGAATTTTGCTATTGCTACCTGAGGAAAAATCCAGGAACGAAACTAACGACACCGCCACAAAACCTTTGGCTATATCGATTAAGAAAACAGGTATCCCCGCTTTCCACCCCAATACCCTGAGTGTATTGGTGGCACCTGCATTACCACTCCCATGCTCGCGAATATCTATCCCGTAAAACCATTTGCCTGCCCATACCGATGTGGGGATTGAACCAAGAAGATAAGCTATGAATATTAGTAGAAAATAAATCATCGTAATCCTTTTTACAATAGATTCAGGGCGCTAAGATAGCAACATTATCCCAATCTGAATAGTTCTTTTTTTGAAGTATGAAAAATTTTGCCTTTGCCAGGGTTTTGTTGCTGTTTAGCATTTTGAGCAACTCGCAATAGGGTGGTGTTTACGTTTAAAATTTGTAAATCTTAAATACTGGGCAGCTATACATTAGAAAAATATTTTTTATTGTAACAAGTGGAAATAAAAAAAAGTAATTAACTTTGCCACTCAAAAAAATTAAGAATAAGTTGAAAATTTAAAGCAGTTATGTTAACACAAGCGCAAAAAAAAGAAATTTTTGAGCGATATGGCCGTAAAGCCAATGACACAGGTTCGCCCGAAGCACAAATTGCTCTTTTTACTCAAAGAATCAATGACTTAACTGAGCATTTGAAGATTCATCGGAAGGATTTTAGCACCCAGCGTGCCCTTTTAAAGTTAGTAGGTAAGCGTCGTCGTCAGCTCGATTACCTGCGTGAAAGAGATATCGAACGGTACAGAAGTATTCTGAAAGAGCTGAATATTAGAAAATAAAGAGGCAATTTAAATTGCCTTTTTTTGTATTTATAAATTCGAAAAAAACATATGTATAATCAGGTAACCCAAACGATAGATTTAGGCGATGGGCGTCAAATAATATTGGAGACAGGTAAATTAGCCAAGCAGGCCGATGGGGCAGTTGTGTTGCGCATGGGACGAACAATCCTGTTGGCTACAGTAGTGGCTGCAAAAGAAGCCAAAGAGGATGTCGATTTTATGCCTCTTTCGGTAGAATATAAGGAAAAGTTTGCAGCGATGGGTCGTTTCCCAGGTGGTTTCTTAAAACGAGAATCGAAACCCTCGGATTATGAAACCCTGGTAGCTCGATTAGTTGACCGGGCACTGCGTCCTTTGTTTCCCGATGATTTCCACGCCGAAACTTTTGTCACGATCAATTTATTGTCGGCCGATAAGGATACCATGCCCGATGCTCTGGCAGGATTGGCAGCCTCGGCAGCACTTGCCGTTTCGGATGTTCCTTTTAATGGGCCTATTTCCGAAGTGCGTGTGGGTCGAATCAATGGCCAACTCGTGCTCAATCCTACCTTTAGCCAGATGGAACAGTCCGACATGGATATTATGGTGGGGGCTACTGCTGAAAACATCTTGATGGTCGAGGGCGAAATGAAGGAAATTAGCGAAGAGGATATGCTCGAAGCTATCAAGTTTGCTCACGAGGCTATCAAAAAACATTGTGCTGCCCAGTTGGAACTTGCAAAACTTGCCGGTAAGACCCAAAAACGTGAATATTGCCACGAAGTTAACGACGAAGAATTACAAAAGAAAATACACGACGAACTTTACGATAAAATTTATGCTATAGCCAAGTCGTTTCTGCCCAAAAAAGAGCGAAGCGAGGCATTTGAAAAAATACTCGAGGATTTTGTGGAGGCCAATATCCCCGAAGAGGAAAGAGATGAAAAAATGCCCATGGTAAAACGCTACTATAAAAAGGTAGAAAAAGAAGCCATGCGCAACATGATACTCAATGAGGGGATTCGTCTCGATGGACGCAAAACTGATGAAATACGCCCCATCTGGTGCGAAGTCGATTGCTTGCCTTCCACTCATGGTTCCTCAATTTTTACTCGTGGCGAGACACAAGCTCTGGCTACGGTAACGCTTGGTACCAAACTCGATGAAAAAGTCATCGACGATGTGATGGTTCAGGGAACCGAAAAGTTTGTATTGCACTACAACTTTCCGCCTTTTGCCACCGGTGAGGCACGTCCAGCTCGTGGGCTGAGCCGACGCGAAATAGGTCATGGCAACCTGGCTTTGCGTGCCCTTAAAAATATGATCCCCGAAGATACCCCCTATGCCATTCGTGTGGTTTCTGATATCCTTGAGTCGAACGGTTCGTCGTCGATGGCTACCGTTTGTGCAGGTACACTGGCACTTATGGATGCTGGTATTCAAATAAAAAAACCTGTATCGGGTATTGCCATGGGACTCATCACCGAAAATGGTTCGGGTAACGGAAAATATGCTATCCTATCCGATATTCTGGGCGATGAGGATCATCTTGGGGATATGGACTTTAAGGTTGCTGGTACCCGTGATGGGATAACAGCTACCCAGATGGACATAAAGGTGGATGGGCTGCCTTACGAGGTAATGGCCAGAGCATTGCAACAGGCAAAGGCCGGAAGGCTTCATATCCTTAATAAAATGCTGGAGGTAATCAGCGAACCTCGTCCCGACCTCAAACCGCATGCCCCGCGTATCGTTCAAATGGCAGTTGATAAAGACTTCATCGGCGCTATCATTGGTCCGGGCGGAAAAATTATCCAGGAAATCCAGCGCGTAACAGGTTCTACCATTGTTATTGAAGAGGTAGATAATCAGGGCATTGTTGATATCTTTGCCGATAACAAAGAAGCCATTGATAAAGCCGTTCGATGGATTAAAGGTATTGTAGCAGTTCCCGAAGAAGGTGAAGTGTACCTGGGTAAAGTCAAAGCCATAACCCCTTATGGCGCTTTTGTCGAAATATTACCCGGTAAAGATGGATTGTTGCATATATCCGAAATCGACTGGAAGCGAATCGATAAAATTGAAGATGTGCTTAAAGAAGGCGATGAGGTAGAAGTCAAACTTCTCGAAATCGACAAAAAAACTAACAAGCTAAAGCTTTCAAGAAGAGTTTTGTTGCCTAAGCCTCAGTCGCAACAACCGCAAAGAAATCAACCACAATCACATACGAAAAGTAAGAAATAAGGGAAAAAACTTTTTCCCTTTTTCTTTTACTCTTTAAATCCATGCTTTTGCTGGTAAAGATATTTATCATACCGAACATTTTTCAATTGTTCGGTATTGGTATTACTATCTATGTTTTTGCCGTTTCCAGTACCCCATAATGAGCAATGCCTACTTTGTTTTTTAAAATATAGCTGTATTTTTGTGAATGCTTGATGTCGCTTTGTTATGAGCTAAAAAAAATAACTTATGTTGCTTGGGAAAAAGCTAACCATTGTATTGCCAGCGTATAATGCGGGCAAAACTCTTGAAAAAACATACCGAGAAATACCTTTTGATATTGTTGATGAGGTCATCTTAGTGGACGATTGCAGCAGGGACAATACGCTTGAAATAGCCCGTAATCTGGGTATCAAGCATATCATTCGTCATGAGCAAAACAAGGGATATGGTGGTAATCAGAAATCGTGTTACAACAAGGCATTGGAATTGGGCAGCGATATAGTAATCATGCTTCATCCTGATTATCAGTATACGCCAAAACTCATTCATTCAATGGCATACCTTATTGCCAATGGGGTATATGAGGTAGTGCTGGGTTCGCGAATTTTAGGTCGAGGGGCGATAAAAGGAGGGATGCCCCGCTACAAGTATATTTTCAATCGTATGCTTACTTTCATTCAAAATACTTTGATGCACCAGAAGCTTTCGGAATATCACACTGGCTACCGGGCTTTTTCGCGTAAGGTGCTCGAATCGGTCAATTATATGGCCAATAGCGATGATTTTGTATTCGACAACCAAATGTTGGCACAAATATTTTATAAGGGTTTTGAAATAGCGGAAGTAACTTGCCCTACTAAATATTTCGAGGAGGCTTCATCAATTAATTTTCGAAGAAGTGTAAAGTATGGACTCGGCGTATTAAGTACTTCGATTAAATATTTCCTGGCAAAGTTGGGAATATACAGGGATAAAATATTTAATTGATATGAGCAAAAAGTGGGCATGGAAGATTTTTTTGCCTGGTTTTATTACCGGTGTAGTATTGCAACTCAATTGGGCACAAGGATTGCTTTATCAACATGGTTTGTATGCCTGTATTACTACCCATTGGTTAAGAATTTTGCTTAGTGGAATAATTTTGGGATTGCTTTTTTACGGGTTTGTTCGTTTTGTTTTTGACAAAAATGAAAAATTAAGAAATGTTTTCCCCTGGATTTCGTTCTTTTCGTGTTTTTATGTGCTTTTATTTTACTTATTTTTTCCACCTTCCGATAAGCTGTTGTATATTCTATTACTGTTAGTACCAATTGTGTTTGCAACATTTGAATATTTTAAAAGCATTTATAAAGCAGAAGGTTTTCGAAGTGTTGTTTATACATATTTGTTGGTACTTGTTTTTTTACTTTATAAAGAAATTCTTTTAATTATATACACAGGTCGTACCAATATTTACCTTCATTACGCCACTATATTCAGTGCTCCTTTGCTATTTCTTATTGTTCCCCTTGTGCTCCCAAGGTTAACAAAAGCATATGCTATTGTTTTGGGCATAGTCTATTATATTGCAGCTTTTGTATCAAACTCCCATATAATTTTGTACAAAGCCGAAATTCCTCCCAGCGCATATTATGCAATCTGGGAAACCACAATTACTGAGTCGACTGACTTTATTAAGCAATATTTGTCTGTTCCTATTATCGGACTAAATATTCTTTTATGGATATTTATTCTACTTGTTATTGCACGAATCAAAAGACCATATTTTCAAATAGCTATTAAAGACAGATTAGTTTTGGTTTCAATGATATTTTTATTCAATATACTCAGTAACTCTTTTCCTCAGAATCTTCCTAATAAGTTTGTGGATAGTTATCTCCACTTTAAGGCAGAGCTAAGCCGATTTCGTGATTCCTTTGAATTTCGGAAGAAGAACCCCTTGTCGAAGCAGGCTGATATTAATTGTTCCGATTCCACGCTTACTTTTGTGTTGGTCATCGGAGAGTCGGCTTCGAAATATCATCAGGGATTATATGGTTACGGACGAAATACTAATCCATTCTTGACGACTATCAAAGACGAGCTTTATATTTTTGATTCAGTAATTTCACCACACACGCATACTAATCCGGCACTGGCTAAAGTACTTAGTTTTGCTAATTTCGAAAGCATGGAACCGCTGTATCAAAAACGTTCTATAATTGAATATTTTAAGGATGCAGGATTTAAAACATTTTGGTTCTCTAACCAGCAGTTTGCCAGCGAATATAATACTTTATCGACCATGATTGGAATACAGGCTGATGAATATTACTTTACCAATGTAAATTATATTGATTCTGCTGGCAGTAAACCTATATATGATGAAGCTTTATTAGGACCCTTTCATAAAGCGTTAATTCAAAATTATCCTAAAAAGTTTATTGTCCTGCATCTTATGGGTAGCCATTCCGATAAGTCAAAACGATATCCCGAATCATTTAATAGATTTACTGATACCACAGGTATACCTTATCACCCCTATAACAGAGATTGGGTATATTATGTTACAAACATCCATGATAATTCGGTTTTGTATAATGATTATGTCCTTTATCAAAGTATAAATCTACTGCGAAAAATGCATAATCCTTCAATATGGTTGTATTTTAGTGATCATGGTGAAGAAATTTTTGATTATCGAGATTTTTGGGGGCATGCAGAGGGTAGTGCAAGCATTTATATGATGGATATTCCGTTTATTGTATGGTTTTCCGATGAATATAAACAATTGCACCCCCAAAAAGGAAATGAGATAAGTGGTTATACGCACCGAAAATATCAGACCGATGATGTGATACATAGCAT
>ERZ795060.3053-NODE-3053-length-15919-cov-11.372037_pt1 | contig 15919 bp, 22 predicted proteins | sample MGYA00375144_ERZ795060 | MGnify/ENA primary metagenome ERZ795060 (study PRJEB30189, sample SAMN05720157) | activated sludge metagenome | isolation source: anaerobic digester from wastewater treatment plant | place: Japan | collected 2015-05-15 ...
AATATATCTCACCATCACCAGTTTCAATTATAATGTTTCTCATAATATCTCCTCCCCAATATTATAATATTTAATTATTTATTTCTTTATTAGTACATTGTGATGATTTATATCTTTCAATACATATAATGTACCACAGTATTATTAGAAAGATAATGTATAAATTCTTCTCCATTTTGCTTATACATGTCTAATGCACAATCATAGTAGTCATCACCCAACAACTCCTTAAATTGTTTAGCTTCTTCAATTATTGCATTATATACTCTAATACCTTCACGCAAATCTTCTGTTGTTTCATTATATCCAAAGCTACATAAAAACTCAGCTAAATCTATACCACTATCAACTATAGCAGCATCATCAAATAGACAGTATAATATATCAAATGCATCAACATTTTTTATCATTTCTCCAGTATAAAAGTTAAATGACATGCTTCTATCACCACACCACAACGTTATATCCCACTTGCTAGCATTTGCAACCTTTTGCCACTTTGTTAGCTTTTCATCTTCATTAAATGAACTTTTTCTAACTTCAATCTTAAACTTTTTACTCATCATCTAATCCCCTCCAAGAGTTTGATATAATATATTTATGTCTTGCCTCTTATTATTTCTTCTTCAATACATACTAATTCATTTGATTTGCTCATTTTTTGAGGAACAGTATAATAAACAAACCAGTCCCAATCTTTCTCAAATGGACCATCTATTACAATACCACCAGCATCGAGAATTCTTTTTATCCAGAATGGATAACAATGCACATGTCCTGCTACATGACCACATTTGGTGCATTCTGGACACGATGCCCATGTTTTACATATTTTCCATCCCTTGGGAATCTCAATAGGACCATTATATGTTTCTACCCATTCAAATAACCATCCTCTATCTTCAAGATACTTTCTTATTTCATTAAGATAAACAATTTCTTTGTTAAAATCAGGAGTCATGAATGTTGCTATACCTGATGTTTGATCTATATCATTAAAATGTTTACATGCTGTGTTTTCAAGATCTTTCAAAAGCACATGTTGCCCACAAACTGGACATATAACTTCTGTTAATGTTATTAATACATTTAACATTATAATCTATTGATAATTCCCCATTTGTTCTTATTTCATCTTTTATTTTCTCTATATCACTATCATCTACAATCAGACCAGCAGGTATATCATTGTTTTGAGGAATGATATATACAAAAGATTTATCTTTTACTAACTGATCATCTACTGATATTAAAGGATAAATAAAATAAAAGATTTTAAATAGATCACTTCCACCAACTAATCTTATAATATTACTTTCATCAATCTGTATAATTATTCTTTCTTTTGCTTCATTACTCCATAGTATATTGTTTAAATAAGTATAAGTATCAACTATCTCAAAGTCATTCATAGGTATAATACGCATATCATCTTCATCAACAGCTATAACAACTTTGTCTGGATTATAATCTTCTGTAATATCAGCACATTTGTAATCTATTTTATGCTCATCTAATATATCACATAATTTAAGATAGTTGTCTCCTCCTAATTTCTCATATCTATATCCAACCAATGCTTGATCAATTTTGCCCTCATCAACAGTATGTCTATCTACTATATAGCTTTCACATTCTCCAATTATAACTTTTTTGACTATATGTTCTGGATCAACTACATAGAATACTGGGTGTATACCATAATTATCATATAAGTCATAGCACCACAGTTCTTTTGTAACTTTTTTACTCATTATTTATTCCTTTCTCTTAATGTTATATGTTTAATTATCTATTAATAATACATAACTGACATGATATAATCATAAAGCAATATTAATATACTTATTTTATATAATAAAAAATAATTTCAAGACATAACATCTAACATAATGAAATATTTAATATCTTATTTAATTTTAGTATATCTTAAATATTAAAAATATATTTATTCAAAACAATTTTTAAACTCTTCTGACTTATATAATGTTGCTTCCAAGTTATCAACCACCTCCATCTGTTATATTTTCCCATGGCCCCTCTCTTATAGAGGGGCCATGGTTTGGTAAGTTACCTTACCACACACCCATTAAGGGTGGTAATTACCCCTTCGCTGCTGGCCATCAGAGAGGCTGGAGACTAGGGGAGCATCCACCAGCGTCTTTTGGACTGCCACGTCCAGATGGCTCAGTTGCCTTCAAACGACCCACCAATGGGATCTTGGCCAAGCTAGTCTCCCAGTTGCCCTTATAGGTTTCAACTATTGGCAAGATAGCTACTCCCTACAAGCCCCACGCTTTAGCTATGGGGTGGTTGACGTTCTCCATTAGGGAGTATGGCACAAAGTGAAAACCCAATTTTCTCTATAGTTTTCTTTATATCTGTTTGTAACTCTGCCCAATGATTCTTTAACATTTTAATCTTCTTCAATTGTTCTATTTCATCCAACATTTATTAATCTCCTCCTTGCATCTTATCAAAGTATAGATAAATCAACAAATAATATACTAATTTGAAAAGCAACACATAATATATCTATGTATACTTCCCTATAAGGAATATTAATTCCCAAAGGGAAGTATACATAGATACATTAAGTATTACTTTATATTATCTTTATTTCACATCTATCATCTGCATAATCTTTCCCATCTTCTTCATCATTACTTATTTCTTGTTTTCTTAACGAATCAACTAGATCACATATAATATTATAATCACTATTCTTGAAATCTAATTCTTCTTCTATTAAATCATTTATATCACTTATTACTTCATACCAATCTATGGCCGAAACTATTATAGCTAATAGATCATCATTATCACTTGGTTCAAGATCATTTAAATAATAGGATTTTTGTGCTCCAACGTCATCCATAACAATACTGTGTTTATTAGTATCAATTCTAATAATAATGTCACCACCAACATTAATTAATCTATTATGTGGAATCATCTTTAATAATATATTATTCAAATCACTAATTATACAATCAATATTATCATGCAATTGATTAAGTTTGTACATTTTCTCCCATATTTCTTCAATTTCTTTTATTTCAAAATCAAATAACATTTTATTATCCTCCTATTTTAATATATTATTATTTTTAATAGATATAATTAATAACATATCTATTAAATGATAAATTAACAAACTATGTGTCTATATTTATATTGTAATATAAATTAATAAATAAATACTCAAGATATAATATCCAATGAGAAATATTAATATCCCATTGTGTTAATATATCTTAAGTATCTATTTTAATGAAAAGAATAAGAATAACGAATTATCTTTCAACTTATTCTTTCTTATTCTTTTCTTCTACTCTACAATCTAAATGGAGAAGTGGCTATTAATAACTTTAGATCTATCTTATTGTTATTATCAACACAAAACACTTTAGCTAGTAGTTCTGCTTTACTAGCAACTTTTTCATACTTATTACTTGTGAATATGCTAAAGTGTTTTGCTGCAGCTGAAGAAGGAGAATGAGGATTCTCAAGACAGAAATACTCCCTCTCTTTCTCCTTTCCATCCACAGACACCCACTCCTTCATTTTTCTCATATCCCAAATGTACTTGCAAATTTCATCTGGGTTCATTTTGGGTGTGTGGAAACGAAACCTGCCACCCCAAGTGGTATTAGCATTATTACTCAAACTAATACCATCCATTATGTATATATAACCAAACTTAGTCTCTTTCCACAACCTCAATGGAAAGTTATGGAAAGAGACATCATTCCATTTACTGATTAATTCCCTTTTTGCCAAAGTATTACCTCCTTCAAATAAAATATAATGGAGACATATGTCTCCATTCACTTGCATTCTAAGAAAACCATTTATGATTGAAGAATGATAACACAACAAATAATATTAAAATTATAATAAAAGTAGATATGTTCTACCCCGTGGGAAGATCAACATTCTTCCCACGGGGTAGAACATATTTATTATAATTCTTTCACCTCCTCTTCTACAACCTCATCTCTTGTTAATAAACTAATAAGTTTACCTAATACGTTTAATTGATTCTCTTTTGACTCAAGGTTAAGTTCCAGAAGGAACTTAACCTTTGCAAAAAAAGCATCCCAGTCAATTCTACTGATAATATCTAATACCTCATCAGTAGCATCAATAATATGATAGCAAGGTCGTGTAGATTCTTTTACCCACACACCTCTACTATCAATTCCAATCTCAAAATTATCAACACCAATAACCTTAGAAATATTTGGAACAAGCTCAACTATAAGCTCATTTAAATCCTTTGCAGCACTTCTAGTTAAACCTTCAATATTCCTAATCTGATATTGCAGCTCTTTAATCTGAGATATAATCTTTTCCATTTCCTTCCCTCCTATAAGTTAGTCATATCTTAAAGATGAGGATGGAATCCAATTTCCATCCTCATCTTTAGTCCAAAAAATTTGGTACCTAGCAGCTGGTGATGATTTAATCTCATCATCAGCTGCTAGGTACCAATTTCCTTCATTGTCTTTGTGCCACATTTCACATACCCCCAATTTTTTTATTGGAGATTGTGATAAATATGGCACAAAGACAATGATATAATCTTTTATTTCCAATATAATAATATATATGAGAAATTATACATTATATCTACTTTTTATTGTATTTATCCAATATATTATCTCATTTATGGTTGGCATAGACTTAACTCCACACTTATATTTAATATTACTATCATATATCAATTGTAGCAATTGGCTAGGATAGTACTTAACTATACTATATTCATCTTTTATGCCAGCCATTTGCAATATGTGCCAGTATGGTTCTCTTATTACTGGCTTATTATCTTTTTCTTCTTTTGGTTGTTTCTTTTCTTCAACCTCCTTTACTTGTTCTTGTTTTGTTTTAGATTCAGTCTGTTTAGCTTTTGAAAGCAGTGTATTAGCATTCTTCAACCATCCTTTAATTGTATCAGTGCTAACACCACTCTTTTTACTAAGCTCTTTTATATCATTCTTGGTCTTACATGCTGCAATTAGATCTTCTACAGTATATATGTCCAAAGAGTTAAGTATTTCCTTTTTCTTCTCTCCTATACCTTTGATTTCAGTTACATCCATCATTATACCCTCCTATTTAATTATAAATGCATTTCATTACTTGTACTTGCAGAATTGAGATATATATTGTTTGCTGCTTCTATATAGATATCACCAGATGCTGTAAATCTGATGTAACTACCTGAAGAATGTTTTATTCTAATCTCTTTATTGGCAGAATCTAATAGTATAAACTGACCAGATTGATCTTTCATTATAACATACTCTTGACCAGACTTTTCCCATATTTCAATATATGCAGAATCAGAAGGCAATCTTGGATCATTAGTTTTACTACGTTTGCCTCTCTTCTTATATTTGCCACGTATTATTATTCCTTCATCATCTGGATCATCTGATATAAGTATTTGCCTTCCTTTAGGAGATTTAATCAATGTCCATTTGTTCCAATACTCAGATCCATATGTATTTTCAACTGGTATAGAACCAGGATTATCAACAAGATTAAGTCCAGCTATGTATTTTGGTCTATTGAAGTTGCCTTCATCAAATCTAACCAATACATAACTTCCTTTAGGTGGTATTAAACATGAGCCACAATCATCAACACCTGTTTCTTGTGCTTCATCATTACCAGTGAATATATTGTTTTCAGGTATGGCCCAAATACCTTGTGATTCATTAACAGAATCTATCATCAGTGCTGGTATCCACACTTTAACTCTTCCTTGTTTCTTTGGATCCTTAACATCTACAACTTTGGCAGCATATAAGTTGGTAGCTTTGATTGTCTTTTTAAAGTCTTGTGCATTACCAGCTGCTAATTTATCAAAGTATTCTCTAGTGGGCAATTATCAATCATCTCCATTCTTCTTTATGGCTAGATTTAATAGTTGACTTATATTAAATTATATCAGCAAATATATTATTAATATTATCTTTATCTTGATCTAAATTATATTGTTTATTATATTCTTCAATTAACATATTATCATATACTTCCAACTTATTTGTTTTAATTATATCCAATAACCATCTATTTATATCTATATTATCTTTAGGTATATCTAAAGATATTGTTCCTCTGGAAAGATAACCATTTCCATTTAACTTGTCTGCAAGCTTGCTTGCAAGTTTAGACTGTGAATATAGATTTATTTTTATATTACCATCTTGAGTATAATCCCACAAAGCTATTAAAACAACTTCAGTCTCATACTTTGACAGTATACTGCTAACCAACATATCATTTATATTATAATATGACCTGCATACTACAATTCCATCATCATATGTCAAAAAGTTATTACAGTATTGATTAACTATCAACTCTTTCTCTTTAATACTTCTGGCTATAAGTTGTTGTTCATGTTTATTCAACACTAAATCTGGATTGATTATAAATCTATATACAAACTGATAGTGTCCCATGATATCATAAAGTTCTTTAATATTGATACTGTTCTCATTATATGAAAATATATTATCTGCAATATTGCATAATGGAAGGACTATCTTATCAGTTTTATCATCAATTGTATTACATTTAGATAGGTATTCATATAACAATCTAGTATTTGATGTTTTCTCTTTATATATGAAGTTTTTAAAGCCACTAAAGAAACTTTCACTTGATTTAGTATTACTTATTATAATTACATCTTTTGGTATTGGCACACCAATATGAGAATAACCAACTAATATGTCTGGTTCAGATGATACAAAGAATACATTAATATTCCTTGGAGATATAGTAGCAAAATCCATATTGCCAGTGATATGATAGTATATTACTTGAGCAAAAGCACAATCTACACCATAATTAGTCACAAGCATTGATGTCTCTCCTTAAACACAATTATTAATAATGATATTATTTTATAAGTTCAAATCCATTAACTTCTGTCCATGGTACAAATGCCCATGTCAAGATACTTGGGCCATCATTGATTTCTTTTGATGTATATTTACCATTATCAATAGCATCTATTATATCCACTATCTTTGCAACAGCTATATGTTTTACCTCATTATCTAGGTTGAACTGATCATATCTTTCAATCAAATGTTTTTCTATATCTTCTACACTCCATCCCCTATACATATATTTCTCAATTAGAGTTCTCAGACTTTCATGTACAATTGATTGTACAAAATATGTTGGTATGATTAGAAACTCTTTCTGAAAGGACTTAGCATCATTAATATATCTTTTCCATTTGTCATATTCTGCTTCAAATGTGGATCTGTGCAGTTTGATTTGGAAGTAATATTTGGGTCTGTATGAATTGCAGAAGCATATCCTATTGGATGTTGCAAATGTTACCAACTTTGCATTTTCATTTCTGGAGAAGTGAAAATGATCAATACCATAAATAATATCAAATTTTGATAATGTGTTGTTAGGCACACTCATATCTTCTAAACTGAATATAGATGTATTGAAATATTCTGAAACATATTTACGTATAATAACTTTGTCTATGATTCTGCTTACGTTCTTCCTACGATTCCTACCTTCTATACATGATGCTGCCGTCAATGTTAAAACCTCCTACGATTTATAATTATTATTAATGGTGCATTGTGCTGGGTCACCCAGCACAATGCTTTTATAAAGTATATCCCCAAATCTACTATTTGTCAACTCTCAAAGAATACCCCCTTCTCATATTGCCTTTCTATAATATCATTAAAGAATGAAAACTTGTCTTTTGGTTGCATGTTATTCTCTATCCATTGTTGAAATGCTAAATCTAACTTAGCCATCTTTGGTGCTGCTGATTCAGATGGAGCATATTCTAAGTTGATTGGCACATTGTCTCTTTTAATTAATGTATTTATCTTATTACATATGAAATCTCCAATCTTGGTAGCTGCAGCAATCCCATCATCATCAAGTAATCCTTTAGGATATCCCATATTGAGAAGTGATTCATGACCACCACAAATAGATATGACATTAAAATATGAGTCCAGAGAATGATTATAGAAAAAGAAATATGGATACAAGTCTTTATGTTCTTCTATAAACTTTCTTTTTGTTTGAGCCAGTTCTTCTGCTTTCTCAAGCAAATCATCCAACATAGTAAAGTATATATCCCAATCTCCTTGAGCTATATAACCAAGTCTATTAAGATTAATATTGAATACACCAACACCACCAACACCAGATCCACTTCTGAATATACCACTATTGACCTTGAGTATATCTTCTAGTGATACCTGAAATCTACAACAGAATGACCTTTGTAATTCCATGTTTTTGGGTTTGATATACTTGTTTAATTGTTTATATTTATTATCTTCAGCAAATGGTTTGGTTCTATAATTTTCAAAATAGACTCCACCCCATTTGTCCATCTCCTTAAGTAATAAATTAAACACATCATTATCAAAATCAAAGTCATCAGTTATATTCACAGTAATCAATGGAAAACTAAATGGCTTTCCATCTTTATCTCCTAAAGCAAATGTTTCTATGAATGCTCTATTTACTTCATCAAAATAAGAAGCAGGTATATCACAATATTTATAATCTCTTTCTGTTATTATTTCCTGATCACCAGAATGTATCTTTGTATTCTTAACTAAATAGTCTCCACCAAATGCAATAAAATCATTCTTTAAAGCAGCATCAGGTCCACCAAATGCCATTGTTATATTTGAAAATGAACTATTACCTGCTCTAAATGGAACATTTATCTCAAATATAAAATGTTGCCACGCATTAATTAAATCTTGATAATCTACATTCCTATGCAAAAGCTCTCTTTCAACATATAGATATGCTGCTACTACTGTTGTTATATCATTTATTGCACACGCTCCATGTATTTCCTGTGATATTAATGCTATGAAGTTACTGCATTGCCCAAGTAAGCTTTGAACATGTTTTGGTGGTGCTGTTTTCAATCCATTAACTGCAGTTGAGTTTAATCCTTTTAAAGCAATATCTTCTGCTGAATATCCTGAGCAGTATGGCCCCAAGATACTTAAATTATGTATATATAACCACCCTTCTTCATGCAACCTTGCAGCATAAGATGGATATATTTTCTCAAACCAGTATTCTTTACTTGCCTCTCCATATAATGTTGAATTGAGTGCAGGTAAAGAATAGACCAAATTGCTATTATGTCTTGATATATCATCCCTATTAAGATATTTATCAATTATATCAGTATACTTGGACATAATTACTTCACTCCTTTATTATTTTAATAATTATATTTATCAGATAGACCTAAAAAATTAACCATTTCCTTATAATTAGTAACATTCAAATAATAATCATGTGCTGTAAAATCAAGGATAATGTTCCATAGCTTATCTTCCTTTTCAAATACAAATAAGAAATCTCTATCTACAACTTTATTGAAATCAATATTGTTTATATCAGTTATATTATAATCATAACCAGGATAAATCATTCCAAAATAATGTTCTTTGACATTTGGTATTTTAAATGTTTTTATATTTTGTGGTGTAAGCTCTTTATTATTCTTTAAGTCTTTAATTGCTTCTGTTACACTAGTATATTCAATAGTATCCATTGGTTTGTCATCATTAATCATTATTCCTAATGATTCTACAATATTAGATGATGGTAGTTGTTTAGAATGGTCAATATCAAATCCCTTTGCATAAAAGGGATAAAGATCTATTGCATAACGTATAGTATCATGCTTTAATGAGTATCTAGGTAATATTGGCATTATCAAATATACATCAATAGCATCAATAAGTTGTTTATCAAATTCTTCATTATGTACAAATTTATCTATAATCTCTTCAGTATCCACATTAAAATAGTAATCTAATAATGAATCTAAAGTATCTTCATTATTTACTCTAAAAATAGTAAAATACAAATCTGTAGTAAACTCTTTAGGATAATAATATATATAACTTGGTGCTGTTGATTCCTCAACTGTCTTATTATACCATTTAGGCCACCAGTGTTTAAGCAACTCAATATTATCTTTGGTTGCTAATTTTAATGCTGTAGGTTCATATGGTTTCTTCTTTTTCTTAGGCCACCATTCATCAAAATTGAAAGATCTATTTGACAATTATATTTACCTCCTCTAGATATCCAAATAATAAATTACACTACTTCCCCTTTAATATTGTAATAGTTATTAACAAAATGTGGTGATTTGAAATTATTTTTTATATAATCAACTATATTATCCAAAAGATCATTTGATAATATAGGATATCTTACAGTTCTGAATAAACTAAATGGCATACCATCTACAAGCCTCATTGTTTTGAGTATATTTGTTTTGTCAATATCTTTAACTCCAGTAATCTTATGAAGAATGTTATCTTGATCATCTAACCAATATGGAAACTTAATATCCATAGCAAAACCATCAGCCAGTTTTTCATTCTTAATCAATTCAACTAAACTTGGAGATGTACCATTAGTATCAATCCTAATGGGTTTAGTAATGTGTTGCCTAAGATATCTTAATGCATTTATAAAATCATCACCTTGGGTAAGTGGTTCTCCTCCAGTGATTATTAGCAATTCTACTATTGGATTCTTAACAGCTTTAATTATATCTTCCATAGTATATGATACAAGGTCTTTGCCTTTTAATAGATACTTCATATTATGACAACCCCAACAGTTCCAGTTACAAAACTTTGTGTATACAACTGCTGATATTGTTTCTGGATGATCAACCAAGGAACATTGCAGATTAAAAAACATTGGTTCAGACATGCACTATACCCCCAATAAATATTGTTTGATTGTTATCTCTGTCAAGAATATGATTAAGTTTATGTACTAATGGTTGTATTTCTTTTTCATTTGGAAACAAATAATACAAAATCAAAACAAGTGCACTCAAATTATTATCAATATCTATCCAAATAGAAACATCTTCCATTTCATCTTTAATGATAGCATTAATCAATTCATATAATTCATTACTGTGCAGATATTTAGATATCTTCACTATATGCTTACTTATGAAATATAATAACTTTTTATTATCTACATCAATAAACTGTGCTTTCTTCAAAACATTTACTACTGAATATAAAATGGGTGTTGTGTGTTTTGCAGACATCATTATTCTTAGTAATGTGTCTGGATCTATTTCATCTTCAATCAATATGGATATTGCTTTAATGAAGTATGCATCACAATCACCCATTTTTAATTTTAACATACTCCTCTCTTATAATTTATTCCTATCTACCCAATCAACACGTCTTGCATCTTGCCAATAGTTCTCATCACCATTGATCATATTATTTTCTATACATATGTGTCCAGATATGATTGGTCTTACATACCCTATTATTCTAGCATAAACCATCATATGATCAGCATCTTTGCAATTTGGGCATACATAATGCTCACCAACAACTTTAGTCTTGCAACTATTGCATACACTAAGTACTGGAGATAATGTAATATAGTTAATAGGCATATCAAACAACTTATCTATAATATCCTTTTTAAGTGACTCTGAAACTTTAGCTCCTAAGAATATATGTTCTATGGAGTTCCCACACCATACTGGAACTCCAATATTTGCTCTTTTAACATATAATGTGTGATTTGGTACTTCAACACAATATACTTTACCTTTATATGGAACTCTCTTAATATCAGTTATTTTTAATGTATTTGGATGTGGTTCATTTGTTGGAATGAATATATGATCTCCATTCTTAAATTTATTTTCTACTTTTGATGCAGTTATCAACTTATAACCATTAGAGAAGATCACCATATTGTGATCCTCAGTTACCATCAAATCAATCATCATACTTTTAAAATGTAATAGCTCTCCATCAACATCATATTCAAAATGCTTTGTAGCAGATTGCAGTTCAATCTTTCCACTATTTATATCAAGAGTATAAAACTTCTCAGTACCATCTAAATCCTTAAAATATTTCCAACCCATACTAGTTCTAACCATAGTATGTTCATCATAGCAGCCACCACTACTAAATGGTTGAGTATATGCAGATACTTCACTTCTATATATTAGATCTGCATCTGTTGGTGGTTGTAGACCAGAAGTGAGATATACATTATTGTTTTCAACATCACCTTGTACAAAGCATCTTTTAACTTTTTTCTTATCCAGCATGTTATATAAGTCCTCCTCTTGCATATTCTATGAATTTATCTATATGATCCAAATCTGCTTGTATGTATTTAAATCCAAACTGCTTATAGTATCTCAATCTATATTCTCTCATTTGTTTCATTGGTTCATATTCACTATTGACTATATCTATTACAAATGCTTTCTTATTTGAAGATGTATTTCTACTTATTCTACCTATGCTTTGCATTAAACTGTTCTTATTGGTTATAGGAGTAATATAAACTAATGTATTCAATCGTGGTACATCCATACCTTCTTTAAACATTCCATATGTTGCCAATATGCATTGTTTGGAATAATCTTTATTCTCAATTGCAGAATGCACAATAGATATTTTATCTTTATATTTGCACTTATCATATATCATATATAACAAATCTATTATTGCACTCAAACCAAGTACTTGAAGATCTAATCTTATTAAATCATCTATTGTCTTAGCTAGCTGAGTTATATATACATCTTGCTTCTTAAGAAACTTGCAGTATCTAGTCATTATACTATTATTATTGGACCACTCTATATACTTTTTATATCCTGGTGTTACATAAAGTGGAATATCAACCAAACCAACATAAACTGGCACGTTTAACTTGCTATCATCAAAGATAACTGGTCCTATATACCAATCTAATAACTTTACAAGTCCATCTGATCTATATGGTGTGGCAGATAGACCATATATACGTTTGGAGAAAATGGTCTTTATACTTGATGAAAATGTTGGTGCAGCTGCAGTTATATGACATTCATCATAAAAAGTTATACCAAAGTTGGCTTCATACATATTCTTAATGAATGTTTTATCATCATTCTTAACTCTTCTAAATAGAGTCTGAACTGTAGCAATGCATATTGGTTTATCAAATTCTTGTCTTTTGCCTGATATAACTCCTATATCAGTAGATTCTAATGTTGTAAATTCTGTTATTCTCTCAATCCACTGATCTATGAGTGCATTTTTATTTACTACTATCAAAGCTTTCTTCTTAAGCTTTGATATAGCATCTACTGCTACATATGTTTTACCAAATCCAACTTTAGCAGCTATTAATCCATGCTCATTATTAATAATAGCATCAATTGCAAGTTGCTGAGCTTCATTTTGAGGAGCATAATTTGGCTTAATACTGATATCAACATTCAATCCAGATGTAGTTAAATCTATAGCACTTCTATCTTTAAAATAATAGCGTGGAACTCTAAACATCTTAGTACCATTCATCTCTACCTGATCATAGAAGTATAATATATCAGTATCATTGAATAATACTAATTGTTGAGCATCCACACTATTCAATTCTGGTGTATAGTACATATCAAGGATAAAATCACTATTTTTAATCATAATAATTATACCTCCAATATAAGTTACTTTAATCCTAGCTTACAATAGAATTAAGACGTTCATTTAACTCCTTTATGAAAGCATCATCTTGTTCACTGATAACATTCAAATGATAATATGTATCTGGTGGAACATATTGGTCTTTACGTAAATAAAGCGGCACTTTAAGTTTATTTATCAATACTTCTATACTAACATGAATATTCTCATCCAATGTGTTCTTCCATTTCTTAAGTGCAGCCAATACTTTAATAAAGTTTCTGACATCTGTTATATACTTCTTGGTAATGAACATTGGTTCTTTCAAATCTTCTGTCTCTATTATACCACTTGTCTCACCAGATGCTGTAGAACGAAATATTGGATTTACAAACAAATTACTGCCAAGCATCTCAGATACTTCTTCATTCATAAATGTGATAAACTCTTCCCAAAGAGTATTCAAAGTGTCTTGAGATATATCTTTATCTTTAAATACTATAGCTATCTTTGACTTTGTCTGATTGAGTGTAATCATATTGATGATACCTCCTGTTCTGTAAATGGTTCATCTGTTATATCATCTTCTATACTCTCTTCTATTACAGATGTATCAAGCACAGATGATTTTAGTAGATCATCTTTACATTTAATATAAAGCTCATCAAACTTAGCTCTGAACAATTCATTTGTATTATACAGATTAAGTATTTCACTTTTCCTAAACTTAATATCTGGACAATTATCAAGATATTGCCAAGCAGTGCCTTTGATACACTTGCTTTGTCTTATCAAATTCTCTCTAGTCCAAAAGTCATTGTATCCATGAATATAGTCTAGAACTATATTTATCTTAATGTTTGGTCTAAACAATTTATTCTTAACTAATTTGATCTCTGAAACTACACCAGAGAAACCATATGCATCTATATCAATATCTTCTTTTGGCTTCATATAAACAATTTGAAATGGATGAAAACGCATCACATTTCCACCAGTTATCCTCTTATCTCCCAATCCCTTTAAATCTGGTGAACTTCCTGCATATGGATTCATAGAAATCTTATCTCTCAATTGAGAGATCACAATAAATGTCATCTTATACTTATTAGCTATATTCACCAATTTGGGTATTGTTAGTGATAACATATTTGACTTTTGCCCAACTACTTTAGATGGATCATCTGTAGCCTCTAATTGTTTAGTAGTCATTGTAGCAGACTCACTATCCCACACAACAAAGAATGGATCAGTAATACCTTTATATTTTTTGTTTTCTCTATAAGCAGTAGCTCTGACTATAATCTGACTTACTTTTTCAACAGTCAAATCCTGAGATATAAGAATAGCTCTATCTGTATCAACACCTAATTCTGCTAATCTGTTCTTGCTCATAGATTGTTCAGCATCAAGATATAATGCTAATGAATTTGGATAATTCCTATGCAGTGATGCTATTGCACTTGCTGCTAAACTTGTCTTTCCACCACCAGGACTTCCTGTTATCAATATTAACTTGCCAACAGGAATACCACCACCAAGAATGGTATCAAATAGATCAATGCCAGTTGGTACAGTTTCAATTTCTTCATTAAAGCTTACATCCTTGACTGTTTCTTTCAAATCTTCTTCAATTTCTTTTACCAGTTCATAAACATCAGCCATGATTATATCTCCTCCAAATTATAATATTATAATAATATTAGCTTAACATAAATCTAGAAATAATCTCTTCTATCTTGTTTTCAGCTTCTTTCTCCATCTTAACAAGTCTTGTATAGTAATCTGGAATTTCATCCAAATGATCCTTAGCTATACTCTTAGCTAAGTCTACTTGATCAGTATGTTCCTTTTCTATATCAACACCAATCTTTAATTGTTCTGGATTATACTGATCATCTGATCTGTTATCTTGACCTATAACTTTAAGTGTATATCCATCTTTTTTATCCATCTTTAGTCCCTCAGCAATTGTCTCCCATTCTGTTTTAATTTAAATGTTATTCTATCTTGAGATGTAAGATAAACTATTCTAGATCTTGGAACACAAACACTAAATGCATTTGTAATAAATCCATCTGATCTTGTTACTACAGCATCTTCTAAATAGATAAAATCTTTATCACTCTTTACCATATTACCAGCAATAAGATCATTACTGTCTAACTTAACTATAACTCTGTTTTCTTCTGGCATTTATAATACCTCCTTTAATTATTACTATCTTCTTCATCAATACCAGCAAATACCATTCTTCTCAATTCACTCAACTTTTCAAAATTCAATTCATATGGTGTTTCTCCATCTTCAGAATGTGGAACATACTTTGCTGTTATCTCTATAGTCTTCTCATGAGATCTAATTATTCTATCATGTATGTCCAATTCTGCTTTAAA
>ERZ795060.3063-NODE-3063-length-15882-cov-4.394263_pt1 | contig 15882 bp, 12 predicted proteins | sample MGYA00375144_ERZ795060 | MGnify/ENA primary metagenome ERZ795060 (study PRJEB30189, sample SAMN05720157) | activated sludge metagenome | isolation source: anaerobic digester from wastewater treatment plant | place: Japan | collected 2015-05-15 ...
AAATCCCGACCTTGAAAGAGATAAACGGTGAACCGGCAAAAGACTTCTTCAAAAGAAACGGGCTTTAAGCAGCGGGTATAGTGAAAAATATCTTTTTTTGCTTATTTCATGAACGTAGGATTTGGTAAATTTCTTATTTTTGAGATGCGATTTTGAATTTATCTTGTTAAGATGCCTGTAAATAGATGATTTTGACAGGTTAGCCCCATTGTTGACTTGGAGACGAGGGATTGCTTCTTTTTTGAACTATTCTGAGGCGAAGATCAAGAAAGTCGGGCTTAGATGGAAATTCTCAAGTCAATCTTTCGCCTTTTAGGGCTGAAAAAAGATTAGATTAATGCTCATCTGTAATGTAGAAATATTTCGCTTTGTTTATCCTAAAAAGAGCAATTGAAAATTGTTTTTATTTTTACGCAGATGAAGGTTGTTATAGATTATGTTCCATTAAGCTTTTAGGTTGACGATTTTTACGGATTTTCAAGCTGCGAGGGATTGTCCGCATTTATCGTCTCTACTTCATTAACTTCGACTAATAGTTGCTACAGCTTCGACTCGTTGCCTGTTATATCTACGGCAAATGTGCCCAACTGTTTAATTTAGATTAAAGTCTTGTTGACTGATTGAACTGCAAAATTTAGGTTAAATTCTAAATCGTTTAGATATTCTTTCGATACCTCCACGCGAACCATAGAAAGATTTAAATGTTTTGCTTTTTGGGTCCCAGAGCGGTTTTAGAGGGTACGGGTATATTGGGATTTCCATCTCAACTTCATTACCGATAATACGTAAACCTTTAATGAAATCAGGAGCTATTTCTTTTTCTCTCCATTGAATTAAAAGCTCAAGAAAATCAGGAATCTTATTTATTCCTGGACTTGAACTACCATGGCTTGCTCCAGGTATTATATAAAATCTTGAAAATGATTTTGCTTCCTCAAGAGAACCACAGTGTTCAATAACTCTTTCATAATAATCCAAAGTTGCGTGATATGGCACACATGAATCTGCGGAACCTGAAAATATTATTAATTTGCCTGAATTTTTTTTGAATTTACTTATATTATGATTTTCTGCGTTTAAGTAAGATACAAGAGATTCAGCGTAAAAATCTATATCTTCCGCAAAATTAATATCCATTATGGATTTATCTTTACCAAAAACCCATTTAAATAAATATAGATGCCCGTGTGCGATATCAAAAGAACTACCAGGCGGTATACCATTGAATATACGTTCTCCTGTCAATTTATGTGTAGGGCCATCGAATAATTTCCATAGGGCATTTATGTGTTTTCTGGTTAGAGAATTATCTCTTTTCTTTGCAATTTTTATAATGGTTTTTAAATCATCTGTGCTACATCTGGGATCAGATATGAATTTACCTGCAATTTGCGGTAACTCTTTTGGAGCCATATATTCATTTGCTCCTGCTATTATGTTTTTTTGTTGTTGTTCAGAAAAAGGACATTTATTTAATATCTGCTCATTCCATAGAAAGTATGCATGTAAAGGCACGCGAGAGTGGGCTGGTAGACCTGCTATAATTCCATCGTAGTCTTCTGGATAACGTTGGGCTTCCTGAAGAGCCTGTTGTCCTCCTGTTGAAACCCCGCTAAAATAGGAAAATTCCGGTAGGATACCGTAGTAGATTTCAATAATTTGTTTGGATACGACGGTCATCAAATGGGTGGCGCGATAACCGAAATCTTTCCAGACGGCGATATTCTGTATTCCTGAATCCGGTGATGGAGCAGTTCCCATGTCAGTTGTGGCAGCAGCAAACCCACGACTCAGAGGCTCCAAAAAAACTTCAGTATTGATATTTCCTGCGGCTCCGCCATTTCCAAGTCCAAGAAATTTTTTATTCCAGTTTCGGGGATCTGGCAAAGATAGCTCAACTTGAATATTTGATTTTTCTTCTGGTTGAATTAGAAGTTTTACGACTGTTCTTGGTGGCAAGTTAATCACAGTATTTTTCTCTTTGTTTTCAATAACAGTAGAGGGAAAATTTTGAACTGATGTAATCTTAGAATATTCTATTTTTATGTTTTTTAATAGAGATGTAATGGTATGTTCAGGCATAATTTTTATATTTTTATATGATTTGTTTGTATTAAAAGCCAAATAACTTTTGACAAATATCGAAGATATCAATTACTCCTATGTGAGAGTTTGTTCTACTTTCTTTTACTGCCACCAATGGAGACGATATTTTCAATGGATTTTGAATTAAGTTGATAACTTTTTCTTCAGATTTTATTTCTTTTAAAGGTCTAAGAATATCTAAGACCTTCATTTTTTCCCAGTCTTTTTCATCAATATCAAAGATTATATCGTAGATAGAAATAAAACCAATCCAGTTTTCTGATTTATCCTGAGTTTTTTTTACTAAAATTCTTGAAAGCCTTGTTTTTTGGGACAAAAGATATGCATCTTTTAAGGTTTTATTTTCGTCGATTTCTACAATATTTTCTCTTTTTATCATAAAATTTATAGCCTTCAGATTCTGAATATACAATGAACTATCAATGATTCTTGCTATTGATTTATCAAGTAATCCTGATTTTTCACTTTCTCTTAATAAAAGTAAAAAATCTTTTCTGATGATGGACTTATTATCTTGAGCTATGTTTTTTTTCATCGCTAACCTGTTAATCCACATTGTATACCATGAGAGAATGTGAGCTGGGATGTAGAAGATGCAATAAGTTAAATAAAATATAACTGCAAATCTTCGTGTTCTTGGGTATGGGAATTGACGGAACCAATCTTTTGGAATAATTTCTGCATTGAGAAGTATTAGAGACATAAATAGTCCTGTGAGGAAAAATGCGAATTCACCATCAAAACCGAAACTCACTACAGTTTTTTTTGCCATATTTGATGAGCATACAACACAAATATTTGTGCCTAAAAGCGTTGTAGCAAGTAATAATGATGGATTATTAATGAAAAACATTAGTATTTTCGCAGATTTTTCTCCGTTTTCAACGCCGTGTTTTACGCGTGGCTTTAAAAGAGAAATAAGGCCAGTCTCCATACCACTGAAGAACCCCTGAAGTAAAATAAAAAAGATAGTTGTAAATAGATATATCATCATAATTATATTATTTCTTTTTTTTCTGTATATTTATTTCAAATCGAGTTATATGTTTTTTGCTTATTTCTTTGATTTTTACAGTTGCATTACCTAATTGGACTTCATCGCCTTCGGAAGGGAAATCTGATAAAATCTCAATAATGGCGCCATTTAAAGTACTTGCTTCTAAGGTTGGTATGGATAAAGACGGTATTTTCTCTTTTAAGTCTTCCAATAAGATGTTTCCTTTCAATTCCCATGTAGAATTATTTATCTTTTTTATAAGAAAATTTGATTTTTCAAATTCTTCACTTATTTCACCAAAAATTCTTTCATAAATATCTTTTTTGGAAATAATCCCTGTTACGCCTCCAAATTCATCTATTGCAAGTGCCGCAGGAACTCTTTTTTGAAAGAAAATAGGCAAAGCCTTTTTTAAAGTCGTCCCTTCTGGAATATATGTTACATTGAAACAAGAGTCACTTTGAAGCCAATTCAAATTATTATTTGCAAGATTAAGGAAAAATCGTTTTGATGATAGGATCATTTCTGCATCATCAATGGAACTGTTTACAACTGGAATGAATTTTTGTCTTGATTTTCTTATTATTTCTTTTACTTCCTCTATAGTCATTGTTTTTTTGATGCAATGTATTTCCATTCTGTTGTTTACTAATTTTGATATTCTGAATTCATTGAAATCAAGTATTTTTTCAATGATTTTTTTTTCAGAATCGCTGAATGCATCAATATCTGCAGCCATCTCTATGAAGGAATAATATTCTTCATGTGATAATGGGGGTTGTTGTTTTCTTCCAATCTTATTCCATATAAGAGAGTGAAATTTTTCTACCAGAATGATTAAAGGCATAACAGTTTTTTTGTAGTACCATAAGGGTAAAGCTACTATATTTGATATCTTTTCTGCATTTAGTATAGCGAGTGCTTTCGGAGTAACTTCACCTCCAAGTAATAGAATAATTAAGGATATAAAAAGAGAAATAATAAGAGATAAAATAGGGGATTTACTAAAATGCATAATTATTCCGTTTATACAAATGCTTAGAGAAGCATTCATAAACATATTGCCAAGTACTATTGCAATAAGAGTTCGCTGGTAGTCATTCATGAGTTCAACAATACATTTACGCGTATAATCATCTTGACTTGAATAATCAAGTATGCGTGCCCTGTTTAATGAAAAAAGCGCTGTCTCGGCTCCGGAAAAAAAAGCGGAAAAAAAAACAAAAATAAAAGCAAGAAAAATATGAAAGATTATATAATTCATATTTTGATTAGTGTATAGAAAATTCTGAAATTATTTTCAAAGCCGATTCAGCTGGGTTATTGGATTTTATTATAGGTCTGCCAACGACTAAATAATCGGCACCTTCTTTTACTGCCTGTGCTGGAGACATTATCCTTTTTTGATCATCCTTAGATAATTCCCATGATGGCCTTATTCCTGGTACGACTGTGAGAAAAGCTTTCCCAAATTGTTTTTTTATCATTGAAATTTCATGTGAAGAACAAACGACTCCATCTATTCCAGATTGATAGCTGATTTTTGCCAGATGGATAACGTGTTCTGATATTTTATAATCATCATTTCTATTCATAGCATTTGAAAATGAGGATTGGTCGAAACTTGTTAGGACAGTTACTGCTATTACAATTGCTTCAGGATTTCTTGTTTTTGCTTCTTCAACTGCTGCTTTCATCATATTCACGCCGCCTGATGCATGAATATTTAACATATCAACTCCCATATTCATGGCATTCTTTACCGCTTCTTTTACAGTATTTGGAATGTCATGGTATTTTAAATCCAGAAATACTTTCTTTTCTTTTTTCTTCAGAAAATTTATGCAAGGAGGGCCATATTTTGTAAATAATACACTTCCGATTTTATACCATCTTACCGTATTTTCGAGCTTATCGCAGAGGGATTTACAATCATCTAAATTTTCCATATCCAATGCTATTATGAGTTCAGGCATTTTTATTCTCCCTTTATTTTTCTGATTATTAAAACTGGAGATGAGGGTGTTATTTCTGATTGTGTTGGCTCTTTATCTTCCATGTACGCTTGTGCTTGTTTTGCGCAGTCTATAAGAAATTCTGATGAAACAAAACGATCATCTTGTTTTTCTGGAGGGGTTTGTAGCATTTTTAGAACCTGTTTTGTTTCTTCTATGATATCTTTATTTTTTTTAGTGATTTCAACCAGTGCCCATGCTGCACCACCTCTTACTTGATCCATATCGAATACAGGTCCCATTTCGGTTGGAATAGTTTTTTCAAGGGCAGCTTTTTTCAGGGCTTTTACTATTTCGTTAGGAGCTGTAATTTGGGCTGATGCAGCCTTTACGGCTGCTGAACGTATGAGATAATTTTCTTTAACTCTTTTTAAATTTTCAACGATTGTTTTTATAAAGAAACTATCACCGATCTCATATATAGCCATTGATGCTTCTGCTGAAACTTCAGGTTCTTTATCGAGAGCCAAATCCGCAATTATATTAAAAGTATTTTGTACCTTTATTTGTCCCAGGGCATACGCCACTGCAGTTCTTACAGACTTATCATTATCTTTTGCGAATTTCGCAATTTCATCAGCGGCTTCTTTATATTTGAGCCTTCCAAGCGCAATTGCGGATCTCCTCCTTATTTCCGGTATATTAGTTTCTAAAATAATTTTTCTAATTTTCTCAGCCGATGGCTGATATTTTAATTCTCCTAAAACGCGAATTGCTGAAGCAGTAGCATTATTGTCATTGAGTTTGTCTAAAACTTTAGAAAGATATTCATCTCCTATATTTAAAGCTATTAAGCCATTTTCGGCTTCTGTTCTTACGAGATAATCTTCATCCCCTAATCTTGAGATTATAGCATTTACAGCATCTGGTAAAGAAGGTGATTCCGAAAGTGACTTCACCGCAAGATATCTTATCGCTGGAACAGGATCCGATGCGAGTTTGAGCAAATAAGACAATCTCTCTGTTGAAAATTTTGAGCCAGCAACAGTGTGTCTAATTCTTGTATCAGGATCTTCAGAAAGCTTTGCAAGTAGTGAATGACCAGCATCAGTACGTCTGGCTAAAGCGCCTGCAATTGAGATTTTTTCTTCAATAGTTCCTTTTTTTAGAGTTTCTATTATCAATATTTCCTCATCTGGTTTTTCTGTTATATCTGTCAATAAAGCAAGAACGAACTGTTTTTGGAAAGATGGAATATTGTTTATCAACGAGTTTAATTTGTCTTTTTTGCATAAATCCTTCCTGAGAGAGGATAATTTATTCCATACGATTCGTGCAACGAATTCGTCTTGTTCTCTCTTTAAAAAATCAAAAACGTCATCAGTAGAAGATGCAGAATCGAGATATAGATAAGCAGAATAGCCTCTTAAGGACGGAATCTCTGACTTCATCATTTCTTTTAATAATGGGATGTTTGAAAATTTGAGTGATTTCGTATAAAAGGCGTGTAATATATCGGAAAGGACGATAGGATCTTTTTCTTTTTCCGCCATCAAGGTTAGGACTTTTTCCATTGATGGGTTTTCACATTGATAGAATGATTTTACAATTCTTGAACGTATATTAGGGTCTTGAATTTGCAAATAAAAGTCTCGTTGTTCTGTCAATTGTTCGTTAGTTATAAAAGTTGGAACATTATATGCAGTATTTTCTGTGGTAAAATAACTTTCTTGCCATATCGGTAAGAGGAAAGGATAGAAAGTTAAGAGACGAAAGACTTTGATAAAATTAGTTTTCTTTTTTATTTTCATAAAACCTCATCTTTTGAATTCGATCTCTCATAATATCTGCCAGCACAGAAATATAAAATATCGGCATTAATAATAAGATTTTTTGCCAGTCAGAGAGTTTTAAAAAGTAGAAATATACACCATAGCTATCACTTTTTCCATAAAACGACGCAAATATAAACGCTGTTATAGGGGCAAATAAGCCATATAGAGATATTAACCGTGCATATTTGGCTAAAAAATGAAGTTTTTCAGAATTTATTAATGATGCAGTTTGTATAAGTAAGCCTGAAAAATTTATTAAATAAAAAATATTTGAGAAAATAAATAGGTTAAAGATTATATAAAAATACATATTCTCAGGAAAAGTAAGCCACCATTGCATAAAGGGGGCAAGAAAAAGCAAGATTAATGAAAATAGAGAGCACATGTAGGAATAAAAAATAAAATTTCCATTTGTTGTGTTTTTTCTTAAAAAACAATAAAATTCATAAGATGAGAGAAAAATCATAGCGTATGGAATGATATAAATGTATTGCACAATAGAGAATGGTAGAAAAAAGAATTTCTTTAAATATAAAGAAAAGTAAAGAAAAATAAGTGAGTAGAAAAATACAGAGAAATGTTTATATACCTGATAGAATGTTTGTATATGATTCATCTTTGTAAAAAAGAAAATTGATTTTTATTATTTTTAATGTATTATTCAGCTTATTTCCTGAAAACTCAAATATGAAAGTAATTTTATTGCTCTTATTTTCAAATATTTTTATGACTTTTGCCTGGTATGGTCATCTTAAATATAAGAATACTCCATTATTGGTTGCGATTTTCGCAAGTTGGGGTATAGCGTTGATAGAATATTGTTTTCAAGTTCCGGCGAATAGAAGTGGGCATGCTTATTTTACGGCTGCACAACTTAAAACTTTACAGGAAGTAATTACATTGATTGTTTTTTGTGCTTTCTCTGTGCTCTACTTAAAAGAGGACCTTAGATGGAATTACATAGTCGGATTTCTGTTTATTTTGCTTGCTGTATTTTTTGTTTTTAAAAAGTGGTAGAATGGAAAACACTATTAAATATTTTTTCGTATTCAGTACAAATTAGTTCTTTTTTTCATTTTTAACAAAGATATTATTTATCTTTTGTATGAGCTCGTTTTTTGTAAATGGTTTTGTCAGGAAATCATTTCTATTATCTTTTAAGAGATTTTGAAAATTATTTGTTTCATCATTTGAGTAGCCTGATATAAATAGAACTTTTAAATCTGGATAAATTTTACGTATTTCGTTGACAAGCTCCTGTCCATTCATTTCCGGCATAATTACATCAGTTATTAATAGTTGTATCTTTTTTTTCTTTTCTTCGATGATTTCCAGAGCATTACGCGGTGAATTTGAGGAAAATACTTTATAGTTTAGATTTTCAAGAGTAAGCTTTATAAATTCAACTATCGCTGGCTCATCTTCTACAACAAAAACAGTTTCTTCTTCACCTGGCTTTATAGATATGTTTTCATCTGTTGTTTTTTCGATTTTTTCTATTCTTGGAAAAAAGACTTTAAAAGAAGAACCTCTTCCTGGCTTGCTATATACTGTTATGAAAGCATTATTCTGCCTCACAATACCATAAACAATGGATAAACCGAGCCCAGTTCCTTTTCCAATATCTTTTGTGGTAAAGAACGGGTCAAATATTTTATCAATTATATTTTCAGGGATACCACAGCCATTGTCTGTAATTGATATTGCGACGTAGTCTCCTGGGGTTGCTCCATCTATTCCGCGACAGTAAAGCTCATCAACTGTAATATTCTCTGTTTGTATTAGGATTTCTCCATTGCTATTCCCTATTGCATCTTTTGCGTTTACACATAAATTTGTAATAATCTGGTCAATTTGGGATGAGTCTGCATAAATATTCCATGAGGATGATGGCTTCCATATAATTTTTATGTTTTCACCAATTAATCTTTTTAACATTTTCAATATATTTTCAATTTCTTCATTAGGATTAACGATTTTTGGAGATATTGGTTGTTTTCTTGCAAAAGTTAGGAGTTGTTTAGTTATGTCAGCGGATTTTTTTGCGGCTTTAAAGATTTCGTTAAGATTATTTTGAATACTTTGGTTATTTTTGGTTTCCTCCATAGCAAGTTCGCAAAATCCGATGATAACGCTCAACATATTGTTAATATCATGTGCAATTCCGCCGGCGAGTTTGCCGATAGTTTCCATCTTTTGTGTCTGGTGAAGTTGTTTTATGAGCGTTAATTTTTCCTCTTCAAGTCTCTTCGCTTCTGTAATATCTTCACCAATTGAAAGGACCATTTTGAATTTGTTGTTTTCCTGGATTACGGTATTTGACCATCTAATGAGTTTTTCTGAGGCATTTTTGGTTAAGATAGGATTTTCATAATTATGAGAGATAGCCTTTTCTTGAACAACCTGATTCCAGACCTCCCATAATTGCTTTTTTTGATTTTCAGGAATAAAGATGTCTATCCAGGGTTTTCCTATGACTTCATTAGCCATATAACCAGTAATTTTTTCGGCAAATTTATTAAATATGATAATTTTTGAATTTTCTCCAAGAGCGACGATTATAACTGGTGCAGATGAAATTATTTTTTCAGCCCATTCTTTCTCTTCTAATATTTTTTTTTCATAATTTTTTTTCTCTGTAATATCTGAAAATATACATGCAAAGTGCATTGGTTTTGGTGAAAATGCATTTACTATGAACCACTTGTTCAACACTCCAGAATACTCCTCAAAAAGTTGTGGTTTACCTGTTAATGCAACTTCCCCATAGCGTTCTATCCATATCTTTTCAAGTTTCGGGAAGATTTCAAGTATCGTTTTTCCTAAAATATCTTCTTTTCTCAGTCCTGTCATCTTTTCAAATGATGGGTTGACATCGAGAAATCTGTAATTAATCGGCGTGCCATTTTCATCTGTTATTATTTCGTGAAGAGCAAAGGCATCCATCATTTCTCTAAAAAGTAACTTATAATTTTCAGATAATGAATTTAATAATTTGTTGAGTTGGATTTTATGCAAGGCAAAAGCTATATCTCCTGCAAGTTCTTTGAAAAGATTTTGTTCTTCTAAATCTTCTGAATATTCCTTAGATAGGAGAACGGAAATAACTCCATAAATCTTACTTTGAAATTTTAGAGCAATAGAAAAAGAAGATGTATTGCTATATTCTTTTAAAGGGCATTCTTTACACTGCTCTTGAGAAGTATTTGTAATTATAATATCTCCTGTTCTCAGAGATTCTTTAAGGCAAATAGCATTCCCTGACAATAAAAATTTTTTTAACAAAGGCGTAATGTTACTATTTTTGCTCGAAACTGCAACGTGTTGTATTTTTTGTGGATTATCTTCTTCGAATAATATTATCCATGCTAATTCGTATCCCATGCTTTCAGTAAGGTTGACGCAAGCTTTTTCTATGATATTAAATGAATCCTCTTCAATCACAATCATCTGATTGACATTTCTAATTCCACGAAGGACCTTATTTAAGTGCTCAATTCTTTGTATTAGTTGATGATGGCTACTTTCTTTCATGATATTATAATTATAAAAAATGATGATTAATTAATCGCTGATTTCAAGGGAAACATCAAAGTCCATTGGGCCTGAAGGCGGAGGAGGAAGGTTTGTTAATTTTTTTAACAGGTCCTCAATTGATGCATCCATTGCTGTATTGTTGCTCCTTGATTTTATAGATGAATGTAATACACGTCCGGAGACGTCAACAGATATTGTGACCAACACAAATGGCCGCTCACCTTTAAGCTCAGTTTTTGAAGGTTGAGCCCATAAATCATAGAGATAAGCTGAGACTTTATCATAATAATCCAATACCTGTGAATTTGAATTCTGAGGACTTTGCCTGGAACTTGTTTTTATTTGATTATTTATCTTTGTTAGAGATTCCTTTATCTTATTTGGGTCAATAGTTGGAATTTTTTGAGCTTCTCTTTTTACTATCTCTTTAGATTTTGTTATATTCTTTGGATCAATTGGGGTCCATTTTGGTTTCTCAATAGGTTTTAAAGGTTTTTTTATCTCTTTTTTCTGTTTTTGAACAGGTTTTTCAACGATTTTTTTGAGCGGTTTTGGTTCTTCAACTTTTGGCTCTGGCTTTTCAATTTGATTATGAACAGGTGGTTTTGGTGTTGGTGGAGTTGGTGGAGTCTTTTTTTCTTCAAAGAGATTAGATGCTTTTTCTATATTTTTGGATTCTTCAATGAGTTTTACCGTGATTATCGGTTCTCTTTTAGGTTTAAAAAATTTTTGGAGATAGTCGAAAAAGAAGGGTAATAGAAAGAAAAAAATATGTCCAATAATTACAAAGTAAAAAACATTTCTTTGAATTTCTTTGCTGAGAGATAATTCTCGAGAGCTATCTGCTGACTTAAGAAATAAATTATACGCGGTTTTATCTGATATTTTCACAAGGCTGTCGTAGTTTATTTTGCTATTTTTTGATAATATATAACGAATTAAAAAAAAATAAATATAAACTTCTTGCAAAAAATGAGATTTAAGTTAGATTTCGAAAAAAATCCAATAATTTGAGGTAAAAAATGAAAGCTGATTATAAAGTTGCTGATATTAAATTAGCTGAGCTTGGTAGAAGAAAAATTGAAATGGCTGAAAAAGAAATGCCAGGGCTTATGGCAACACGTGAAAAATATAAAAAAGCAAAACCCTTAAAGGGAAAAAGAATTACCGGAAGCCTTCATATGACAGTAGAAACAGCGGTTTTGATTGAGACATTAGTAGAACTCGGTGCAGATGTACGTTGGTGTTCATGCAACATATTTTCAACGCAAGATGAAGCTGCCGCAGCTATTGCGGCAAAAGGTATTCCTGTTTTTGCATGGAAGGGAGAAACGCTTTCTGAGTATTGGTGGTGCACTGAGCAGGCTTTAAGCTTTCCTGGTAATAAAGGACCTCAATTGGTGGTAGATGATGGAGGGGATGTTACATTGATGATTCATCGTGGATATTATGCAGAAGAAAATCCCGAAATCCTTGATAAAAAGGCTTCAGGTGAAGATGAGATCGAATTAAACAACGCTTTAAAGAAGATATTGAAGGCCGATCCTGGCAGATGGCATAGATATGTAAAAGAATGGGAAGGAGTTTCCGAGGAAACTACTACCGGGGTTAACAGACTTTACCAGATGATGGCAGAAGGAAAGTTACTTGTTCCTGCTATCAACGTGAATGATTCAGTAACTAAATCAAAGTTCGATAATTTATACGGTTGTCGTGAATCCCTTGCAGATGGGATAAAAAGGGCAACAGATGTTATGATTGCAGGAAAACTCTGCATGATATGTGGTTATGGAGATGTAGGAAAGGGATCCGCTCAATCAATGCGTGGTTTTGGCGCTCGAGTTATTGTAAGTGAAATAGACCCTATTTGCGCATTACAAGCAGCTATGGCTGGTTATCAGGTGGCAAGAGTTGAAGATGTTGTTGAAGATGTTGATATCTTTGTTACTGCTACTGGTAATAAAGATGTGATTACATTTGAACATATGAAGAGGATGAAGGATCAAGCAATTGTCTGCAATATCGGACACTTTGATAATGAAATTCAGGTTTCAAGGCTCGAAAATTGTAAAGAGGTGAAAAAGGTTAATATAAAACCACAGGTTGATAAATATATTTTTCCTGATGGACATTGCATTTATATTCTTGCAGAAGGTCGCCTTGTTAATCTGGGATGTGCCACAGGTCATCCGAGTTTCGTGATGAGCAACTCTTTTACAAATCAAACTCTTGCACAAATAGATTTAGCTCAGAATAAGAGAGCCCCTGGCGTATACAGATTATCTAAGAAATTAGATGAAGAAGTAGCAAGGCTTCATCTCGATAAACTTGGAGTAAAACTTACCAGATTGACAAAAAGTCAAGCAGAATACATTGGGGTTCCTGTTGATGGCCCATATAAGCCAGAACATTACAGGTATTAGTCCATTTTTCTGGAGAGATAAAAAATTATCATCTTCTCTCTAAATTCAAGGCAATTCAAGATTGTCAACGAGTTCTTCAATCTTTATTGGAATATGCTTTTTCATCGAGTGGTTTGCTGCTATTCCGGTTAAAATAGACCATGCACCACTGCGATGATCAGCAGCTCTTTTTAGTTTGTCTTCGGATTGTTTTTCAGGTTCGAAGATATCTGATAGCATTATTGGATCCCCACCTCCATGCCCTCCTTCTGATTTTTTTATTTCAACACTATATGCAGGCTTCCAGTTTGGATATATTTTTATCCATGTGCCTTCCGGGCGAAGAGCCCCTTGTACTGATTCATCTCCACTTGTGTATACTGATTCTTCGCATTTATGTTCGAGTCTTCCTCTGGTACCATTAAATGAAATTATATATCCCTCCCATGATACGAATGCATTTAAAGAATATGACATTTTTGTTCCATTTTTATAATCAACAATTACGTTCATGCAATCTTCTATATCCATATCGGAACTAAAAACACATCGATCTCTGAAATATCCATCAAATTTCTCATTTTTTAGATATAGTTCTCTTAAAGATGCCGTTTTGTTAAGGTCAAAATAGAAATTACATTTTTTCTTTTCCGGGCAGTCAAGGCAACGTTCCGAACGATTCTTCAAACCATAGAATCCTGCGGTTTCAGGACGATAAAACTTACGATCCCCACTTGCAAATACTCGTTCTGGTACTGTGTTCAACCACCAGTTAACCAGATCAAAGTGATGAGTGGCCTTGTGAACCATTAAACCTCCCGAATTTTTTTTCCATCTATGCCATCTGCGAAAGTAATCAGCACCATGACTGAGATTTAGCATCCAGTGAAAATCTACAGACAAAATATCGCCTATGATTCCTGTCATAAGCAGTTCCTTCACTTGACTTCGAACTGGAGCGTAGCGATAATTAAAAGTTACACGCACTTTCCTACCGGTTTTTTTTTGTGTTTCAAGTATGCGTTTACATTTTTTTTCATCGATAGTCATTGGCTTTTCTGTTATTACATCAAATCCATTTTCGAGAGCCATACAAATATATTCATCGTGAAAAGAGTCTATCGTTGTAACGATTAGTTCGGATACTGAAAGGGCTGTCATTCTGGAGATTAATTCTTTTGGATGACATCCTTCTGGTTCATAACCAGCCCATTCTTTCGCCTGCATTTTCGCTTTTTCTATTCTTCCTTCATTAATATCAGATACGAGAGCTATTTCACATTTTTCCCTATATGTTTTGCATATAGCTGATAGATACATGTTATGCCTTGCACCGAGACCTATAATTGCGTACTTTTTTTTCATTTTTACTCCTTTTTTTTGTTGAATAATTATATTTGATAGCTTTTTAAGCTGACTTTCTTATTACTAATTTCATTGGCAATAAGATTAATTTTTTATGTATTTCTCTTTTATTATTTATTTTTTCATTTAAAATTTTAGCTGCCAGTTCACCAATCGCCGCATTCGGTTGGGCAAGTGTAGTCAGCGGAGGCGACGCAAGTTTCGCGAACGCTCTGTCATCAAAGCCTATAACAGAAATCTCATCAGGAATTTTTACCGCATTTGCATTTAAAATCTGTAATAACTCCATAGCCCATGCATCACTAAAAACAATTATGCCAGGATTTTTAGCTATATCATTTAGAACTTTTTCTGGAGTTTCATAAATTAATGGTTTGATTTTATGGGCCTTTAATGCAGTATAATACCCTTGAAGTCTTTCTTGTGATGCAGCACCTTCAGGACCAAGGTAAGCAATTTTTTTTATCCCTTTTGAAAAAAGGTAATCCACAGCATCATAAATCCCTTTTGCCCTATCAAGCTCCACACATGTTATTCTTTTATCTCTAATCCCCACCCCGATAGATGGATATTTTAAAAGTTCTGAAGGAAAAATCCCTCCTGAAAAAATTGCAATACCTGCTGGCCTTAACTCTTTTATATGTTCAATAATTTTTACTTCATTCTCTCCATAATGGGAAAATAATACATTAACCCTGTAACCAAATTCTCTTGTCTTTTTTTCAAATGAAGCCAATTTCTCTATATGCAATTCATCATAACTCCCAATTATTACGGCAATATCATAGGTTTTACCGGTTTTTAATGTTCTGGCGGCAATATTTGGCACGTAATTTAATTTCTCAAGAACTTTTTCTACTTTTTTTCGTGTCATTTCTGATACATTTTTTTGTTTTCTTATAACGCGTGATACCGTGCGAATTGAAGTTCCTGCGTGTTTTGCAATTTCTTTAAGGGACGCCATTTCTTCTACCTTATTTATTGAATTTTATTGATAATAATAGCATATTTGCCAACGTTGGCAAATTTTTTTTTGAAAAAAATTTAAAAAAATCTTGTACAAAAAAAAAGCAATTTAAAGGGAAGCTTATCCCTGAATGATATCTGTTATTACTGTTGATGCACAATATACAGCAAATATAGCCGGCATATAGGATATGGAACCTATAGGAGAACCTGCTTTTATTTTCTTGTATGGAATTATATTTTTTTCAGGAGAGAAAACGACTTTTACTCCGCCTCTTATGCCGAATTTATGAAGGCGTTTTCTTACAAGTCGTGCAAGTGGGCACTGAAAACTTTCTTCGATATCGCAACAGCGAACAAGGGAAGGGGATATTTTTTCTCCAGCTCCCATAGAACTTACTATTCTGATTTTTCTTCTCACACAATTTTCTATCAAAAAAACTTTGGGCGAAAGTGTATCTATTGCATCTACTACATAATTATAATCTTCGGATAGAATTTCATTAGAACTATGTTCATTGAATTTTAATTGGAAAACCTTTAAAAATAATTCTGGATTTATTTCTAAAAGCCTCTCCTTCATTACTTCAGTTTTTTGTTTTCCTTCCGTTGAAATAAGAGAAGGGATTTGTCTATTACGATTGCTTGGTCTGATTCTATCATAATCGCATATGGCAATTTTCCCAATCCCAGCTCTGCAGAGAAATTCAACGCAAAAA
>ERZ795060.3066-NODE-3066-length-15874-cov-4.348442_pt1 | contig 15874 bp, 17 predicted proteins | sample MGYA00375144_ERZ795060 | MGnify/ENA primary metagenome ERZ795060 (study PRJEB30189, sample SAMN05720157) | activated sludge metagenome | isolation source: anaerobic digester from wastewater treatment plant | place: Japan | collected 2015-05-15 ...
TTAAATTAATTTGTCTGGAACGAGGAAATATACCCGCTAAGTATTGACACAGTGTTCTACAATCCCGCAGTTGCAGAAAACAAGGGAATATGTTATCATTTTGTTCTGGATTGATGGCGAGGAGGCCTATGCAGATGAAAGAAAAAATACACCCTCAATATTATCGTACTACGGTAACCTGTGCCTGCGGCGAGAGTTTTGAAACCGGTTCGACTAAAGAAAACCTGCGGGTCGAGATTTGTTCCAAATGCCACCCTTTCTTTACCGGGAAGCAAAAATTTGTTGATACCGGGGGAAGGGTAGAACGATTTAAACGGAAGTATGGGATGAATTAAAGGAGCAGGGCAGATGCTCTGCTCTTTTTAACTCTGCGAAGGGCATTGCCTGTGTCCAAACCCCAACCGGCCGCCGGCCAGCAGTGCGGGAATTGAAATAACCCACCGGGACCATCCCCCTGGTTGAAATCTGCCGCTACTACGTGCTCCGCCGGGGAGTCCCGGAGGCTTCTCCCGCCTGACCCGATTTTATGTCAGGGGATTAATATCCTTTTTAATTGTAAAGCCAGAGTTCTAACCGTAAAAGCCGCTTCTTGTCTCTGCCCCTGGCCGCTGACAGGCTATGGTTGCCACGTGGCCACGGTTGCTGAACCACCAGATGCCGGCATAGCTGAGATCTAGCTGTGGCGGCTCTGCAAACGGCCCCGGCATAAATGGGGATCCAGGCACCAATTCCGAGGTGACAGCCGATGTTAGATAAGTTGGAGAGTATTGAAAAAAGGTACGAAGAGCTGGAGCAGCTATTAAGCAATCCGGCGATAATTGAACAACGCCAGTTATGGCAGGATTATTCCCGTGAGCTGGCCAATCTAACCGATTTAGTCGAACTTTTCCGCCGCTATAAGCGGATCAACCGCGATCTGGACGAAGCCCGGGAACTATTAAATACCGACGGTGACGCCGAAATGGCCGCATTTCTATCAGAAGAGATAGCAAGACTTAACCGGGAAAAAGCCGCGGTAGAAGGCCAGTTAAAAGAAAAACTAATTCCGGAGGATCCCTTTGACCAAAAAAGTGTATTTTTAGAAATCCGGGCCGGCACCGGAGGCGAAGAGGCGGCCCTATTTGCCGCAGACCTTCTAAAGATGTATACGCGTTATGCCGAAGAAAAAAGATGGAAAGTGGAATTAGTTGATGCTCATCCCACCGACATCGGCGGCTATAAAGAAGTAATCATTAATATTAGTGGGAAAGGTGCATACAGCCGGCTCAAATACGAAAGCGGAGCCCACCGGGTCCAGCGGATTCCCACCACAGAATCGGGCGGGCGCATCCACACCTCTGCAGCCACCGTGGCCGTTTTGCCTGAAGTAGAAGAGGTTGAAGTGGAGATAAACCCCCAGGATTTGCGCATCGATACATTTTGCTCTACCGGTCCCGGCGGGCAAAGTGTAAACACGACCCAATCGGCTGTCCGTATCACTCACCTGCCTACCGGGCTGGTTGTCTGCTGCCAGGATGAAAAATCCCAGCTTAAGAACAAAGAAAAGGCCATGCGCGTTTTGCGCAGCCGCCTCATGAATAAATATCTGGCCGAACAGGAAGCGGAACTGGCCCAGAACAGGAAACAACAGGTTGGCAGCGGAGACCGCAGCGAGCGAATCCGCACTTATAACTTCCCTCAAAACCGGGTTACCGATCACCGCATCGGGTTGACCCTGCACAAACTGGACCTGGTTCTTAATGGAGACCTTGATGAGATCATTGATCAGCTGGCCGCTTCAGCCAGAGCAGAACAGCTCAACAGAACCGGTGATTGACAGCCATGCTTATACTAACCGTTGGAGAAGCTCTGCAAAGAGCTTCTTTTTACCTGCGCAGGGCACAAATTGATCAGCCCCGTTTGGAAGCGGAACTGCTGCTATCCTGGTTGACGGGGCGAAGCCGAATACAATTATTACTGGATCGTCAGCAACCGCTGCCGGTAGAAATAGTATCAGACTTTATAGAAGCGGTAGCCCGGCGCTGTCAAGGTGAGCCCCTGGCCTATATTACCGGAGAAAAAGAATTCTACGGGCGCCATTTTTATGTTAATCAGGACGTGCTGGTGCCCCGGCCGGAAACTGAATTTGTAGTGGAAGCAGCTCTAGCCTGGGCCAGGGAACTGGGCCTGGCCTCTGGAGAAGGGATAAATCTGATTGATCTGGGTACCGGAAGCGGTATCCTGGCCATAACTCTTACCTGCATGCTTCCCGCCGCCCGGGCCTGGGCGGTGGATATTTCGGAGCGGGCCCTTAAAGTAGCGATCCAAAATGCGGAACGTCACGGGGTGGCCGAGCGGATTACCTGGTGCTGTGGCAATTATTTTCAGGCTCTGCATAAGCTTTCCTCTTATCCCCGTTTTAACCTGGTTGTAGGGAACCCACCGTATGTCCAAAGCCGCGCCATGGCTTCGCTGCCTGTCACGGTTAAAGATTTTGAGCCTGCCCTGGCTCTTGACGGGGGAGAAGACGGCCTGGACGGATACCGCGCAATCCTGCAAGATTTGTCCCGCCACATCCAATCTCCAGGCCTTCTGGCGCTGGAATTCGGGGCGGGCCAATATGAGCTTCTTCAAGAAATCTGCCGGGAGACCAATCTTTTTCAGAACATTTCTTATCAACGGGACTATCAGGGCTGGCCAAGGGTGCTCCTGGGGCTATTTTAACCTTTCACCGGTAGAAGTTATGGTCAACTTTCCATGTTTTACTCCTTTCACACCAAGCAAACGCCCCGCCACCTCCCGGGCTGTCCGGGCTGGGCCCCTAATCACCATAACTTCAAGGCAGTTATTGTGAGTCAAGTGTACATGCATCACTGATAAGATAAGATTATGGTATTGATGCTGGACATCCAGGAGCAAATCATTCAGCCCGCGAACATGGTGGTCGTAAACAAGGGTAATCGTACCGGCGACCTCCGCGTCTTCCCCCGACCATTCGGACTCTACGAGCTGGTTACGGATTAAGTCGCGTATCGCTTCTGAACGATTGGCATAATTACCGGATACAATTTCCCGGTCAAACCGCTCCAGTAGCTCCCTGTCCATGGAAATCCCAAACCTCACCAGTTCACTCATCTTCTCCAACTTCCTCCCTTCTATTAAGTTGCGTTAATTATGTGTTTTAGCCCGCCTTTGAATTAATTCTCCCGTATTTACTTTGCCTCAGTTGGCGGCATGAATTGCTTTCCTAGCATATGCTCCCATTCGGCCTTCGCTATGCTTTCTGCGTAGTGGCCCTAGGCACTGCTGCGCTTAGCTCACTTTTATTTTTTCCTTATAACAGAGCTTCTCTCAGCCCAAGTGGAGGCATAAAGGTCTCTTCCTCCGATCTCATTTGGGTTTATTCTTTTTTTGCCTCCTCTCTCCTGCCTCCGGAATTCTACTCACTTTTTCAACCACGATTACTGCCATATGTCTAACTTATACAGATAATGGCAATAATATGGGTAAGGAGGGAGAAAGCCCGTGCTTACCAATAAGGTGCAATTGAGCGGTGTGAATACATATAAACTTTCCACTCTTTCCAGCCGGGAAATGAAGGCGCTTTTTAAGAGGGTTAAAAAAGGCGATCAACGGGCCCGGGAAGCCCTTGTTGAAGGAAATATACGGCTGGTCTTAAGTATATTACAGCGTTTTAAAAACAGAGGAGAATCGCTGGATGATTTGTTCCAGGTTGGCTGCATCGGATTGCTGAAAGCCATAGATAATTTTCAACTGGAACATGAAGTAAATTTTTCTACTTATGCCGTACCCATGGTCATCGGAGAAATAAAGCGCTATCTGAGAGATAATAACAGTATTCATATCAGCCGTTCCATCAAGAATATGTCCCACCGGGTCCAGCAGGCCCGTGAAGAACTAATCCAAACAAACTGCCGGGAGCCTAAAGTAGGGGAACTGGCTGAAGCTTTGGATTTAACGCCGGAAGAGGTTGTATTTGCTTATAACGCTACCCAGGAGCCTTTATCGCTTTACGATCCGGTCTTTAATGACAGCACTGACCCGGTTTATGTTATGGATACGATTAGTGATCAGGATAGCTGTTCAGAAAAGTGGTTGGAAAACCTGGCCCTGCAAGAGGCGCTGGCACGGCTGCAACCACGGGAGCGACAGATTCTTGAAGCCCGTTTTTTTGAAGGCAAAACACAAGTAGAGATTGCCAGGCAAGTAGGCATTTCTCAGGCGCAGGTATCACGAATTGAGAAAGCGGCCCTGGAATTAATCCGGGGATATTACAGGCAGGAGCGCTTAGCGGAAGGAGTTCGACATGAATCCGGTAACTAAGGCAATTAGCGCCGTCGCGATCACTCTTTTGCTGTTCTCTACCACAACTCTGATGGAAGCTTTCGGGGATAAAGCAAGCGGAAACTTTTGGTCTGTTGCGCCTGTTGATCATTCTACGGTGCGACTTCATGTCATTGCCGACAGCAATGATCCGGCCAGCCAATCGTTCAAGATGGATCTGGTAAGGAAATTGCAAAACCTGCTTGTTGAAGATAAATCCAACTGGGTTGGCAGCAATCCCTTATTCTATCTTGAAGCGAATAAAGAAAAGTTTGAGCAACAGTTGCAACAATATGCTGATACCAGGCTGGGCAGTCCTGTCCCCATATCCGTATCCCTGGGGCGGGAGCATTTTCCCCTGCGTTCTTACGGCCGTTTTATCTATCCTCCCGGTGAATATAACGCGCTAAAAGTAGTGATCGGTGCAGGACAAGGGGACAACTGGTGGTGCCTTTTATTTCCGCCTTTATGCCTTCCTTATGCCGAAGCGCCGGCTGCAGCCGAAGTTAAAGTATCCCCGGACTGCCAGGTGGAGGGACCGGAAAACAGCGATGCCTCTTGCCAAACAGGGTCTGAGCATAAAAACCAGCGGGCCTGGAAATCATTTATCGGCGAAAGAATTGAGCGCTGGTTTAGAAGCAATTGAAAAAGTCTCCCGGTTCAATTATAATGGGAATGGGTATATAGATAGGCCATGAGCCGGACAGACCCGGGAGGTTAGATGTTGTACTGGGAAATTGCCGCCAAGACTTTGGGAGGTCTCGGTCTTTTTTTGTTCGGGATGCAAATGATGGCCTCGGGGATGCAGAAAGCGGCCGGTGACAGGCTTCGCCGCATTCTCGAAATTCTCACTAACCGCCCGGTTATCGGCGTATTAACCGGATTGTTAGTTACTTTGCTGATTCAAAGCAGCGGCAGCACCGCAGTAATGGTGGTCGGTTTTGCCAATGCCGGTTTTATGACTCTTGCGCAAGCCATCAGTGTAATTATCGGAGCCAATATCGGCACCACGGTCACCGCCCAGATAGTATCCTTTAATATTTATGCCATGACCTTCCCTGCTATCGGAATAGGCTCTATTTTAAATTTCTTCGGTCGCCGGCGCCTGCAGCGTTATCTTGGACAGGCTATCCTTGGCTTCGGCCTGCTTTTTCTGGGCATGATGATTATGTCGGACGGCATGTCCCCCTTGAAAGACCTCGAGTCATTTAAATTTCTCCTGGTCCGCTTTGCTGATATTCCCCTTCTGGGCGTACTTTGCGGCACCCTCTTTACCGCCTTGATCCAGAGCAGCAGCGCCGTTACCGGTATAATTATCGCCATGGCCGGCGAAGGTATCCTTTCAATTGAATCGGCTGTCCCTCTGGTTCTGGGCTCTAATATCGGCACCTGTATTACCGCCATGCTGGCCAGCATCGGCGCCAACCTGGCCGCCCGCCGCACTGCCATAGCCCATGTTCTTTTTAATGTGATCGGTGTCGTCTTTGCCCTTCTGCTCATCGGCCCTTTTACCGATTTGGTCAGGCATACCGCCTTCTCTGTGCCCCGGCAGATAGCCAACGCGCACACCCTGTTCAACGTTTTCAACAGTATCATCTTTTTGGTTTTCTTAAGGTATTTTACCAGGCTGGTATGCGTCGTAGCACCAGGACCCGAAGAACAACTGGATATAGGTCCCAAGTATCTTGATCCTCGCATGCTGAAAACCCCGGCAGCCGCCATCAGCAGCAGCAAAAAGGAACTATTGCGCATGTCCGGTATTGCCCGGGAAATGGTCGCTGATTCAATTCAAACTCTCATTAAAAACGATCTAAAAAAATCTATGCATATCGAACAGATGGAAGATTTGCTGGACGGGCTGGAAAAAGAGTTAAATGTATACCTGGCCGAGCTGTCGCAACACTCTTTAACCAAGCAGCAATCCAAGATCATCGGGGGTTTTATGTCTGCGGCCAATGATTATGAACGTATCGGGGACCATGCCAAAAATATTCTGCAACTGGCGGAAATACGTAATGATGAACGCCTCTCATTTTCCGACGAAGCCATTTCCGAAATTGAGATGCTTTATGAAAAGGTCTCCGAAATGTTGGATAAATCTGGAATATCGCTGGAGACCGAAGATAAAGCTCTGGCTGCGGAAGTAATCAAAGAAGATGATGCTGTTGACCTCTTTGAGAAAATATTACGTAAAAAACATATTGAAAGAATAAATTCTAAAAAATGTTCTCCTTCTTCGGGAGTAATTTACCTGGATGTAATCAGCAATCTGGAACGGATTGCCGACCATGCCACCAACATAGCCCAACTGGTAGTGGAAGAATTTTGAAATTATGGTCTCATAAATTCCCCGGGTTTCGGTTATCGTAATCAGGTGAGGGCATGTTTACAGCCGGCGACTTCCAAAAGGGGTAGTGATGGAGAAGACCTTATCGCCACTAAAAGGAACGCTTTGGTTAAGATCGGACTTCCCGGCTATACGCAAAGCTGCTGAAATCATCCGCGCAGGCGGCCTGGTAGCGTTCCCCACGGAAACTGTATACGGGTTGGGCGCCTCTGCCAGCGATCCAGCCGCTGTAGCCCGCATATTCTCAGCCAAAGGGCGTCCATCGGATAATCCCCTTATTGTTCATGTTTCGGACAGGGAGCAGGTCTACCGGGTTGCTTCTTCCGTCCCGGAACGTGCTCATTTTTTAATGGAACGGTTTTGGCCGGGGCCCCTTAGCCTTGTCCTGCCCCGCAGCAGCGCTGTGCCTGACCTGGTCAGCGCGGGGCTGCCGACTGTAGCTGTCCGCATGCCGTCTCATCCAGTAGCTCTCGAGCTAATACGCACTGCCGGGGTCCCGATTGCAGCCCCCAGCGCCAATCGTTCCGGCCGCCCCAGTCCCACCAGTGCGCGCTGCGTGCTGGAAGACCTGGCCGGACGGATTGATGCAGTGCTGGACGGTGGAACCTGCCGGATCGGGGTGGAATCCACTGTGCTGGATTTAACCGGCCCCCGTGCCGTAATTCTACGGCCGGGTGGTATTACGCGGGAAGCTTTGACTTCCGCCCTGGGCGAACCGGTTTTTCAGGCCTCCTGGAAAGGAGTTAGCATACCGCCTTCCCCGGGAATGAAATACCGCCATTACGCCCCCCGGGCGCCGTTAATTTTAGTGACCGGGCCGCCTTCCAGGCGAAGACGCCTGCTGCATATTTTAGCGAATTTCTATGAGCGGAGAGGTTTGAAAGTATGCCTGCTCGCTGATTTTTTGAATCAGCAGGGGGATGATGATGTCGAAAACATTTCCCGCCATCTTTTCAGGAGTTTGCGCCGCTGTGATGCCCTTAAAGCCGGTGTTATCCTGGCCGAGGGGATCGCTTCCCGGGGTCTTGGCGTGGCGGTAATGAACCGGCTCGGGAAAGCCGCTTTTCGCGTAATTCGTGTTTAAAGGGAAGGAGATTTAGATGCCCAATATTCTTTTTGTCTGCACAGGGAATACCTGCCGCAGCGTTATGGCGGAAGCCTTGTTGCGACATTACTGGGAGCAGGAAGGGGACGGCCGCGAACTGGAAATTTCTTCAGCAGGCCTGGCTGCCATTCCCGGCGATCAAGCTTCGGAGCATGTCCATACATTACTGTCAGAAGAAGGGGTGGATGTCTCTGCCCACGAAGCCGCCCTCCTGGACGATGCGCTGGTGGAGAAAGCAGAATTAATTCTGGTCATGACCGCCGGGCATAAGGAAGCTTTGCTGGCACGTTTTCCGCAAGCCAGAGCGAAAACGTATCTATTAAAAGAATATGCCGGCATTAACGCTTCAAACCTCGACATAGCGGATCCTTTTGGTTGCTCTTTAGTAAAATACCGGCACACCCTGGAGGAAATTCGTGAAAGTATCGCGAAACTTATGAACAGGTTGAAAGGAGGCGGCGTCGATGAAGGTCGCTCTGGGCAGTGACCATGCCGGTTTTCCTTTAAAAGAAAAGGTTAAGGCATTTCTGCGGGAGAAGGAAATTGATTTTACCGATTTCGGCACCTTTTGTGAAAACAGCGTTGACTATCCCGATATAGTTGTCCCTGTAGCCCGGGGCATTAAAACGGGCGAATTTCAATATGGGATTTTAATTTGCGGCACCGGCGTAGGCATGGCTATTGCAGCCTGTAAATATACCGGGATCAGGGCGGCTTTATGTGGGGATTCCTACACCGCCCGGTGCGCCAGGGAACATAATGATGCCAACATTTTAACTTTGGGTGCCAGGGTTACCGGCCCCGGACTGGCGTTGGAGATAGTCGACATTTTTTTAAAAACTCCGTTTTCCGGGGGCCGCCATCAAAACAGGATTAATAAAATAGCCATGATTGAAAAAAGCGAGCGTAATTTTTATTGATTAGTGCGGTGAAGGGAGCAAAGGAATGGGCAGGTTGTCATACCAGGATAAAGACAGTACCGACGCGCTGGGTCAAACTGACCCGGAAATTGCCGCCATCATTGAGAAAGAATTACTGCGTCAGCAATCCCGCCTGGAATTAATCGCTTCAGAAAATATAGCAAGCAGGGCGGTACTCCAGGTTCAGGGTTCAATTTTAACCAACAAATATGCGGAAGGCTACCCCAAAGCCCGCTATTACGGGGGTTGTGAGTATGTTGATGCCGCGGAAGAGCTGGCCTGCAGGCGGGCTATGGCCCTATTTGGAGCAGAGCATGCCAACGTCCAGCCCCACGCCGGCGCGCCGGCCAATCTTGCTGTTTATGTGGCCTTATTAAAACCCGGCGATTCTATACTTGGCATGGATCTGGCCCATGGAGGCCACTTGACCCATGGAGCCCCCGCCAGTATTACCGGACGCTATTACCGGGCCTACAGTTACGGCGTGGACCGGGCATCGGGTTTAATCGACCTCGATCAGGTCAGGTCTCTGGCGTTAAAAGTGCGGCCCCGGCTGATTATCGCCGGAGCCAGTGCCTATCCGCGCCACATTGATTTCAGCGCTTTTGCCGGAATTGCTCATGAAACCGGCGCTTTTTTTATGGTTGATATGGCTCATGTGGCCGGTCTAATCGCCGCGGGGCTTCACCCTAATCCGGTTCCTTTGGCCCATGTTGTTACCTCTACTACCCATAAAACCCTGCGCGGCCCCAGGGGAGGGTTTATCCTGTGCCGGCGCGAATATGCTGCTGCTATTGATAAAGCCGTTTTCCCCGGGCTGCAGGGGGGGCCGTTGATGCATGTTATTGCCGCCAAAGCGGTAGCTTTTAAAGAAGCGCAAACTCCGGAATTTATTGCTTATCAAAAAAAAGTGCTGGAAAATGCCGCGGTTCTGGCTCAAATTCTGATGGATTATGGTTACCACGTGGTAACCGGGGGTACGGATACCCATATGATCCTGCTGGATCTCCGCTCCAGAGGGATAACCGGCTTGGAGGCGGAAAGGCTCTTAGACCAGGTTGGTATTACCGCCAATAAAAATGCGATTCCCTTCGATCCCCAGAATCGCCGGGTTACCAGCGGCTTGCGTCTCGGGACCCCGGTCGTGACCTCCCGGGGCATGGGACCGCAGGAGATGGAGTTAATCGGCCGCCTGATTCATGAAACTTTGGAAAGCCGCCATTATCCCGGGAATCTGGAGCGGGTGAAAAAGCAGGTAAGCCAGTTATGCAGTGATTTTCCAATATATTAGCGAGGGAGCCTAAACTGATAATGGAGCATGTTGTTGTTGTAAACCACCCGCTGGTCCAGGATAAGCTGACCCGGTGCCGCCAGAAAGAAACTGAACCATGGAAGTTTCGTGAACTGGTAGAAGAGATTACTGCCCTGATGCTCTATGAAGCCACTCGTGACATGCCGCTAAAGGAAATTCAACTGGAAACACCTGTATCCGGCACAACTGGACGAGTCATAAGCGGCCCTCAGCCTGTGTTTATAGCCGTGTTAAGAGCGGGCCTGGGCATGTTGACCGGGGCGTTGCGCATGTTTCCCAATGCCAAAGCCGGTCATATCGGCCTTTACCGCGATCATGAGACCTTTGAGCCCGTGGAATACTACTGTAAACTTCCCCATGGAGTTGAGCAGGGCGAATGTTTTCTTTTAGAACCGATGCTCGCTACAGGGGGTTCAGCCGCCCATGCTATTGTCGCTCTAAAAAAGAGGGGAGTAAGGCGGATCAAGCTGCTTAGCCTCATTGCTTCACCTGAAGGACTTCATACGCTGCGGCATAACCATCCCGAGGTGCAGATATTTCTCACAGCTATTGACGAGAAGTTGAATGATAAAGCCTATATCGTTCCCGGGTTGGGAGATGCCGGAGACCGCCTCTTCGGGACAGAATAGTAAGGAGTGTACGCATGTCCGCAAATAACAGACCTGGCTGGGATGACTATTTTTTAGAGATTGCCCAGGTGATCTCAAAACGATCGACCTGCTTAAGAAGGCGCTATGGCGCCATAATCGTTAAAGATAGGGTCATTGTCAGTACCGGGTTTAACGGTTCGGCCAGAGGGGAAGCAAATTGTCTCGATACAGGAATATGTACCCGCCAGGCGCTAAACGTGCCTAAAGGCGAGCGCTATGAGCTGTGTGTAGCTGTACATGCCGAGCAGAATGCTATTATCAACGGCGACCCGGTGATGATGAAAGGCTCGACCATTTATATAGCCGGTTTCAGCTCTGACGGATCTTTTGCCTCGGGAGAGCCCTGCCTGATGTGCCGGCGGATGATTAAAAACGCCATGATTGAAGAGGTAAAATATTTGGATATTAACGGCAAGATGGTAGCATACCGTGTTTGCTAGATAGTGCGGTGGATATCTGGCCATTTATCATATTTTCTGTTTATACTACGCACTGCCGGTGGTTGTTTAAGCAAGCCCGGAATTGACACTCCCTCTTAACATGTGGTATGGTATGACCTTAGATAAGAAACAACCAAGCGTCTGAACAGCGTTTGATTATGCCAATTTCAGCTCAAATGAACCAGTTTTTGTAAGAATTATTGCCGAAGGTTGGTGAACATGAATATTCAGGTTAAAGAACTAATTGAGAAAATTAAAAATGAAGGGGTTATTTCTGCAGAGAATGAGGCCAAGAAGATAATTGCCGGCGCCGAAGAGAAGGCTGAACAGATAGTTAAAAAAGCCGTTGCTGAAGCCGAATCGTATAGATTACAGGCCGAAAATGAAATTAAGAAGAAAGAAGCTGCCGGCCGGGAGGCCTTAAAGCAGGCAGCCCGGGATATTTTAATTGGCCTGGAAAAGCAAATAATCAGCCAGTTTAAGGCAGTCATTAATCAGGCGGTGGATACCGCTTTGTCGCCTGCTTTAACGGAAAAATTGATCCTGGAGGCGGCCGCGGCCTGGTCGGAGAAGGGTGCCGGGGGAATTCAAATTGTTCTTTCCTCGAAGGAGGCCAGAGAACTGGGCGCCGGCCTGAAAGCGAAGCTGGCCAGCCGTTTTAAAGAGGGTGTAGAGATTATCCCTTCCCCCAAAGTAGCTAAAGGGTTTCGTATCGGGGGTTCAGACGGGGCCCTTTATGATTTTAGCAGAGAAGGCATTGCCGATATTTTAGCAGAATTCCTTACCCCTGAGCTTGCAGGGATCTTAAAAGAAGCCCTGGAGGAGCAGGAGGAAATGCGGTGAATCAATATTATTATACCATCGCGGCTTTGCCGGCTCTCAGGCTGGGGGATAAAGTTCCCATCAGGGAAGATGTATTTATTCAGCTTGCGGCAGATACTGTGCGGCCGGATCATTACCGGGTTTTATGCAAAAGCAGGTGGGGTTCGCTGGAGCCGACCGGTTTTCCTTTTGCGGATCGTATTCTTTCCTGGGAAAAGGAACTCAGACTGGAACTGGCCAAAGCGCGCCTTGCTACAGTGAAATTTTCTTCACCTCAGCCGTTGCCTGAATCAGATGGCCGCGATTTGCTACTGGAAAAGGTTAAGACAGCCCTGGCCCTGGATTCGCCCCTGGCTGTGGAAAGCTATTTAAACAATCTTCGCTGGAGCTTTGTCGAGGAAGTTAGTGCGGTCCATTATTTTAACCTGGAGGCTTTAATTGCTTATTATTTAAAACTCCAGCTTGCTTTGCGCCAGGAAAAATTCCAGAAAATTACTGGCCAGGAAATATTTGAGAAAATATATGAAGAAGTAAAGGAAAATTTGCATCAACACTGTATGTGGAAAAATATGCAGTAAAGGAATGAAGACCATTAACAGGGTAATTGGCGTTAGCGGCAATATGGTTTCAGTGGAATTCACCGGTGAAGTGGCCATGAATGAAGTATGCTACATCGTCACCGGTGGGAAAAAACTTAAATCTGAGGTTATCCGGGTAAAGGGCAATGTAGCCGACGTTCAGGTTTTCGAAATTACCAAAGGCATTGGCGTAGGCGATGAGGTCGAGTTTACCGGAGAGTTATTAAGCGTCCAGCTCGGACCCGGGCTGTTGGGCCAGGTATTCGACGGACTGCAAAACCCCTTGCCCCAGTTGGCTGCCCGGTGCGGGTTCTTCCTGGAGCGGGGGATCTATCCTTCACCCCTTGACGAATCCCGCCAGTGGGATTTTACTCCTTCCGTTAACCAGGGCAGCAAAGTTGAAGCAGGCATGCCTATCGGTTCCGTCAAGGAAGGAATTTTTAACCACTTGATCATGGTTCCCTTTTACCTAGACGGAACACTGACAGTAAAGAGTATAGCCGGGGCAGGCCTTTATCGTTTGCGTGATATAATCGCGGAAGTTGAAGACGAAAAAGGCAACCTGCACCAGTTAACCATGGTGTTCTCCTGGCCCGTAAAACGGCCTGTTAAGTGCTATGCCGAACGGCTCAAACCCAGCGAACCGCTTATTACCAAGGTCAGGATCATCGACACTTTTTTCCCGGTGGCTAAAGGCGGCACTTACTGCATTCCCGGGCCTTTCGGCGCCGGCAAGACTGTGCTGCAGCAGATTACTTCCCGGAATGCGGAAGTGGATATTGTCATTGTGGCTGCCTGCGGTGAACGGGCTGGAGAGGTCGTGGAGACCTTAAAAGAATTCCCCGAGTTAATAGACCCCAAAACTGGCCGCTCGTTGATGGAGAGGACGATCATTATTTGCAATACCTCTTCCATGCCTGTGGCCGCCCGGGAAGCTTCTGTTTACACTGCCGTTACTATGGCCGAATATTACCGCCAGATGGGCTTGCATGTCCTGTTGCTTGCCGATTCGACTTCACGCTGGGCCCAGGCTATGCGCGAGATGTCCGGCCGGCTGGAGGAGATCCCGGGCGAAGAGGCCTTCCCTGCTTACCTTGAATCAATAATCGCCGCCTTCTATGAGCGGGCCGGCCTGGTCCGCCTGAAAAATGGTGCTCTAGGCTCGGTAACCATCGGCGGCACTGTTTCCCCGGCCGGTGGCAACTTTGAAGAGCCGGTAACCCAGGCTACTTTAAAGGTGGTCGGAGCGTTTCACGGTCTTTCACGCCAGCGCTCCGATGCCCGGAAATACCCGGCCATCCACCCTCTGGAATCCTGGTCCAAATACCCGGGGATTATCGATGCGTCAAAGGCAGAGTATGGGCGTTCCATCCTGTTTAAAGGTGACGAGGTGGACCAGATGATGAAGGTGGTCGGCGAAGAGGGTACTTCTTTAGAAGATTATGTAATCTACCTTAAAGCAGAATTTTTAGATGCTGTTTATCTGCAGCAAAACTCCTTTGATCCCGTGGATAGCGCTGTTGAACCCGAACGCCAGCGATATGTTTATGATTTCATTATGGAAGTGCTGACTGCCGAATTAAAATTTGGCAGCAAGGAAGAAGCCCGCGGCTGGTTTAACCAGATGCGGCAGGGCTTTTTGGACTATAACGGCAAGCCATGGATGAGTGATGATTTCAAGGAACAGGAACAGGCCATTCGCCGGCTGCTTGCTGAAAAAGTGACCGCCTCTGCCGGGGCCGGCACCCAGGTTAGCTGCAAGGAGAGTGCAAAGCTTGCGGAAAATTTATAGCAAAATAGAATCAATTTCGGGAAACGTGATTACTGTGACCGCCACGGGTGTTCGTTATAAAGAACTGGCTGTGGTGGAAACAAAGTATGGCCCTTCATTGGCGGAGGTAATCCGCCTGAGGCATGACGAGGTGGCTTTGCAGGTGTTTAACGGCTCTCGAGGCATATCGACCGGCGACGAGGTGCGTTTCCTGGGCCACCCGATGATGGTTTCCTTTTCCGATAATCTTCTGGGGAGAATCTTTGACGGATCCGGCCGTCCCCGCGACGGCGGCCCTGAACTGACCGACTCTCTCATCGAAATTGGCGGCCCCTCCGTTAACCCGGCCCAGAGGATTATCCCCCGCCGCATGGTGCGGACCGGCATCCCGATGATCGATCTTTTTAATACCCTGGTGGAATCGCAAAAGCTGCCTATCTTTTCTGTCTCGGGAGAACCATATAACGAGCTGCTGGCCCGCATCGCTCTACAAGCAGAAGTAGATCTGATCATCCTTGGGGGCATGGGCCTCAAGTATGATGACTATCTTTTCTTTAAAGAGAGCCTGGAACAGGGCGGCGTTTTGTCCAGGACCATTTTTTTCGTCCACACTGCTTCAGATCCGGTGGTGGAATGTCTGATGGTGCCCGATATTGCCCTGGCGGTGGCTGAAGGGTTTGCCACCCGCGGCAAGCGGGTCTTGGTTTTACTAACCGATATGACCAACTTTGCCGATGCCATGAAAGAAATTGCCATTACCATGGAGCAGGTCCCCTCCAACCGGGGCTACCCCGGAGATCTTTATTCCCAGCTGGCCGCCCGCTATGAAAAAGCGGTCGACTTTGAACAGGCTGGCTCTATTACCATCCTGGGCGTAACTACCATGCCCGGTGATGACGTGACCCACCCGGTGCCGGATAATACCGGCTATATTACAGAGGGCCAGTTTTATCTTCGCAACGGTCGCATTGAACCTTTCGGCTCCCTGTCCCGGCTGAAACAGCTGGTCAATGGGAAAACCCGCCCGGACCACCGCGCCCTGATGGACGGGATGATCAAGCTATATGCTTCTTATAAAGAATCCCTGGAGAAAAAAGCCATGGGCTTCAAGATGTCCGATTGGGACGAAAAGCTTTTGGCTTATGGAGAACTGTTTGAACGGGAAATGATGGATCTGTCTGTTAACATTCCTTTAGAAGCGGCGTTGGACAAAGGATGGGAAATCTTAGCAAAATGTTTCGAGCCTGCCGAGACCGGCTTAAGATCGGATCTGGTGTCTCAATACTGGCCCACTAAGGTATGATTTTATGGCAAAAATAAAGCTGACCAAAAATGAGCTAAAAAGACAAAAGGACCAGCTCAAGCGGTTTCAACGTTACCTGCCTACCCTGGTATTAAAGAAGCAGCTTCTTCAAACCGAGGTCCGCAATGTGGAGCGGCAAATTGAAGACAAGCGGCTACAGCGGCAAGAAGCCTTTGAGGAACTGCTGGAATGGGTCGATGTTTTTGGGGAAAACATTGCCATTGCGCATCTGGTTCAGGTAAAAGAAGTTTGTACAAGTTCGACTAATATCGCCGGGGTGGATCTACCCATTTTAATGGAGGT
>ERZ795060.3068-NODE-3068-length-15866-cov-5.362026_pt1 | contig 15866 bp, 12 predicted proteins | sample MGYA00375144_ERZ795060 | MGnify/ENA primary metagenome ERZ795060 (study PRJEB30189, sample SAMN05720157) | activated sludge metagenome | isolation source: anaerobic digester from wastewater treatment plant | place: Japan | collected 2015-05-15 ...
GGCTTCACGCTCATCGAGGCGGCGGTCTCCACGATCGTCGTCGGCGTGATGCTCGTGGCGGCGTTCCAGACGGTGGCCAGCGCCGCCGACGGACGCCGCAAGGCCTTCAACCTCCGCAAGGCCCAGGCGCTCGCGGACATGCTCCTGACCGAGATCTGCTCGATGCCCTACGAAGACCCCAACTCGCCCGGCGGGTTCGGCCCGGAATCCGGCGAGACCGCCGAGCCCCGGACTTTCAACGACATCGACGACTACGACGGCTACACCGCCAAGCCCCCGACCGATCGCAAGGGCGTGGTCATCGCCCCCTACGAGGACTGGCGATGGAGCGCCAGCGTGCAGAACGTGCTCTCCGACCTCGCCGGCGTCCGGGCCGCGAGCGCCAGCGTCGGGCTGCGGCTGGTGACGGTCACCGTCACCTCGCCCGAGGGCGTGACGACGACGCAGTCGCGATTGCGCTCACGCTGGAGTGCGTTCGACCAGATGCCCGCTAACGACAGCCGCGCATTCCGTCGAGCGGTGGTCCGCATCGGCGCGGGCGACAGTCCGATCGACGTCTACCAGAGCGTCGACACCATCAACACGCCCCAGGAGGTGCCATGAGCGGTCCGAACCGGCGAGTCCCCGGGCGCAGCGCCGCCGGCGCGAGACGCCGCGGCTCGGTGTACGTGCTCGTGCTCGGGTGCGCGACGCTCCTCACCGCCGCGGGCCTGTCGGCCATCGCGCTGTCGCGCATCCAGGTGCAGAAGGAAGTGCTGGCCAAGGACGAGCGCCGCGCCGCCGACGCGGCGATCTCGGGTGTCCACGCCGCGCTCGCGTTTGTCAACAACACCGCCGGTTGGCGGCCGACCGCCGCCGGCTGGACCTCGCAGCCCTCCATCACGCTCGACGGCGCGACCATCCGCTGGGCCGTGCGTAGCGCCGGGGGCGGCGCTCCCGGGTCGACCCCCGAGGCGTCGGTCATCGTGGCGATGGGCCAGCGCGGCAAGGCGCGCAAGGTCTTCCGCGTCCTGGCCGACCCGCCCGCGTCGGGCCCCCTCGACCTGCTGCGGTGCACGCTCTACAGCCAGGGCAACATCACCAACGCCGGCGGCGCCACCTCCACGGGCCCGATCTCCACGCCGCAGACCTTCACCAACAGCGCCACGCTGAATGCCGACCTGGAAGTGGGCACGCTGGTCAGCACCAAGACCCGCAACGGTTCGCTCAAGACGCTCGTGCCCCCCAAGACCTTTCCGACCGTCGACGCCTCGCTCTCGACGGGCGCCGTCGCGATCTCATATGCCAGTCTGCCCTCCGGGCGCTTCTCGCTCAAGACCCTCACGGCAACGTACAACCCCTACGGCGCGACGAGCGCCGCCGGGGTCTACACCATCTCGGTTCCCGCCGGGCGCACGCTCGAGATCAACAACTCGCGCATCGATGCCACGCTCATAGTCACCCTCGGCGCGGGTTCGTCGCTGATCACCTCCGGACAGGTCTGCTGGCAGCCGGCCTTCCGCAACAAGCCGACGCTCGTCGTCAGCGGCAGCACGAGCGCGAGCGTCTCGCTCGGGGCTTCCTCGTCGAGCCTTCTCAACGAGTTGAGCAATCTGACCAACTTCAACCCAGCCAACGCCCCCTACGGCGGCGAGACCGACAACAGCCTCAACGATTACTACCCCAGCGAAATGCAGGGCGCCATTCTCATCGACAGCGCGATCCCGCTGACGATCGAGAACAGCCAGCGCATCGTCGGCTGCGTCGCCACTCGCGGCGCGGTGCGCCTCGACGACGCCGTGCTCATCGCCGATCCGGGCCTCAAACTCACCACGCCGCTGGGCTTTACCGGCACCGACGACACACTCTCGGTCCGCCCGGGCTCGTGGACGTGGGAGAGTTACGACACGTACGCGACGCTCTTCCAGCCCTGATCGGTCGGGGCAGTGCTGGTGGTGGGGTGGGGTGGGGCTGTTCAGTTTGAAGTGCCCGGATCCTTGCTGCGGCGCGCCGGGCACGGCCGCGCGGCGCTCGGCAATCCCGCTCGACGCGGTCTTACGCCGCGGGTTTCACGGAGTAGACCTGCTGGGCCGCGGCGATCTCGACCATGCGGTCGTACTCGGCAAAGTCCAGCGACACGAACGGCTCGACCAGGTCGGGATCGAACTGTCCGCCGGCGCAGCGCCGGATCTCCGCCAGCACCTGCTCGCGCGGCAGGGCGGAGCGGTACGAGCGGTTCGAACTCATCGCGTCGAAGGTGTCGGCCAGGGCGATGATCCGCGCGAGCATCGGGATCGCGTCGCTCTTGAGTCCCGCCGGATAGCCGCGACCGTCCCACCGCTCGTGGTGGTGCAGCACGCCGGGCAGGACGTCCTGCAGCAGGCGGATGTCGCGCAGGATGCGGTGGCCGATCTCGGGGTGGAGTTTGATCGCTCCGAACTCCTCGTCGGTGAGTCGTCCGCCCTTGGTGAGCACCGCCTCCGGCACGCCGATCTTGCCGACGTCGTGGACCAGCCCGGCGATGCGGACGCGGTCGGCCTGCTCGTGCGTGTAGCCGATCTTCAGCGCCAACTGGGTCGAGAGCAGCGCGACGCGCTGCGAGTGGCCGCACGTGTACCGGTCCTTCGCGTCGATCGACGCCGTGAGCGCCTCGATCGTGCCCAGGAACAGGTCCTGCTGGTCGGCGTAGAGCACGGCGTTGTCGAGGAACGCGGCGGCATAGCCGGCGGCGGCCTCGAGCAACTGGATGTCGTAACTCGACACCTGATTGTCGTCTCCCTGCTTGTCGCCGGCGAAGACAAAGCCGACCAGCCCGCCCGAGCGCACGATCGGCAGCGCCAGGATCTGGCCCGCGCCGACGATCGGACGCCCCGAGAGTTCGGTGAGGATGAGCGGGCCGGCGGTGCGCGTCGAGCGCGACTCCAGCAGCCCGCGCCGCAGTTCCTCGATCCCCAGGTCCAGATCCCCCAGCACGAAGTGCTTGCCGCTGACGCTCGCGCCCAGGCGAGGGTCCTCGATGAAGCACGCGCCGACGTAGCCGAACACGAGCGTCTTGTTCAGCCGCTCGCACAGGCCGAGCATGAACGTCTCGGGCTGGGTCAGGTCGTTCATCGAGCGCCCGAGGCTGTAGAGCAGGTCGATGGTCTCGTAGCAGTCGGTGAGCTGGCGCGTGAAACTGAGGGTGGTCGAGTCGTGCTCCTCGATCCGGGTCAGGTCGCCGGCCATGAACAGCAGCAGATCGCGCGTGGTGCGCGCGCTCAGTTCGTCGAAGCGCGTGCGCGGGAGCAGCGCCCGGCGCGTCGCCTGCACGTCGAGGTGGGCCGCGGAGCAGAGCGTGTGGAAGAACTCGTCCTCCACCGCCTCGGCGCCCATGGCCAGGGCGATGAGCGTCCCGATGCGGTCGCGCCGGCGGTACTCGGCCAGCGGGATCCCCCAGCACCCGGGGAACAGGCGCACGATCTCGGGGTCCTGCTGCTGCGACCAGCGCTTGGCCTGGTCGCCGATGAGCCGGGTCATGGGCAAAGAGCCCAGCAGGATCGACAGCGTCCCCTTCTCGATCGGGCCCTGCAGGAGCACGCCGCCGGAGTCGGCGCGCCACGTCGGGATCCCCAGCGCCGAGCAGCGCTCGCGCAGCATCGCGATGCTCTGCGGGGTCGCGTCGCGGATCGGGGTCGGCAGCGTCAGCAGCGAGCCGTTCACAAGATTCGTCATCCGCGTTCCTTCCATGAGTCCCGGGCGGGCGAAGGGTCCGGCGCCCGGGTTGTGCGTTGGAACAGGCCCCGACGGTTCACGCCGCGTTCGACAGGCGCGCGGCGCCCGCCGCGCTCTCGTTCAGCACCGACTCGATGACGTTCACCAGTTCGCGTGCCGAGAAGGGCTTGGCCATGATGTGACGGATGGTCGTCGCCTCCAGGCGCGGCTCGTCGAGCACGTGCCCGCGCGCCGTCAGCAGGATGATGGGCACCCCGCGCGTCGACGCGTTGTCCGCGATCTTGTTCGCCAGGTCCAGCCCGCTCATGAACGGCATCTGCAGGTCGGTCACGATCAGGTCCGGCCGCCGGCTGAGCGCCAGTTCCAGCGCCGCCTCGCCGTCGGGCGCGTCCATCACCTCGAACCCGCACGACCGCAGCTTCTCGCCCACCACCATCCGGATCGGGGTCTCGTCGTCGGCGATGAGCACGAGGCGCCGGCGCCCCACATCCCCCGGGTTCCCGTGCGAGATCCCGGTGAGGTTGCTGGTTCCGCCGCGGCTGTCGGGGGTGAGCTTCACGTCTGGTCCTTTCCCGGATCGACAAGGACGCGCACGTTCCGCGGGCCGCACGCAGGCCCTCGACCGAGCGTCCAATCCTGGAAATCGACCGGCCATGACCCCGGCTTTCGACGAGGATTTGGGCCCGGGAAGGCGTCCGCCGGGCTGCGTGTGCTGTGCGTTCTGGGCCGGTCCGGCGCGGGGAAAGCGCTCGGCGCCGCGCGAACAATCGCGGGATATCGGACCTGTTCCGGGGTCGTCCCGCCACGGCCCGGCGGGGCTGTCACCCCGGAGCGTCTCGGGGAAACGCCGCGGGGGGCGATGTACCTCCCCGAGCGGTTCTTGCGCGAATGAAGACCGCAACGCCGCCCAACCCGGCCGGGACCGCGACGCGTGCGCTCGAGTTGGCGCGCGAATCCTTCTCCCTGCGCGGCTGGACGCCCTTCGACTTCCAGCAAGCCGCGTGGACGCAGTACCTCCACCGCCGCTCGGGCCTGATCCACGCGCCGACGGGGTTGGGCAAGACGCTCGCGGCGCTCATGGGCCCGGTCTGCGAACTCGCCGCGGAACTCGAGGAGCGCGGCGATCCGCCCGGACCGATCCGGCGCGCCCCAGGGCGCGCCCGGGCCCCGGCGCGCGAGAACTTCGAGCCGCTGCGGATTCTCTGGATCACCCCGCTCCGCGCCCTCGCGACCGACTCCGCCGCCTCGATCGCCGAGCCGGTGCGCCTCCTGGCGCAAGGGCCGGCGCCCGGCGCGGCCCGCATCAGCGTCGAGATGCGCACCGGCGACACGCCCCAGAGCCTCAAACTCAAGCAGAAGGAGCGCCTGCCCACGTGCCTGGTGACAACGCCCGAGAGCCTCTCGCTGCTGTTGTCCTACCCGGGCTGCACGCAGAGGCTCTCGAGCGTGCGGTGCGTCATCGTCGACGAGTGGCACGAACTGCTCGGGACGAAACGCGGCGTGCAGGTCGAACTGGCGCTCGCCCGCCTCCGCTCCTTCTGCCCCGACTTGCGCACCTGGGGCATGTCGGCGACGCTGGGAAACCTGGAACAGGCGGCCCGCGTGCTGCTGGGCTTAGGCGAGGCCCCCCGGGGGGTGCTGGTCGGATCGCGGTCGCGCAAGCGCGTCGAGGTCACGACGCTCCTCCCCGACGACGTCGAGCGATTCACCTGGGCCGGGCACCTGGGCATCACGCTCGCCCCCAAAGTCCTCGACGCCGTCGAGCACTCCGGCGCGCAGTCGACGCTGCTGTTCACCAACACACGCTCGCAGGCGGAAATCTGGTTCAAGCGGTTCCTCGACGAGCGGCCGGACCTGCTCGGGCACGTGGCGATCCACCACGGCTCGCTCGATCGTGCGATCCGCGAACGCGTCGAGGGCCTCCTCGACGAGGGGCGTCTGCGCTGCGTGGTGTGCACGTCGAGCCTCGACCTGGGCATCGACTTCCGCCCCGTGGACCAGGTCATCCAGTTGGGGAGCCCCAAGGGCGTGGCGCGCCTGCTGCAGCGCGCCGGGCGGAGCGGGCACCGACCGGGCGCGGTCTCGCGCGTGCTGGGCGTACCCACCAACGCCTTCGAACTCGTCGAGTTCGCCGCGGTCCGCGAGCACGTGGAGCGACTCAACGCCGCGCCGTCGGCCTTCGATCGGGGCCCGGTCCTGCCGCTGGGATCCGGCGCGGCCGCCGACGCCCCGAGTGCCGACGCCGGCCCGGGCCTGATCGAGTCGCGACGCCCGCTCGATCGTCCGCTGGACGTGCTCGTGCAGCACCTGGTCACCTGCGCCGCGGGCGACGGCTTCGACGAGAGCGGCCTCAGGGACGAGGTGCGATCGACCGTCGCCTTCGAGCGCCTCAGCGACCGCGAGTGGGCATGGGCGATGGACTTTGTGACCCGGGGCGGCGGTGCGCTGAGCGCCTACCCCCAGTACGCCCGCATCCGGCCCGAACCCGCCCTTGCAGACCAAGCGCCCGCGCCGGGTCGCTTCGTCATCGCTTCCGACGCCGTCGCGCGCCTGCACCGCCTGACGATCGGCACGATCTCCTCCTCGGCGATGATGACGGTGAAGTACACCAGCGGCCAGCACGTGGGCACGATCGAGGAGCAGTTCATCTCGCGCCTCGAGATCGGTTCGCGGTTCATCCTCGCCGGACGCGTGCTCGAACTGGTCCGCGTGCGCGACATGACGGCGTACGTGCGCCGCGCGCCCGCCCACAGCGGGGCGATCCCGAAGTGGGACGGCGGGCGGATGTCGCTCTCCACGCAACTCGCCTCGCTCGTGCGCGACAAGCTCGACCAGGCGCGGCGCGGGGAGTACACCGGCCCCGAGATGGCGTGCGCGCGCCCGCTGCTCGAACTCCAGAAGCGGTGGTCGCTGCTCCCGGCGCCGGGCGAAGTGCTCATCGAGCACATCACGCTGGCGCAGGCCGAGCAGCCCGCGCGCTGGGAGGATCTCGCCGCAACCCCCGGGCCCGAGCGCCCCGCGCCGACGCCGCCCTCCCCCGCCGACCGGCGCCGATCGGCCCGGGTCCGGCGCGCCGAGCGGACCGACCTCGGCGGCCACCACGCCTTCGTCTACCTCTTCGACGGGCGCCTCGTGCACGAGGGGCTTGGCGCGCTGCTGTCGCACCGGCTCACGCAGCGCCGGCGCACGACCGTCATCGCCACCGCCACCGACCAGGGCTTCTCGCTCGCCTCCGCCGACCCGCTCGGCCTCGACGAGGCCGCGTGGCGCGGGCTCTTCACGCCCGACCGTCTGCTCGAGGACCTCCTCGCCTGCGTGAACAGCAGCGCGCTCGCCCGGCGCCAGTTCCGCGACATCGCGCGCGTCGCCGGGCTGATCGTGACCGGGTATCCGGGCTCGCGCAAGCCGACGCGCCACCTCCAGGCCTCGAGCGAGATGTTCTACGACGTCTTCGAGCGGTTCGACGCCGGCAACCTGCTGCTCGATCAGGCACGCCGAGAGGTGCTCGACGCGCAGCTCGAGGTCGCGCGGATCCGGGCGGCGCTCGAACGGCTCAGCGGCGCCGCTCTGCGCCTTGTCGAACTCCGCCGCCTCTCTCCGCTCGCGTTCCCCATCTGGGCCGAGACCCTCCGGGCGACACAGGTCACCAGTGAACTCTGGAGTGACCTTGTGCAGAAGATGTCCATGCGCCTGGAGCGGGAGGCGGGCGGGGGGTAACCTGTGCCCTGATGCTCAGCGTGGCCCACGCCAACGAGGAGTTCCTGCTGCTGCACGAGCGGGCGATCTGGTGGGAGCGCCTGCGCGCGGTTGTCGTCGCCGACCTGCACCTGGGCAAGGGCGACGCGTTCCGCGCCGGGGGCGTGCCCGTGCCCGACGGCGCCACCCACGCCGACCTCGCCCGCCTGAGCGCCGTCGTCGAGCGCTTCGACGCCGAACGTCTCTTCATCCTCGGCGATCTGTTCCACGCCCGGTCCGGCAACACCCGCGCCACACTCGGGGCCCTTTGTGACTGGCGCCGGAGGCATCCGCACCTGCACGTGAGCCTTGTCCGCGGGAACCACGACCTGCGGGCCGGTGATCCCCCCGCATCACTGGGCATCGAACTCCTCGACGCCCCGGCGCGGGTCGATCCAGACGCGCCCGCGCCCGGGGTCCTGCTCGCCCACGAACCCCCGGAACCCGGCACGTCCGACGCCGCGGGGTTCACACTCTGCGGCCACCTGCACCCGGCGGTCTCCCTCTCCCACGCGTCGGGCCTGGGCGGCCTGCGGGCCCCGTGCTTCTGGTTCTCCCCGGAGCGCGCCGTGCTCCCGGCCTTCGGCTCTTTCACCGGCTCGGCGGCGATCCGCCCCACGCGCCGGGACCGCGTCTTTGCCGTTGGCCCCGACTGCGTCGCCGAGGTCCGCCCGGCCTTTGCAATCGCGTAAACGTTTGGTAGCCTTTGTCTGTCGGGCTCCATCTCGTGGGTCCGCGACATCTTGCGGTATGCACTCGGTGAGTGTGTGCAAAGGAGCACATCGTGGGACACTCGACCGGCCGTGCTTCATTCGGCGAAAAGGCGCCCGCCAAGGCGCCTTCCGAGAAGCCATCGGCCTTTGACAAGGAAAACCGCCCCAAACTCATCGGCGCGGCGGCGCTGCTGCTCGTTGTGCTGGCCTTCTTCGCCTACCGCTTCGGCGCACTGGGCGGCGGGGACCAGGAAGCGGCGCAGTCCGCCGGCGAGGCGGCGTACGTCGATCCGCCCGCCGACCCGTCCGGGAAGCCGCGCGAACCCGTGCGCCACACCCCGCCTGAAGAGCGCCCGACGCACGCGCCCGACGAGCCGATCCTGCCGCGCGCCGGCAGTTGACCCGGCCCGGTCCTCGGGCTTGTACGGCGCCGGTGTGCGCGCTGTTCATGCCGCCGGCTTGCGCGAGGAGTCGGCGCCCGGCGCGGATGCGCCGACGCTTTCCCGCTGGCCGATCCTGCGCTCCGTGCCCGCGATCGTGCGCGCGATGTTGCCCCGGTGCTTATAGATGACCAGCGCCGCCAGCAGCGCCGACAGCAGCAGGTATGGCCACAGCACCGGCGCCGCGGCGCCCGCCGCTTCGCCGGCGATCGCCTGACGCCACGACGCCGGCGCCCAGCGCTGCGCCAGCACGAACAGCGGCAGAGCGATCGCCGCCAGGCACGACGAGATGCCGACCATGCGCGTCAGCCGGGCCGAAACGCCCCAGACCACGGCGCTCCCCAGCACCGCGATGGTGAGGACGGGGAACACGCCGAGCATCGCGCCGAAACTCGTCGCGACGCCCTTGCCCCCTTTGAACCTCAGCCAGACCGGGAACAGATGCCCCAGGATGCACGCGGTCGCCACGCCCAGCCAGCCGAGCAGGAGTTCCGCGCTCGCGCCGGGATTGTTGACGGCGCCGAGCAACAGGCCGCCCGCGAGCGTCGGAACCAGCCCCTTGAGAAAATCGAGCGCGAAACAGAGCAGGCCGAGCCTGGGGCCCAGCACGCGCCAGACATTCGTTGCGCCGATGTTGCCCGAGCCGTGCCGGCGGATGTCGACCGGCCCGTCGGGCGCGAGGAAGCGCGCGATGAGCAGGCCGAACGGGACCGAGCCGACGAGGTAGGCGCCCGCCCACAGGGCGTAGGTCAGTGGAGTCACGCGGCAAGCGTACCCGCGTCCGAGAACGCTCTGCGGGAACCTTGCGCCCGCGTCGGCGAACGATCGGGCGGGCCCGGCGGGCGATCCGGAGTGTCCCACCCGAGGTGATGTTCGAGACGCCCCGGCCGGGGGCCGATCTTTCCCGTGCCCAGGCGGGTCGGGAGGAGTGGGATGGGGGGGACGCTTGGGGCTTGCTTCATTCTCGGGATCCATCCATGACCCAGGTCGCCTCTCGCCTGATGAACGCCCGCCAGATGCTCCAGCAGGGCAAGTTCGCCCAGGCGCGGGCGCTGCTGACCCAGTGTTTGCAGAAGGACCCGAACGAGCAGAACGCGCTGGTGATGATGCGGTTCTGCCTGGCCCACATGGGCGAGCACCAGCAGGCGCTGTTCTACGCCCGCAAGGCCGCGGGACTGTTCCCGGACAACGCCGACATCCAGACGAACCTCGCGAGTTCCTACGCCAGCCTGGGCGACCTGGACCAGGCGCTCAAGGCGGCGCAGCGCGCAATCGAGATCAATCCCCAGCACGCTCAGGCGCGGCTGGCCCTGGCCGCGATGTGCTCGGGCACGCACCGGTACCTCGACGCCTTCGAGCATGCGCGCGAGGGGCTCCGCCAGCACTCCGGAACGATCGGCTTTGCGATGTACGCCGCCACCTCGCTCATCGCCATGGGGCGGGCCGACGAGGCGGCGCGCGACCTGCGCCCCATCGCCGCGGCGTTCCCGGCGAACTACGAACTCATGATCATCATGGCCTCGGCGCACATGTACGCCGCCGGCGTCGATCCCGAGGAGGTCGTCGCCTGCCACAAGACGCTGGGCCGGATGCTGGCGAACATGGCCCCCGAGGTGAAGGAGCCCTTCGCGAACTCGCGCGACCCGGAGCGCCCCCTCCGCGTCGGCCTCTTCTCCGCCGACACGCGCCTGCACGCGGTGTGGTTCTTCATCCACCGCTTCGTCGAGCTCTACGACCGGTCGAAGATGCGATTGACGGTGTACACGAACTTCGCCGGCATGCCCGACGAGTACACGAAGATCCTGCGCGCCAGCGCCGAGCGCGACAGCGCCGGCTGGGAGGTCCCCGCGTGGCGCGATATCTCGCGCATGGACCACGACAAGGCGATGCGCCGGATCCGCGACGACGGTATCGACGTGCTGATCGACGCGACCGGCTACACCCAGGGGCACGGCATGCCCATGTTCGCCATGCGGGCCGCGCCCGTGCAGGCCACCGCCTGGGGCTATCCGCTCACCACCGGCCTGCCGACGATGGACTACCGCATCACCGATGCGCTGATCGACCCGCCCGGGTGCGAGCGGGAGCACTCCGAGAAACTCGTCCGCCTCGGAGACTGCTTCTTCAACTGGTCCCCGCGCGAAGGCGCGCCGGAAGTGAACCCCGTGCCCCCCTCGCAGCGCCCCGGCGCGCAGGGCGTCACGTTCGGCTCGTTCACCAGCATGCAGAAGCTCAACGACCAGACCTGCCGTCTCTGGGCCCGCATCATCCGCGACAACCCCGGCTCGCGCATGCTCCTCAAGACCGTGGCGCTCAAGGACGAGCGCGTCCGCGCGGCCACCGCCCACCGTTTCGAGATCAACGGCATGGACATGTCGAGGCTCACCCTCGAAGGGCCCCAGATCGGCGGCGGCACGCTCCTGTCGCACTACGACCGCATCGACATCGCCCTCGACACCTGGCCCTACAGCGGCATGACCACGCTGTGCGAAGCGACATACATGGGCGTGCCGTTCGTCACCCGCGTCGGCCCTCTCTCCGTGGGCCGCGCCGCCGCGGCGATCGCCAGGAACATCGGGCTCGACGACCTGATCGCCTTCGACGACGACGCGTACGCCGGCGCGGCCTCGCGCCTCGCACGTGACCCGGCCCGCCTCGCGTCGCTGCGATCATCGCTGCGAGACCGCGTGCGACAGAGCCCGATCATGGACGCTCCCGCCAACTGCCGCCGCATGGAGGACGCGATCCGGGCGATGTGGCGGGAGTGGTGCGCCAAGGCCTGAAGCACGTTGCGGCGGGCCGGCGGGGCCCCGGCCGCTGCGGCATGGGCCGTGTCCCCGTGCTCGCCCGGTGAATACCCTTCCCGGCCCATGCAGACCATCCTCGACATCATCAAGGTCGTCGCGGTCTTCGCCGTGATCTTCGGGCCGGCGGTGGGCAAGATCTACAACTCGATGAAGAAGCGGGCCGCCGAGCGCGAGCAGGAGGCCCGGCGCCGGCGCATCCGCGACGAGGCCATCCGCACCGGGCGCCTGCAGCCGGGGCAGTCGGGCTTCGACACGAAGGCCGGGTCCCCTTTCTCCACACCGCAGTCGCCCCAACCCAGCCCCGAGGCCGACGCGAAACGCCGATTGCAGGAGATGGCCCAGCGCCGACGGGCCGAGGTCCAGGCCCAGCAGCGTTCGTCTTCAAGACCCGCTTCGCCGCCCGTGGCTTCGTCGAGGCCTTCGGCGCCGCTCCCGGGTGCACCCGCGGCCGACCGTCGCACCATCGCCCAGCAGCGCAAGGCGGCGCATCAGGAGCAGCAGCGCCGCAAGGCCGCGGCTCAACTGACCCAGCGCCAGCAGCAGGAGGCCCAGCGCCGCCAGCAGCAGCAACAGCAGGAGAAGCGCCGGGCCGCCGCCGCCGCGGCTTCCGCCGAGCGCGACGCCTACGAGGTCGCGCCCGGGCACCACATGCACTCCCGCGCCGACGAGGGCGAGTCGGTCGTGCACCGCCTGACGACCGACGCACCCGCCGACGTTCGCACCGGCGCCGAAGTGCCCGCCGACGCGCTGCGAACACTGCTGCTGGGCCCCATGGCCCGCCTGCGCGCGGGCGAGAGCGCCGCGGGCGTCGGGGTCGATGCCGAGGCCACGCGCGCGGCGTTCGGCGACCTCCGCCGCGCCATCCTGCTCCGCGAGATCCTCGACCGGCCGGTCTCGATGCGCGAACCGCGCGAGATCGAAGGGCGCATGAGCGTCTGACCCCGCGCCGCCCCGTCGGCGCGACCGGCTGAACCATGAGCACCTCCGCTTCTGAACAACGACCGTCGGACCGGCAGGACGCGCCGGCGCTGCTCGATTCGCTGCGCCTGGCGGCCATGGACATCAAACTGGCGCACTCGGTCTTTGCGTTGCCGTTCGCGCTTCTCGCGGCGTTCCTGGCGCGCGACGAGCACGGCTCGCCCGCGCGATTCGCCGCGCAACTGGGCCTCGTTGTCGTGTGCATGGTCTGCGCCCGCACGTTCGCGATGCTCGTGAACCGCCTGGCCGACCGGCGATGGGACGCCATGAACCCGCGCACGCACCGGCGCGTCATCGCATCGGGACGCCTCTCGGTCGGACGCGCGGCGGTCGTGACCCTCGCCGCGGCGGGGGCGTTTGTGCTCGCCTGCGCGGGCTTCTGGGCGGCCTTCGGCAATCCTTGGCCGATCCTGCTCAGCCTGCCCACGCTCGTGTGGATCGCCTTTTACTCCTTCACCAAGCGCTTCACCGTGCTCTGCCACTTCTTCCTGGGCGGCGCGCTGGCGCTCAGCCCCTTGGCCGCGGCGATCGCCGTGCGTCCCGGTGCGCTGGCGGAGTGGGCCCCGTCGGGCTCGATTCAGTACACGGGCTTCGGCGTCGGCGCGACGCTCGCGCTGCTCTCGGGCATGGTGCTGCTGTGGGTCGCGGGGTTCGACATCATCTATGCGTTGCAGGACGTCGAGTTCGACCGCGCCGCGTGCCTGTCGTCGATCCCCGCGCGCCTCGGTCCGCGCGGCGCGATCTGGGTGAGCCGCGCCCTGCACGCGCTGGCCTTCGGCCTGCTCGTCCTCGCCGGCGCCAGTTCCTGGAAACTCGGCTGGCTCTTCGATTCCGCCGTCGGACTCGTCGGCGTGCTGCTGGTCATCGAGCACGCGGTGCTGGCGACCCGCGGCAAGGCCGGGCTTGACATGGCCTTCTTCACGCTCAACGGCGTCGTGTCGTGCGCCCTGGGCGTCGCCGGCATCATCGACCTTCTGAACTGACGCCGATCCGCGCCCCGCGCCGACCTACCGTCCCGCGTGCCACGGTACCGCCTCACGATCGCCTACGACGGGACCGACTTCTGCGGCTGGCAGAAGCAGTTCCCGCACGCCGACGCCGTGCCCGGCGCCCTGACGCGGTTCCACGACGACGATCCGCCGGTCTTGGAGTTCCCCGGCATGCCGCCGGCAACGATCGAAGGTGCGCCCGGCGAACCCACTGCGGACGCCGCGAGCGCACACGCACAGAACCCCGATCCCCGCCCGCGCGCGGAACTCCGCACCGTGCAGTCCGTGGTCGAGCGCGCCGTGCGCCTCACCGTCCGTCAGCCCGTCGTCGTCATGGGTGCATCCCGCACCGACTCGGGCGTTCACGCCCGGGGGCAGGTGTGCGCGTTCTCGACGTTCGATGTCCCCGGCGCGCAGCCCGCGAGCGGCGGCTTCGCCGCCCGCATCGAAACGCGGCAATCCGGCGCCGACCCCGAGCCGCCCACCAACTTCGAGCGTTTCGGGGGCGGTTGGCCCGCCGAGCGCGGCACCGCGGCCCTCGTGCGAGCCCTCAACGCCCGACTGCCCGCCGACGTGCTCGTGCGCACCGCCGACGTCGTGCCCGCGGACTTTGACCCCATCTCCGGCGCGATCAGCAAGGCCTATTCCTACTCGATCTTCAGTTCGCGCCAGCGCCCGCTCTGGGAGCGTCGGCAGAGCCTGCACGTGTGGCACGAACTCGACGCCGAGCGCATGCGGCGTGCCGCGGCCCTGTTCGTCGGCGAGCACGATTTCGCCGCGTTCGCCGCGACGGGCCACGCGCGCCAGTCCACCGTGCGCACCGTCTTCTCCTGCACCGTGCGCGAGCGTGAACTCCCCGACCTGCTCGACGGCGAGGTTGGCGGACGCCTGATCACGATCGACATCTCCGGCTCCGGGTTCCTGTGGAACATGGTCCGGATCATCTCGGGCACGCTCGTCGAGGCCGGCAAGGGCGCGATCGGTGAGGACCGCATCCGCGAGGCGCTCCGGTCGGGCGACCGCCGGCTCGCGGGCCCGACACTCCCGCCGCAGGGACTGTGCCTGGAGTGGATTCGCTACGCCGACGCATCCCGGGCGTGAGGCGCGCTCCGTGGGGGCGCCTACTCCCAGGCCAGGTCGATGACGATCGGCCAGTGGTCGCTCCCGCGCGATTCCGAGCGCGTCCACGACAGCACGCGGAACTCGTCGCTGATGAGCGCATCGTCGATGGCGATCGTCAGGGGCCAGTTCCCGCCGAATGAAGTGCGCTGCGCACGCGCCTGGGCGTGGTCGGCGGGGTTCGGTGCGTTCACGTCCGCCGGCACCGCCGTTGTGAGACCCTCCCGTGTCGGCCACGTGCCCTCGAGGCGCATCAGCGGCTTGGCCCGTCTCAGTCCCGCGCCCGCAAGCACGCGCGACCGGTACCCCGTGGGCGTCGAGTTCAGGTCGCCGATCACGAGCACCGGTGTGCCGCGGCTCCGCGCGTCTTCCACCAGCGCCGCCGCCCGGCGTGTTATCTCGTTGCCGAGATCCCATCGCCCGCTGTTCCGGGGCGAGGGCGGGTGCAGGCCCACGACGAGCACTTGGCCGCCGGGCGCGCTCGGCACGTTCGCGATCACGCTCGCGACCGCCGTGCCGGGGTCTTGCTTCGAGTACGGCTCGGTGCTGCCGGCGATGGGCGTGAGGCCCCAACGCGACGCGATGATCACGTCGCCGACGAGCGCCGGATCGTTCTCGATGCCCGGCCAGGGCAGGTGGAAGCCGCGCTGCCAGTGCGCGCCCGGCTCGAAAAACGGCCCGTCGGGGGACGCGGCCGAATGCGGGATCGGTTTGACGGAAGGGGATACGAGCGCTCGCCAACTGCGCATGACGCCCGGCGAGGGCTCGGCGATGACCACGATGTCCGGGTCCCACTTGCGCAGGTCGTCCAGGAAAGCGTCGGAAGTCTGGCCGCGGCTGGCGTTGAAGAGCAGCACACGCAGCGCCGTGCCCGGAGGCCTTGCCGCTCGCGTGTCCGTCACGGTCGGCGCCGGCCCCGGCCGCGGCAGGATCGCGGCCCGATGCCGCGAGAGCATCGCGCACTGCACCAAAACCAGCAGCGCCGCAGCACCCAGCAGACGCCACCGGCGCAACGCCGCGAGCGCGAGCATCAGCACGAGCGTCGCCAACAGCAACTGAGCGCACAGGTTCGCCAGGAGATCGATCAGGCGCGAAGCGCCGGGATCGAGCAGCGCCGCCGTCCACACGCCCAGCGGCGTCAGCAGCGCGGCGCACACCGCCGTCAGGGCGCGGCTTCGCCGCCGGCGCCGAAGTCCGCTCGGCGCGCTTTGCCGCGCGCCCCGATCGTTGGTTGCGTTCATGGCACGCCCTGCGGCGAAACCCCGGCGGTCTGCTGCAGCCACGCCCACTGCCGGCGGACACCTTCCTCGAACGACGTTGAAGGTCGGTATCCGAGTTCCTCGCCCGAGCGCGTCAGATCGGCGAACGTGCGTTCGACGTCGCCCGGCTGCGCCG
>ERZ795060.3078-NODE-3078-length-15825-cov-4.352124_pt1 | contig 15825 bp, 13 predicted proteins | sample MGYA00375144_ERZ795060 | MGnify/ENA primary metagenome ERZ795060 (study PRJEB30189, sample SAMN05720157) | activated sludge metagenome | isolation source: anaerobic digester from wastewater treatment plant | place: Japan | collected 2015-05-15 ...
CCCCGGCTCCCCGACTCCCCGGCCCCCCGGCCCCCCGGGTGCCCGTGCTGATGTTGCTTCCTTGTTTCCCGGCTGACCAAAGGCCCACCAGCGCATCAGGGCGATGCGCCCTTGACAAATCGCGCCACCGGTCAATACTTGCATTATGACGCAAGTACGCAAGAAAAGACCTCCCGCGACCCCCAGGCAGGCCGCGGCCTGCATCGGTCCTCTGGACCAACTCCTCGACCCAGCCCTCTTCAAGGCGCTCGCCGACCCCACCCGCGCCTCCCTGATCGCCTGCATCGCCAAATGTTCGCGCGGCTGCTCCGTCGGCGAGGTGGCCGAGTGTTGCAACGTCGACCTGTCCGTGGTCTCCCGGCACCTCGCCCTGCTCGCCCGCGCCGGCGTGCTCGAAGCGCAGAAGCAGGGACGCACCGTGTACTACCGCGTGCGCTACACCGACGTGTGCCGATCGCTCCGCCTCCTCGCCGACGCGTTCGAGGAGTGCACGCCGGCATCTGCACCAAAGGGAGGCGCCTGCCATGGCAAATGCTGCTGACCGCCCCCGCGTGCTGTTCCTGTGCACCGGCAACTCGTGCCGCAGTCAGATGGCGGAGGGCTGGGCTCGCGCCCTGCACGGGAGTGTGATCGTTGCCTACTCCGCCGGCACCCAGCCCCAGGGCCTGAACCCGCTCGCCGTACGGGCGATGGCCGAGGCGGGGATCGACATCTCGCGCCACCAGTCCAAGGCCGCGGACGCGCTGGCTCACATTCCGTTCGACTTCGTCGTGACCGTGTGCGATTCTGCCCGCGAGGCGTGCCCGGTTTTCCCCGGACGCGCAAGCGTTATTCATGCCGGGTTCGATGACCCACCCCGGCTCGCGAGCGGCGCCAAGACGGACGACGAGGCGATGCCGCACTACCGCCGCGTCCGCGACGAGATCCGTGCGTACATCGAAACACTGCCCCAATCTCTTTTCGGAGGCTCCAAGATGAACAACCGACCCTGCTGCGACGATTCCTGCTGCCCCCCCACTCCCACTCCCGCTCCCGCTCCCGCCGCGCTCGACTCCCATGCCGTGCGCGATCAAGTCCGCGAGGGCTACTCCCAAATCGCCCGGAGCGGATGCTGCGGGCCCAGCGGCGGCGGTTGCTGCGGCGCGACCGCCTTCTCGCCCGACCAACTCGCCCAGGCGATCGGCTACGCCTCGGGCGAACTCGACGCCGTTCCCGAGGGGGCCAACATGGGCCTCTCCTGCGGCAACCCAACCGCCATCGCCTCGCTGCGCCCCGGCGAAGTCGTGCTCGACCTCGGCGCGGGCGGTGGTTTCGACTGCTTCGTCGCCGGCCCCAAGGTCGGCAGGTCGGGCCGCGTGATCGGCGTCGACATGACGCCCGACATGCTCAGCAAGGCGCGTCGAAACATCGCGGCCTATCGCGCGCAGACCGGACTCGACAACGTCGAGTTCCGCCTCGGCGAGATCGAGTCGCTCCCCGTCGCCGACGCGAGCGTTGACGTGGTCATCTCCAACTGCGTCCTCAACCTTTCTCCCGACAAGCCCCGCGTGTGGCGCGAGATCGCCCGGGTGCTCAAGCCCGGAGGGCGCGTCGCCGTGTCCGATCTCGCACTGGTGCGCCCGCTCCCTCCGTCGATCAAGGCGGACGTCGAGGCGCTCGTGGGGTGTGTGGCCGGCGCCGTGCTGGTCGAGGAAACCCGGGCCATGGCCGCGGCGGCGGGGTTATCCGACATCACGCTCGCGCCCAAGCCGCAGTACATCGACGCGATGGTGGACTGGCAGGACCCGCTCTACCGCCGCATCATCGACGCCCTCCCGCCCGGGTCCAAGGCCAGCGATTACATCACCAGCCTTGACGTCACGGCGGTGAAGAATTGAATCGACTGCTCGCGGAGGCGCTGGGCACATTCTGCCTGGTCTTTGCCGGCACGGGCGCGATGGTCGTCAACCAGACGACGAACGGCGCTGTCACGCACGTCGGCATCGCGCTGACGTTCGGGCTGGTGGTGATGGCGATGATCTACGCGCTGGGCGACGTGTCGGGCGCCCACCTGAACCCGGCCGTCACCATCGCCTTTGCGCTCGCCGCAAGGCTCCCCGTGCGCGAGGTGCCTCGCTACGCGTTCGCGCAAGCCGCCGGCGCGCTCGCGGCGTCGGTGTTCCTCCGCGTGCTCTTCCCATCGAGCGATACGCTCGGCGCAACACTCCCCGCCGGTCCCGCGTGGCAGTCGTTCGCGCTCGAGACGGCGCTTTCGTTCATGCTCATGCTCGTGATCCTCGAGGTCGCGTCGGGCCCCAAGGAACGCGGGATCATGGCCGGGATCGCCATCGGCGGAGTTGTCGGGCTCGAAGCCCTCTTCGCCGGCCCGGTCTCCGGCGCGAGCATGAACCCCGCACGCTCGCTGGCCCCCGCCGTCGTCTCCGGACACCTCGAACATCTCTGGGTCTACCTGCTCGCGCCCGTGCTCGGCGCCGCCGCGGCCGTGCCTTGCGATTCCTGGCTGAACCGCGCACCGCCATCGTCCTGAACGGTCGCGCCCGCACGGGCCTCGGACGGTGGACGATCGGCGTCCCTCTCGACCCGCCAACTCGCGCCTCCGGAACGACAGCACCCCGGGCCGAAGCCCGGGGTGCCGTGATGATCGGCATTCTCCGGCCGCGATCCGCCCGAGTCTCCAGACTCAGTTGATGGGCGGCGCGTTCTCGAGCATGCCCAACTGCCACATCAGGAAGCAGCGCTGGTCCGCCGCGTCACGCACGCGCAGGTTCAGAGGCTTGCCCTGCCCGTGCCCGGCCTCGCGGTCGACCCACAGCAGGACCGGCTTCTTCGTCAGGTCCGATCCGCTCGAAGCCTGGAGCAGCGCGGCCATCTTGCGCGCGTGCAGCGCGTGCACGCGCGTGTCGTTCTCGCCCGCCGTCAGCAGCACCGCCGGGTACTTCGTGCCTTTCTTGACGTTGTGATAGGGCGAGTACTTCACGAGGTACTCGTACTGGTCGGCCTTCTCCGCCGAGCCGTACTCGGGCACCCAGTACCGCGCCATCAGGAAGTTCTGGAACCGCAGCATGTCGAGCAGCGGCACCGCAACGATCGCCGCGCTGAACAGGTCCGGACGCTGTGTCACACACGCGCCGGTCAGGAGACCCCCGTTGGAACCGCCCGAGATCGCCAGGCGCTTGGGGTTGGTGTAGCCGCGCTGGACGAGGTGCTCCGCCGCGCCGATGAAGTCGTCGAAGACGTTCTGCTTGCGCGCCATCTTGCCGGCCTCGTGCCAGGCCTCGCCGAACTCGCCGCCGCCGCGCAGGTTCGGGAGTGCGAAGACCCCGCCCGCCTCGAACCACTGGAACAGCCCGGGCGAGAAGAACGGCGTGTTCGAGACGTTGAACCCGCCGTACCCGTTGAGGATCGTCGGGTTGTTGCCGTCGAGCTTCAGGCCCTTCTTGTGGACGATGAACATGGGCACGCGCGTGCCGTCCTTGCTCGAGTACCACTCCTGCTTCACCTCGACCATCGAAGGGTCCACCGGCACTTCCGGACGCTCCCACAACTGTGGCTCGGCGTCCGGCCTGGCCAGGTCCACGCGGAAGATCGAACTCGGATAGTTGAACGAGGTGAACGACAGGAACGCCTCGGTGCGGTCCTGATCGGTCGACAGCCCCGCCGAGCCGATCCCCGGCAGGCGCAGCGTGCCGAGTTTCTTGCCCGAGTAGTCGAACAACTCGATCGTGTTGCTCGCGTTGACCATGTACGTCACCGCGAGGATGCCCTTGGCCAGCGAGAAGCCCTCGATCACCGCGTCCTGACGCGTCGGCACGATCTCCTTCCAGTTCGCCCTGTCCGGGTTCTTGAGGTCGATCGCGAGAATCCGCCCGTTTGACGCCTTGTTCGTCGTCTTCAGGAACATCGTGTCGCCGGCGATCGCCGCGGTGTTCTCGCTCTTGTCGCCGACCATGATCGGGATCCGCTTCACCTCGCCCGTCTTGCGGAACTCGTTGAAGTCGTACGCCCACAGGTCGTTGTTCCGCGTGTCGGTCGCGTACGCGATCACGCCCCAGCGCCCGTCCTTCGACAGCCCGCCGTCCGGGCCGTAGGTCGTCGCGAGGTCCTTGTTCTCGTCAACCGTGAACTGGCGGATGATGAGCCGGTCCTTGGCGCCGGGCGCCTCCCCGCTCGCGCCGCGGAGTTCCTTGAACATCACCTGCCCGGAGTAAGGGTTCCCCGCGTCCGACAGGTTCCGGTACACGATCCCCGAGTTGTCCGGCAGCCAGTCGCACGAACTCACCTTCCCCGCCACTTCCGTGTCCAACTTTTTGCCCGTGTCGACGTCGAGCATGTGCAGCGTGGCGTTCTCGTCGCCCGCGCGGTACGTGCCGTACGCCAGCAACTTGCCGTCGTGCGAGGGCTGGTACCACGACACCGTCACCAATCCCTTCTCATCGAGCGTGTTGGGGTCGAGCAGCAGACGCGGCCGGCCCGAATACCCCTCGCGCACGAACACCCGGGCCTGGTTCTCCGAGCCTTCACGCTTCGAGTAGAAATACCGCCCCTTGGCGCCCTTGCCTTCCCCCGGCTCGCCGGTCATGATCGGCGCGCTCACCGAGCCGACTTCCATCAACTGACGCAGGCGTGCCTCGACCTTGTCGCGCCCGGGCAGGTTGTCCAGCACCGTCCGCGTGTACGCGTTCTGCGCATCGGTCCACGCCGCGACCTCGGGCGTCACCTGGCCCATGTTCTGCGGGTCGCTGTTGTCGCCCTCGAGCCACCGGTAGTTGTCGACCACCTTGTGCCCGAAGTAGTCGTCCGTCACGCCATCCACACGGGACGCCGGAGGCATCGGCACCGCTGACGCCATCCCCCCCCCTCCCGTCGTCTTTTTTCCCCCTTCCGCCTTCGAGCCCGTCGCCTCGGCCATCGCCGCGGGCTTGGTCTCGCTCACCGTCACCGCCGCGCCATCCTTCGAGCCCGAATCGTGCGAACCCGCGCTCTTGGCGCCCGGCTCGCTCTCGCACGCCCCAAGCCCGATGGTCAGACCGGCGCACACCAGCACCGACGCCAGCGCGGCCGCCGGCCTGCTCATGCGCTCCAACCAGCCCGGCTCGCCGGGAGACGACTGCGTAATGCTCATGGACTCCTCCAAAGTGTGCGCTGCTGCGCGGAAAGACCTTCCCCGGCCAGATGGTACCAGCCGGGGGCCAGGAAGTTGACCTCAGGACGCCTCGCCGCCCCCCGACGACTCCTCACCGCCCCGCCGCGTGCTCAGGCCGGCTCGCGACGGGTCCGAGACACCACGCGCACGACCGGCTCGCCGGAGGTGTACCCGCGCAGAGCCATCTGTCCGCCCTCGATGCTCTGGAGCACGCGCAACTGCTCGGGCGTGAACCAGTTGGACCAGTCGCCGGGCGAACCCTTGCGGACGAACGCTCCGCGGTCCTCTTCCCCCGGTTTGCGTCCGCCCGAGGCCGCCTCGAACGAACTCGCCTGGACGCATCGCTCCACCACTGCCTCCGATGCATCCGCCCCGATGAACTCAAGTATCGCCCGCGCGTGCTCCCGCGGCCGCTCCCACATCTCTTCGTACCGAATCTCCAGGAAGTTGGGGAGCAGCCTCTGCGCTTCAAACGCCGCGCTCGAAGCATCGGCCCACATCGCCGCGTATCGCCGCACCATCTCGTCCGGCAGTGTCGAAGAGGCCAGGAACGCCGACGCTTCCTTCGCCTGCGCCGATTCCGGCCCTCCCGGCGCGTACTTCGCGCGGTTATTCAGGTTGTGCGCCGCGGCCGACACGACCACGTCTCGACCGTCTCTGACCAGGTGCACAAACCGCACCGCGGGGTTCCACTCGTGCATCGCCCGCACCGCCCCGAGCGCCGTGCCGACATAGAGCGTCAGTTTCTCGCCGTAGATCGGCTTGCCTGATCACGCGCGCGACTCATCCGCGATCGCGCCCAGGACGCGGTGCAAGACGCGCTTGTTGAACGCGCCCTTCTCCGACGCGGGCACCGGCGCGCGGTAATACGCACCCAGGAACGCGATGAACTTCTCGACCGTCAGGTGCGGCCCGCTGAGGTTCGTCGGATCAAAGTAATCGCCGAACGCCCGTGACTCGGCGCACACGACCGCCGGGTGCGCGTTGAGCAGGCTCTGCGTCCAAGTCGTCCCGCTCTTGGCGCTGGCGAACACCAGGTAGTCAAAGCCGCGTCCGTGCATCGCCGGAGACTATCACCCCTCGCCCACAATCGTCAACACATCGACTGCCACTCGCCCTACTGCACCGCCCCCTTCGTCAGGCGCATGAACGCCGTCTCGAGGTTCACGCTCTCCTCACTGAAACTCAGCAGGCGGAACGAGTTGTTCACCAGGACGTTCGGAATGTCCGACACGCCCGCGCCGCCCTTGGCCTCGGGATCGAACGCCAACTGGATGATCTTCCCATCCCCCGACGCCTTGTCCGAGCGCGACGACGTGTCGTCCATGATCGTGACCTTCGCGATGCCCGGCAGTTTCTGCAGCAACTGCGCCGCGGCCATCGTCCGGTCCGCCACCTGCACGTGCACCGTCTGCCCCACGCGCGCCCGGCGCAGCGCCTCGTCCACCGAGCCCGAGAAGAGCAACTTGCCGCGCTCGATGATCCCCACCGTGTTGCACAACTCCGCCAGTTCCGGCAGGATGTGGCTCGAGATGATGATCGTCTTGCCCATCCGCTTGAGTTCTTTGAGCAGTTCGCGGATCTCGATGCGGGCCCGCGGGTCGAGCCCCGATGCCGGCTCGTCCATCAGCAACACCTTCGGGTCGTGCAGCAGCACGCGCGCGATCGACAGCCGCTGCTGCATGCCGCGCGACAGGCTGTTCACCTCCGCCGTCGCCTTGTAGTTCAGGTCCGTCAGGTCCAGCACGTCGCCGACGACCTTCTTCCGCTGCGTCCCGTGGATGTTGTAGCACGCCGCGAAGAACTCCAGGTACTCCGTGACCACCATGTCCTCGTACGCGCCCATGAAGTCCGGCACGTAGCCGATGAGCGGCCGGATCAGCCGGTTCTGATACCCCACGGTCAGCCCGTCGATCATCGCCTGCCCGGACGAGGGCTTGAGCAGCGTCGCGAGGATCTTGATCGTCGTCGTTTTCCCCGCGCCGTTGGGGCCGATGAATCCGAAGCAGTCGCCCGCCTCCAGCGCCAGGTTCAGCGAGTCCAGCGCCACCAGGTCGCCGTATCGCTTCGTCAGGTTGATCGTCTCGATCATCGGCATATAGAAAAGGTCCTCGGTCGAGTCGAAGTATGCGCTGAGTGTAAGTCGCGGCGACGATCCGAGTGCCCTAGAACCCCGGCCCACCCGCCCCCGGCGGCGCCGACGAGCCTGTGTCGTCCGGTCCCGCGTCGCCGGAGGCCGGCTCCGTCCCGCCCACGCCCGTGCCCGTCACCGCCCGCGGCGGCAGCGGGTACATCCAGCGCACGAACACCGGCCCGCTGTTCCGCGCGATCTCCGTCGGCAACGGGCGCCCGTCCACTGTGATCGGCACCGGGCAGTTCACGTTGTCCAGCCGCCCGATGATCACCAGGCACGGCTCGCTGAACCAACGCGATACGTCGTATGTGTGCGCCGCCGAGACCGTCGCCCAACTCGCCTGCTGCGCCGACCGCGTCTGGATCACCGGGAACAGGTTCAGCACCGCGAGGTCCGCGAAGTTGACCTCCTGTTCGCTCCGGCTGAAGGTCAGGTCGAAGCCGCTCGACACCTTCATCGACGGGCGGTTCTCCATCCACTTCCCGAGACGGTCGGCCTCCGAGAGTTCCGCGGGGAACACCCTTGATAGGTCGAGCGTCTCGCCCTTGCCCCACTTCGACAGCGACGCCGAGTAGCACTCGGTAAACAGTTCCGACGTCAGCCAGTTCGAACGCGGCCCGAAGTTCAGGAACACCTGCACGTCGTGGAGCGTTTCCGGCATGTTGTGCACGAGCTGCCCCTGCAGGTCCCACGTCCGCTCCTTGAGCGTCAGCCGCTGGCGCGGCACGACCTTGATCTCCGTTCCCAGCCGGATCGAGGCCTGCGCCGCGGCATCCACCTCGCCCGTCGCCGATCCCACCTGCGGCAGCGGCATCTGCCACTGCATCCCGAGACTCCCCGCCCAGTCCACCTGGAACTGCTTCGAGGTCGCACGGATCGGCACCGTGAGCGCCGTGGGCGTCCTCGAGTCCGCGACGTACCCGCGCGCATCGGGGAACGAGCCCGACGACGCCGTGCGCTCCGGAGCGTCCCACGGAGCGACGAGGTTGAGCCCCGTCCCGTCGCCGCTCGAAGCCGGGCACGCGACCTTCGCCTCCCCGTACCCGGGAAAGTAAATGTTCAGCCAGGTCCGCGCCCGCTGGTTGGACTGACCGTAGACGTGATCGACGAGCGTGACGTGCTTGAGCTGCACGCGCCGCCCCTTGAGCAGCGTGACCCCACCCCACGCAAGCCCGGTGAACATCACCGTCGCCCCCAGGAACGCCAGCCACGAGTAGTGCACCTTGCCCCGGCTTTTGAGCGCGAAGTACCCGCCCGGCCCTGCGACGAGCCAGTACGCGCCGAACATGAAGAACGCCATCAGCAGCCCGCCCGCCGCCTGCGCTGACATCGTGATGAAGTCGCGCACGCCCCCGTCGAGTTTGTACGCGCTCCCCACAGTCGGCCGCGACAGGAACTGGTCGTTCTTCGCACGCCGCAGGATCTCACCCTGCGAGAGCGTCTCCATCTGTCGCCCCAGCAAGCGCCCCCAGAAGCGGCCCGCCTGCAGCGCGCCGGCCGTGTCCGACAACTGCGGCGAGGTCACGTCGACCCCCACCACCGTCACCGCCCCCGCACCCACCAGCCGTCGCACCGCCACCGGCGCCAGGTCGCCTTCGGGCATCGGCGCCTCGTACAGCGAGACCGCCGAGTACGCGTCGGCGCCCGACGGAAGCAGATACTGCACCGTCGCCGAGCGCGGCATCGGCGCCGTGCCGTCGTTCGTGAACAACTTGCGGATGTTCTCGAGGTTCACGCCCTCCACCCGCCTCACCGTCACCATCGGCATGATGTCCGCGAGCGGGTTGCCCACCGCCCCCGACCCGATCCACGGCTGTCCCACCGGCGGGAGCACGACCACCAGGTGACCGCCGCGCCGCACCCACGTCTTGATCGCGTTGGCCTGGTCCTCGGACAACTGCGACGGGCTGACCGTCAATGCGCTGCTCCCGCCCGCGCCGCCGTTCCACGCCAGGAGCGCGAACTGCGTGTATCCCATCCACCGGTCCGGGAGCCGGTTCACCGACGCCACGCTGGTGATGTCCACGAGCTCATGCCCCGTCGGCGGCGCCGCCTCGATGGTCGCGCCGGGCAGGCGCGTCTGGTAGTACTGCTGCAACCCGCCGAACCGGTCGCCGATCAGCAGCCACGTCGCCACGTGCTCCGGCACCCGCGCCTGCAGCGGGTACCGCGTCACGCCCAGCATGCGCCCGGCGTCGAACCGCAGAGGCTGGTTCCCCGATTCATCCGCCGCGTCCGCCACCTCGCGTTCGATCGCCTCGTGCACGCTCACCACCAACTCCGCGGGCGGGTGGAACGGCAGGCGGGCGTACAGCCACACAGACTCCCAGCGCCCCGTGTTCGGCAGGGCCGCGCGCTGGTACTGCGCGATGTCGCCGTCCGAGTCCGTGATCGACAGCCGCACGACCACGTTGCGCACCTTCGGGCCATTGTCCTGGATCTCCACCCGCATCGCGAACCAGTCGCCGTACCGCGCCGCGTCCCCCACGCCGCAATCCGCCACTCGGATGTCGATCTCGTTCGTGCTCGTCGCCAGCAGTCCCGGCACGCTTGGAGGCGGCGGATTCGTCACTGTCTCGTCCGGGCTCACCCGCAGCGCAGGCTCTTCCGGCGCTGCCGCGTCCTGGCCAAACGAAGCCGGGGCAACCAGAAAAAGCGCGCACGCCGCTGCGCCGATCAGGAACGACCGAAGTCGATTGATCACGGGCAGTTCCGGAATCGCATGATCGGGGGAGGCGCTGGGTCGAAGGAACATGGGCGGGAAGTGTAACGGCTCAAGGGCCGGGTCGGTTCGGCCGATCCCCTCGGAATGGGACTCCCGTTCGAGGCTTGGGCCGTCATCGCCCTGATTGCGCTGGCCTGCGCAATGGCCATTCTCTACACGCTCGCCCAGTACTTCGGGCACGAGCGCGAGATCCACGACCTCAAGCACCGGGTCATCACGCTCCGGACTGCTTACCACAGGCGCCTCGCCAATATGAACGAGATCATCGAGGTCGACGAGGCGCCCGATCAGACTCTTCCGAATCGGACGAACGACGTTTCGACCGCCAAGGCGGCCTGATCCACCCGCGAGCCTCATGGACTCAAAGGACACCACGCCCTTTCCCGCGTCCGATCCTTGGTCCTATCGCAAATCGACGCCGTGAGGGTATTCATGATAACGCGATTTGCCGACCATCATGTCTAATTATTACTGGGGCGTCTGAACGGGTTGGTGCAGCAACACTTGCGGGATAACATGACGCCGTTCGACGCGCGTCGGACCAAGGCGCACTTCGCTCCGTTCTGCACCAGCCTTCTCATGAGCATGGACAAGCGTGCGTCCCGCGCCGAATGAGCAATCGGCGCCTGGTGGGCGCGTCGCTGGAAAGGACTCCTCCGGTGCGGAGCGAACTGTCGCCCAAGGACCTGGCCGAGGTCATCGGCGTGAGCGAGAGTTCGCTCAAGCGCTGGGTGGATGAGGGCAAGATCCAGGCCTCTCGCACCGCCGGCGGACACAGACGGATCGCCCTCCACGAGGCCATCCGTTTCATCCGTCAGAACAACTCCTCCGTTGTCCGGCCCGAGATGCTCGGGCTCGAGGAACTCTCGAACTCGTCGATCTCCGATGTCGTCAGCGGCGGGGCCGACGCCGCTCTTCTCGACGCGCTCTGCGCCGGAGATGCCAACCGCGCGCGCGGGCTCATCCTCGCCTTTCTCATCAAGACCCGCTCGATCGCCGAGGTCTGCGACGGACCCCTCACTCACGCCATGCACCGCATCGGCGAACTCTGGCTCCACTCCGACCGCGGCATCCTTGTCGAGCACCGCGCCACCGAGATCTGCCTGGAGGCCCTCCACCAGATCCGCCAGACGCTCACGCCCCCGGCGCCCAACGCCCCCGTCGCGCTCGGCTGCGCGCCCGAGAGCGACGAACACTCGCTCGGTACGCTCATGGCGGCGACCGTTCTCCTGGAGTCGGGGTATCGCGACATCAACCTCGGCGCACGCACGCCGCTCTCAACGATCGAAGGCGCCATCCGCGAGCACCGCCCGCTCCTGGTCTGGCTGAGCGCGTGCAGCACCGAGGGACGCAACTCCCTCTGGCCGCAACTCGAACGCATCACCAAGTGCGCCGGCGAGGTCGGCGCGAAGGTCGTGGTCGGCGGGTACGCGACGATCGGCCAGCAGCCGCCGCCGGGGATCGCGTTGAACATGGTCGTGACGCTCGCGGAACTCGCCGCGGTGGGCCGGACCGTCCGCGCTCAGGCCGCGCGCGAGCCGCACGCCAACCGCCTGCACCGCCGCTGAGGTTGGACACGGGCACTCCCCGGTGCGCGGCTTCGTCCCGCTCACGCGCCGAGTTTCCCCCGCAGGGTCGAAAGCGTCTCGGGCGTCTTGAGCACGTGCGCTGAGAGTTCCGCCGCGCGGCGCGACAGGTCCCGATCCAATGACCCATCGATCTCGTTGAGCAGCCGCTTGGTCGCCGCCAGCGCCGCGGCGCCGCCGCCGGCCAGACGCTCCGCCAGTTCCTTCACCGCCCCCGCGAGCCCGCCCGCCTCCGGCACGCTGCGCGTGACAAGCCCCAGCTCCGCCGCGTCCCGGCCCGTCATCAGCCCGCCCCTGAGCAGCACCGCGCGCGCCTTCCCCGCGCCGATCTTCCGCACCAACCACGGCGCCACCACGGCCGGGCACACGCCCAGGTCGACCTCGGGGAACCCCATCTTGCACGCGTCGAACGTCAGCGCAAAGTCGCAGACCGTTGTGAGGCCACACCCCCCGCCGATCGCCGCGCCGTTCACGTGCGCGATCGTCACGCAGGGCAACTCCCGGATCTTCACGCACAGGTCGGCCAGCAGCCCCAGCAGTTCCAGCGGCTTGTCCGGATCCGAGAGCACCTGCTTCAGATCCATCCCCGCGCAGAAACTCGTCCCCGCCCCCGTCAGCACCAGCACCCGCGCCGCCCCGCCGCCTTCGCCCCCGTTGCGCGCGTTGCGCCCTGGTCCGGAAGCGCCGAGTTCGTCCACCCGCGCGTGCAACGCCTGCAGCAGATCGATCGAGAGCGCGTTGCGGCTCTCGGGCCGGTTGAGCGTGATCGTCGCGATCGCCCCGTGCTGTTCGAGCAGAGCCAGTGACATACCCCAGAATAGTCGCCGCGCACCCCGCGCACGCACCTGCCCCGGCGCACGGTCGATCCGACAGCCCCGCCCGTCTAACCTCTCCCATGCAGGCTCCATCCGCGGCCGCGACCGACTCACCCGCCGCCCTGCCCGGTGATAACGCGCCCTTCCGACGCTCCCCGCGCCGGTTCCACTTCGTCCGCGCCGCGGTCATCGGCCTCGCCGCCGGGCTCCTTTCGGTCGCCTTCCGTCGTGCGCTGGCGTACTCCGAGTCGAGTCGCGGCGACCTCGTCGCCGCACTCCACGCATACCCCGCCTGGGGCTGGTGCGTCATGCCCGTCATCGGAGCCGTTCTGGGCGCTTTCGTCGGCTGGCTGACCCAGCGATTCTCACCCCAGGCCGCGGGCAGCGGCATCCCGCACCTCAAGGGCGTGCTCCTGCAGATGCGCGAGATGCGCTGGCGCAGCCTCCTGCCCGTGAAGTTCTTCGCCGGCGTCATCGGCATCGGCGCGGGTCTCTCCCTCGGTCGCGAAGGGCCCTCGGTCCAGATGGGCGCCGCGGTCGCCCAGGCCCTCGCGCGCCCGCTCCGCACTTCGAGCTCCGATCTGCCTCAACTGCTCTCCGCCGGCGCCGGCGCGGGCCTTGCCGCCGCCTTCAACGCGCCCCTCGCCGGCCTTGTCTTCGTCGTCGAAGAACTCCACCGCGAACTCTCCTCCCGAACCGCCGCCGGTGCGCTCATCGCCGCCGTCTGCGCCACGGTCGTCACGCAGTGGCTCGCCGGAGACACACCCTCCTTCGAGGCCCGCGGGCTCAGCGCCATGCCCTTCGAGATGCTCCCCCTCGCCGCGATCGTGGGCATCCTCGGCGGGCTCGGCGGCGTGCTCTTCAACCGCTCGCTCCTGGCCGCTCAGTCCTTTGCGCTGCGTCAGCAGCGCGTCCCCCGGTGGCTTCTGCCCGCGTTCGCCGGCGCGATCGTCGGCCTCGTCGCGTGGTGGATGCCCGACGCCATCGGCGGCGGGCAGGGCGTCGCCGAGCAACTGCTCAACGGCAAACTCGCCCTCACGCTCGCCCCCCTCGCCGCGCTCCTTGCGCTCAAGTTCGTGCTGACGGTCATCAGTTACGGCTCGGGCGCGCCCGGCGGCATCTTCGCGCCCATGCTGCTCATCGGTGCGCTCATCGGCGCCGTCCTGGCGCACGGCGCGGGCCGCCTCGCTCCCTCCATCGCCGATCAGGCCGAAGTCCTCGCGGTGCTCGGCATGGCCGCCATGTTTGTCGGCTCCGTCCGCGCGCCCCTCACCGGCATCGTCCTCATCAGCGAGTTGACCAACGGCTACGAACTGCTCTTCCCTATCTGCATCGCCGGGCTCGCCGCCTACCTCACCGGCGAGGCCCTCCGCGAGCCCCCGGTCTATGACGCCCTGCTTGAGGCCGATCTCCACCGATCCGGTCAGGCGTTGAACAAGCCCGAGCCACGCTCCATGTACATCGGCGTCCAGACCGGCTCGCCGCTGGCCGGAAGAAAACTCAAGGACGCCGGCCTGCCGCGCGGCTGCCTGGTCACCGCCGTCGAACGCGCGGGCGTCATCATCCTCCCCGCCGCCGACACGCTCTTGCTTCCCGGCGACCACGTCTCGATCCTCGCGCCCGGCGACCAGCCCGACGCGCCGCTCGAAATCGTCCGACTCTGCACGGGCCTCTGAGCCTGCGCCATCCAGACCACCGCGGCTCACACCCGGGCCGGCGCATGCTCCGCGCCTTGCAGCATGATCTGCCAGAACCCCACGTCGTGCCACGCGCCCAACTTGTACCCCGCGTGACGGAACGTGCCCACGTGCGTGAACCCCAGCCGCTCGTGCAACCGCACCGAGGCGTCGTTGGGTAACGTCACGCCGCCGATCGCCGAGTGGAATCCGCGTCGCCGGAGTTCGTCGAGCAGTTCGCGGTACAGCGCGCCGCCCACACCCGCGCCGCGGCAGCGCCCGCAGACGTAGACCCCGACCTCCGCCGACCACTGATACGCCGCGCGCGTGCGCCACGAGCCTGCCTTTGCGTAGCCGCCGAACTCCCCGCCGACTTCCGCGGTCAGCCACGGGTACCGCCCGCGTGTTTCCACCCACGACTCCCGAAGCTCCGCGTCGGTCACCGGCTCGTAGCCAAAGTGCACCGCCGAGCCGACGATGAACTCGTTGGTCAGGGCTGCGATCGCCGGAAAATCCGACTCTACCGTGGGCCGGATCGTGGTCATGGTGGGCGATGATAGAGTCCGCGCCGCGCCTTCGGACGCTCACACGGGCTCACCTCCCGTGTCAGGCAATGTATGCGATCACCGCGCACACCACCGCGGCTTCGACCACAAACCGCACGTCGACCCAGTGCCGCACCCGCGCCGGCGCCGCTCCCCGCAGCAGCATCGACGAAACCACCGTCACCCCGGCCCAGGCCGCGCCCACCGCCCGCGGCACGGTCGGCACGACCAGCAACGCCGAGGAAACTGCAATCCGCAGCAGCATCGCCGCGTTCCACGCGGGCATCCGGCCCATCCGCCCCGGCAAAGTCGTCGTCCCGAATCGCCGGTCGGAGTGCTCATCGTCCAGATCACACAGCGCCGCATCCGCGAACACCCGCAGCGCCAGGTGCGCCGCCGACACCGCCAGGCCCGCGCCGTGAACCCCGGCGAACCGAACCGCCGCAGCCGCGCCCGCGTGCGGCTGGTGCGCCGCGATGCTCACGATCCCCGCGAGGCCCGTCACGCCCGACGCCACGTACGCGTTTTTGAGCAGCAGCATGTCCTTGGGCCGACGCGTGTTCCGTCGCGGCCGTCCGGCATAAACCAACACCCCCACCGCGCCGACAAACGGGATCGCCGCGCCGCCGACCACCAGCCGCGGCCCCAGCCACGCCGCCAAGCCCAGCAACACGCACACCCACACCCGCAGCACGCGAGCGTGCCGCGCGATGAACGCGTACTGCCGCGGATCGGCCTCCGCATCCGCCGGATCCAGCCAGCGGTCGCGCAACTTCACGCGGTCCAGCAGGTAGACGCCGATCGTCGTGCAGAACACCAGCCCCGCGGCCGCGCCCTGCGCCGCAGGCGACATCGCCGGCTCCACACCCGCGACCTGCGCAAAGCACACCACCGCCCCGATCATGTACAGCCCGGGGCCGATCGCCAGGAAGCCCGAGACCGCGAGCAACCGCCCGATCCGATCCGTGGATCGATGACCCGAGGCTGTTTCGAGGGCGTCCGGCACAAACCAACCCTAGCGCTCCGTGTAGCATGTACGGCGCGTTCAACGAACCCGCAGCGAACGATCCAGGAGTCCCCCATGCCCCGCTACGTCGACGGCTTCGTCCTCCTCGTCCCCACCAAGAATCTCGGCGCGTACAAGAAACTCGCCGCCGCGGCCAGCAAAGTCTGGCTCGAGCACGGCGCGTTGCAATACGTC
>ERZ795060.3082-NODE-3082-length-15805-cov-6.378794_pt1 | contig 15805 bp, 13 predicted proteins | sample MGYA00375144_ERZ795060 | MGnify/ENA primary metagenome ERZ795060 (study PRJEB30189, sample SAMN05720157) | activated sludge metagenome | isolation source: anaerobic digester from wastewater treatment plant | place: Japan | collected 2015-05-15 ...
ACCAAGAGAAGCAGCAATAATGGGTTGTTGTGTTATTACAGGAAAAAGAGGTTCAGCAGCTTATTTTGAAGATGTCCCTATCCCGGAAAAATATAAATTTGAAGATAAAAAAGAAAATATTCCCAAAATCATAGAAAGAATACGGGATTGTCTTGAGAATTATAATGAAAGATATAAGGATTTTGACAATTACAGAGAGATAATAAGAAAAGAGCCCGAAAAATTTGTAGAAGATATGAAAAAAATTTTTGTGAAGGTCCTTTAAAAATATAAACGATTAGAACAAAATAATCACAAATAGTTATACATTCTCCCTTGACAAAATTGTTCAAATAGTTTAGAATAAATTAAACAAAATATGAAGAAAAAAATAGAAGATTATCTTCAGTTTTATGGTAAAGTACCAAGAAATACCTTAATTTTATATCTTACGCACATAGCTGCGTCTTTACTCTCTATCTTTTTCTTTGGTATATTAGCACGATATCTTGGAGTTTTAAATTTCGGGATTTTTTCTTATGCGTATGCTTTTATGACAATTGCACAGACAATTGGCGCTTTCGGACTTGATATGTTTATGATAAGAGAGATATCATCTGATACTTCAAATGCAATAGATATTGTTGGCAATATTTTTACTCTGAAGATTCTTTTTTCTTTCATTACGTTATTTTTCACTTTTATAGTCATACTTTTTTCTAATGTTGACCCGATAACAAAAAAATCACTGTTGGTCTTTTCTCCTTATATAATATTTTCTAATCTTAGTCTCACTCTATGGTATGTAGGTGATGGATATCAAAAAATGGAATATAGAGGAACTTTCACAATTATTTATTATTTTTTGAGAACAATTGGGGGATGGGCAGTTTTAAAATATACCCGGGATATAATTGCCCTATTTATTGTTTTGATAATGATAGAATTTATTGTTTTAATTTTCAGTTTTCTGATAACAAATTCATACTTCGGTAGAATAAAACTGGTTATTAAAAAAAATATACTTAAAAGAATTTCCTGCTCTTCTTTTCCGTTTGCAATTAGCAGCATATTATCAATTTTTCTTTTACGTCTGGATATTCTGCTTTTAAATGTAATGAAAGGAGAAAACACTGTTGGATTGTATAGCCCTGCACAAAAACTGGTAAGTATGATACTCCTGTTTTCAAGTGCTTTTACATTTGCCATCTATCCTGCTATGAGCAATATTTCTAAAAACACAATGGGTAAGGACTATTATCTTTTTATCCACTCAGCAAAAATAATGTTTTTAATAGGATTATTTGCCGCTTTTTTTATTACAATTATTGCTGGACCTGTCATAAAAATTATCTTTGGAAGTGAATATACAGTTTCTGCCAGGGTGTTAAAAATATTAGTATGGATGTGTCCGCCTTTTTTCTGTGCATCAACGATTTGGGTACTCTTTGCTGTTAAAAACTTTCAACACTGGACTACAATTGTCTATTTAATTGGCCTTCCTGTCAATCTTGGATTAAATTTTTATCTTATAAAAAAAATGTCTTACTTTGGCAGTGCATTAGCCATGGTTTTATTTTCATTTTTCATTTTAATAATCAGTTTTATAATATATTATGGAAACAGAAAAAAACTGTTTAATATGTGGTAATTCAAATTTTAAAGTTTTGCATCTTATTAAAGAAACTATTTATAAAGAACAGTTTTATATTATGCAATGTAAAAATTGTCATTTTATTTTTACGAATCCAGTGCTTTCTTCAAAAGAATTAAGTCGTTTTTATCCTCTGAGTTATTATTCTTTCATTCCAAGACAGGTGAATTTCTATTCCTCCCCAAAAAGGTATTTTAAGAAAAACACAGGTGACAGATTAAAAGTTTTTCTATTAACAGAACTTGGTTATGATTTCGCCACAAAAGATTTTCTTTCTTTACTATTGTTCCCTTTTTTCCCACTCTATAAATATACTGTGTCAGAAGTTTACCCAAGAAAAAAGGAAGGAGGTTATCTTCTTGATGTAGGATGTGGTTGCGGAGAGTATATAGTATTCCTTAAGCAGTTAGGATGGAATGTTTTTGGTATTGATACAAATCTTCAGGCGGTTATAAATGGTAAAAAAGCATATGGACTTGATATTTTTTGCGGAGAAGTCCTTGATGCAAAATTTCCTGACAATTTTTTTGATACAATAACAATGCATGCAGTCTTAGAACATATTTCAGAACCTATAATTACATTAAAAGAATTACGTAGAATATTAAAAAAAGATGGAGAAATAATCATCAGTGTTCCTAATGTATGGAACTGGGAAAAAATACTCTTCAGAAAATTCTGGTGGGGATGGGATACTCCAAGACATATATGGCACTTTTCCCCAATATCTATAAAAAAACTTTTGGAAAAAACAGGTTTTCAGGTAACGAAAATAAACTATATAGGAGATATGTACAATTTTATGAAAAATTTCACTAATATGTTGCAAATGATTCCTTCTAGAAAATTTTCAGAAAACTTATTCAGTCCTAATAGGTGCCGCTTTATAACTAAATACTTAATGTTTCCGATAAGTATAATTGGAGTTTTAACAAGAACATCCGAAAACTTTGTTATTTATGCAAAAAAAATTTAATTTAAACATTTAATACGGTTTATTCTAAATCAGTCCAATTTTAACCGGGAGGAGAAATGAAGAAAGCACTGGTAACTGGGATTACTGGCCAGGATGGTTCCTATCTTGCTGAGTTATTGTTAGAAAAAGGGTATGAAGTACATGGTATCGTCAGAAGAGTTGCTTTTGAAGACCAGGAACATAGATTATGGAGGATAAAACATATAAAAGATAAAATAAATCTGCACTGTGGGTCTATGGAAAGTTACGCCAGCATTTACAATATAGTTGAAAAAGTGCAACCTGATGAGTGTTACCATCTTGCTGCTCAAAGTTTTGTAAGTTATTCATTTGAAGATGAATTTTCTACCTTGAACACAAATATAAACGGTACAATGCACATCCTATCAGCCATAAAAAATAGAAAACCTGATTGTAAATTTTATTTTGCTGCATCCAGTGAAATGTTTGGACATGTCTTTGAAACACCTCAGAAAGAAAGCACCCCTTTTAATCCAAGGTCTCCATATGGGATTTCAAAAGTGGTTGGTTATTATTTTACAAAAAATTATAGAGAAGCATATAACATATTTGCCTGCAATGGTATCTGTTTTAATCATGAATCGCCGAGAAGGGGATTTGAATTTGTTACAAGAAAAATTTCAAGAGGAGTGGCAATGATTAAATTTGGTCTTCTTGATAAAATAAAACTTGGAAATCTTGAAGCAAAAAGGGATTGGGGATATGCCCCTGAATATGTAGAAGCAATGTATTTAATGCTTCAGCAGGACAAACCTGAAGATTATATCATTGCCACAGGAGAAACACATTCTGTGAAAGAATTTGTTGAACTCGCCTTTGAAGTAGCAGAGCTAAACTGGGAAGAATATGTGGAAATGGATAGAAACTTATTCAGACCTGCTGAGGTCTACGAACTTAGAGGAGATATAACAAAAATAAAGCAAAATCTTGGCTGGCAGCCAAAGGTAAAATTTGAAGAACTTGTGAAAGTTATGGTTGAGAATGACATGAAAGAAATACATAAAATTAAAAGAAAATGAAGATATGCATTGATGCAGGAATGGGACTTATTTCCTCTGAAAAAGGGGGAATTTATTATCTGACACCGCAATTTTTATATGCTTTATATAATGTTGCACCAGAGAATCAATATATAATTTCTGGGTATTTTATCAAAAAATATCGCAGTAGAATTAAACATATACAGGAATTACTTGGCACTGATAGATTTTCTTTTAAGTTCCTTCCCTTGCCTTCTAAAATAGTGAATTTAGTAGAAACAAAAATAAAATTCCCTTTGATAGAACCTTTTTTAAATAAGGAAAATATATCAGTATATCACGGATTTTCCGGTGGGTATCTCCCTTATTTTAAAAAAATAAAAACTGCTTATACTATATATGACCTTTCTTTTGAAGTGATACCTGAACTTTTTAAAGATACGCGTTTTAAACATGTAAGAAACTCTGCCACAAGAGCAGATGTTATAATCACCTCTTCTTTCTCCACAAAAAATGACCTTATAAGGTTCTATAATATACCGGAAAATAAAATTACAGTGACATACTTAGGAGTAAATAAGAATATTTTTAAGCCGGTAGAAAAGAAAACAGCCAGAGAATTTCTGAAAAAATATATTCCTTTTGAAAAATACATCCTGACAGTCGCAACTTCTATAAAGAGAAAAAATATACCTTTTCTTTTAGATGTCTTTAAAATATTAAAGGAAAAAGGAATTGAAGAAAAACTTTTAATTATAGCAGGCACCGATTATTTGAAAGACGAAATTTTAAAACTTGCTACGGAGAAGAAAATAGAAAGAGATGTTTTTTGTTTAACAGAAGTGCCTGTTGAAAAATTACCAATTTTTTATTCAGGGGCTGAGTTATTTGTATTTTTATCCCTTTATGAAGGTTTTGGCCTTCCTGTTCTTGAAGCGATGAGTTGTGGATGTCCTGTAATAACTTCTAACGTGTCTTCTTTGCCTGAAATAGTTGGAGAAGCAGGAATAACTGTCAGCCCATATTCTATTGAGCAATCTTACACAACTATTTTAAATACTCTCTCCAATGAAAACCTAAAGTCAGATATGCGCAGAAAAGGAATAATTCAAGTAAGCAAATTTTCGTGGGAAAACTGTGCAAAGGAAACATTAGAAGTTTATAAAAGTCTGTTATGTTAGATGCCATAATATTATGAAGAAAATAAAAATATGCTATGTGATAGGCACACTGGAGATAGGCGGGGCTGAGAAACAGTTATTGAAACTGATAAGGGATATTAATAGAGAAAGATTCATCCCTGTTGTTGTTGCTCTACGTGGTGGGGTAATGAGGGAAGATTTTGAAAAAGTAGCAAAGGTTATCATTGCTGGTAAAAAATGGAAGATAGACCCACTTTTACTTATAAGGATAATATCTATTCTGAAAAAAGAAAAACCTGACATTCTCCATACATTTATGTTCACTTCAAATACCTGGGGCCGAATTGCAGGAATTGTTGCGAGAGTTCCTGTAATAATTGCTTCAGAAAGATGTGTGGATATATGGAAAAGATGGTATCACCGGTTCATAGATAGGTCTCTGCTTAAATTTACTTATAAAGTTATATGCAATTCTGTTGCGGTAAAAAAGTTCTATCAAGAGACAGAATGGATACCTGAAAATAAATTATCTGTTATTTATAATGGGGTTGATTTAGAAGAGTTTCAAAATGTAGATGCAGGGAAAATAGAGATTAAAAAGAAAGATGGGCTTGTAGGAGCAGGAGGCAGGTTTACTGAACAGAAAGGGTTTATCAATCTTTTGATGGTTGTCCCTGAAGTATTAAAAATATTCACGGATACAGAGTTTGTTCTTGTTGGAGATGGGCCGTTGAGAAAGTCATTTGAGGACTTTGTAAAAAAACACAATATAATCAGAAATGTTATTTTCACCGGATACAGAAAAGACATTCTCTCTATCTTGTCTTTATGTGATATTATTGTTGTCCCTTCTTTATTTGAAGGTATGCCTAATATCGTACTTGAGGCAATGGCATTGAAAAAACCGGTAATTGGAACTGATATACCTGAAATTGCTGAACTGATAGAGGATGGCAAAAATGGTTTTCTTGTCCCTGTAAAGGATAATGTTAAAGAGATTGCTGAGAAGATAATCCTTCTGCTAAAAAATCCAGAGATGAGAAAAGATATGGGTGAAAAGGGGTATAATCTTATAAAAACACAATTTTCACTTGAGAAGATGGTTAAAGGTTATGAAAATATTTATATGGAATCATTAGTTTCTTGAATATTCCCCCTCACCCTTTTCCCTCTCCCCACTGAGGAGAGAGAAAGAAGGAGAAAAAAGATGTGTGCGATATGTGGAATAATAAATAAAAGAATATCTGTGGATGGTGAACTTCTGAAGAAAATGACAGATATTATGGACTATAGGGGACCTGACGAAAGTGGGTTACTAACAAAAGAGAATATCGGTCTTGGACACAGACGGCTTAAGATAATAGACCTTACCACTGGAAGACAGCCATTTTCTAATGAAGACAACACCATCTTCCTTATATGTAATGGAGAGATTTACAACTTCCAGGAATTAAGAAAACTGTTAGAAGAGAGGGGACATAGATTTAAGAGTAAATCAGACAATGAGGTTATACTCCACCTGTACGAAGAAAAAGGGGTTGAGTGTCTGAATGACATAAGAGGTATGTTTGCTTTTGCTATATGGGATGAACGAAACCAAAAACTTTTCCTTGCAAGGGACAGGATAGGGAAAAAACCTCTTGTTTATTGTGAGACATCTGAAGGTATTCTTTTTGCTTCAGAGATTAAGGCATTATTACTGCACCCATCAGTTAAAAAAGAGATAGACCCTGTTGCCCTTGACCTATTTCTCACCTACCAGGCAGTTCCTTCACCTTACACGATATTCAAAGGGATAAAAAAACTTCCATCCGCACACTATCTTATATGGGAGAGAGGAGAAATAAAAGAGATTAAGAGATACTGGGACATAAACTTCTTCAACAAAATAAAACTTAAAAGTGAATATGAATATACGGAACTGCTCTGGTCAAAACTTGTTGAAGCGACAAAATTAAGGATGATAGCAGATGTACCATTGGGTGCTTTTTTATCAGGGGGCATTGATTCTTCAACAATTGTAGGTATTATGAGTTCTTTATCCAGAATACCTGTTAAAACATTCTCCATTGGTTTTGGTGAAAAGGACTTTGATGAACTCAAATACGCAAAGATTGTTGCTGATAGATTTTCAACAGAACACCACCAATTTATAGTGAAACCTGATGTAATAAATATCCTCCCTCAACTTGTGTGGCATTACAATGAACCCTTCGGTGATTCTTCAATGGTTCCTACATATTATGTTGCAAGAGAGACAAAAAAATATGTTACAGTTGCACTAAACGGTGATGGTGGTGATGAAAACCTGGCTGGCTATACCAGATACTGGCAGATGATTTTAATGAAAAATCTATCTTCAGGAATTGAGGTAATACCTCCTGCAATAAAAAAGTGGCTTCTGGATACATTCCTTGAAGGGTATCAGAATTATCCTGATTCAACATTTTTCCGTATATGGAAGTGGATGGATGATGCAAAAAAATATGGAGATGCTTATGCATACGGAAGACGGCTCACCTCATTCTCACCAGAATATAAAGAGGTATTGTATTCTGATTATCTTAAGTCAGAGTTAAAGGATGCTGATGCTTTTGGTCCAGTAAAACAGTTATGGGAAAAGAGTGGTCCTGTTGCCCTTCTTGAAAAAATGGCCTACACTGACTTTCACCTGTATCTTGCAGATGTTTTAACTGTAAAGATGGATATTGCTTCAATGTCTAACGCACTTGAAACTAGAAGCCCTTTCCTTGACCACAAATTTGTAGAGATAGTTGCATCATTCCCGCCAGAATTAAAGTTAAAAAGATGGACATCAAAATATATACTAAAAAAGAAACTTCAGGGATTCCTGCCTGACGAAATCCTTCACAGAGAAAAGATGGGGTTTGGACTTCCGGTAGGAGAGTGGTTCAGAAAGGACTTAAAGGATTATCTGTGCTCATATCTCCTTTCAGAGAATTTTGCAAAGAGAGGATTTTTTAATTCCGAAGCAGTAAAAGATATGGTTCACCAGCATATATACGGTATCAAAGACCATACATCACGGCTCTGGAATTTGCTGGTCTTTGAACTCTGGTATAGAATATTTATAGAAGGAGAGAATTTGTGAAGTTATCAATTATAATTCCTGTATATAACGAAAAAGGAACAATTTTTAAAATATTGGCGGAAATAGAAGCTCTACCTGTGGAAAAAGAAATTATAATTGTGGATGATGGAAGTACTGACGGGACAAGGGAAATCCTAAAGGAAATTCAAAATTCAAACCCCAAAAATTTAAAAATAATATTCAAAGAAAAGAATGAAGGGAAGGGGTCTGCTATAAGAGAAGGGCTGAAGTATGTGAATGGTGATGTGGTGGTTATTCAGGATGCTGATTTAGAATATAACCCTGTGGACTTGCTGGAAATGTTGAAAGTAATGGAAGAAACAGGAAATGAAGTTATATATGGTTCAAGATTTCTTAACAGGCAATCAATTCCCCTTATAAACTTTATAGCTAATAAATTTCTTACATGGCTAACTAATATACTTTTTTCTGTGAAGATGACAGATATGGAAACCTGCTATAAACTGTGTTCAAAAAATCTATTACTCTCTCTTAACCTGCAGACAAACGGTTTTGAAATTGAACCTGAGATAACCTGCAAAATATTAAAAAAGGGTATAAAAATTAAAGAGATGTCAATAAGTTATAATCCAAGACGAAAAGGAAAGAAAATTAACTGGAAGGATGGAATAAAAGCAATTTTTTACATTTTTAAATATAGGATTACCCGATGATAAAATATAAAATTTCTCTTATAATACTATTTTTACTCTTTATCTTTCTCCACTTCTACGGTATAAACTGGGGAATACCGAATAGCAGGGTATCTTCTCTTATTTTTAAAGATATAGAAAATATCAAAAAATTTACACCGGCAATGCTTAATACTTATCTGGAAATAAGAGAAATACAGAGTTACTATGGTATACCTTATCCCTCTAATTACCAACAAAAAGAAAAGGTGATAATAAAATTAGATGGAGATAAGAGGGTATCAAAAGAATTAATTAACTCCTGTAGAAGCTATCTTATTCGTTCATCGGGTGCTGATGAACAGAGAGGAATTATAGCTCTCAGTAAGATGACCCCTTCTAAATTGGATTTCAACCCACGTTTCTATGAATATGGTGGAGTATATTTATACCCGATGGGTGCATTCTTCTACCTTCTCTCAAAACTTAAGATTCTGGTTCTTACCTCTGATATGTCCTTCTATTTCCTTCATCCTGAGGAAATGGGCAAAATTTATATGTATGGCAGGATATTCGGAGCTACAGGGGCTTTTATATCCATCATAGTATTTTTCTGGATATGTAAAGAACTGTTTCAGGATAAAAGATTAATTTATTTATTAACTTTTTTCTATGGAACATCTGCAGGATTTGTGATGTGGTCTCACTATCTGAAACCATTTTCTTATGGGCTATTGTGGTTTTTATCTGCTATATATTTTCTTATAAGATTTTATAAGGCAAAAGATACAAAATGGTTATATACTGCCTCTATCTTTTCAGGACTTTCCTTTGGGACATTGTTAACCTATGGATATATATACTGGGCTGTGGTTATCTTTATCCTGTTTTTTAATAAAGATATTAAGTGGAAGATTAAAAATCTTATCTTTACATTTATAATCTTTCTTGGAGTTTTTCTTATAACAAATCCTTATGTCTTTTTATCCCATAAGGAGTTCCTTCAGGAGATTGTATATCTTCGCACCTACTGGCATAAGGAGGTTTCTATTAAGTCAATCCTTATATTTTTGTTCAATACACTGAGATATGGAATGGGGACTTTATTATGGATTACAGTAATAATTGGTTTCCTCCTTGGATTTGTGTATAAATCCGAAAAACTAAACTGGATGTTTCTAATTATAATACTTCCTGCTTTCCTTTATTTTGCATTTACCACACCAGAATGGGTTCACTACATTATATTTTTATACCCTTTTCTTATACTTTCGGCAGGGTTTTTCTTTTCAAGGATTAGACTTAAAATTGTAGAACCCATTCTGATAATTGTTGCACTATATACTATTCTTTATGCCTGTTCTTATGTTAATCTTTTGGGTAGGGAAAATATAAGGATTGAGGCGGGGAGATGGATAAATGAAAACATACCCTCTGATAAAACAATCGGATTACTTGAAGCCCCTTCACCCTGGCGAACACCTCCTTTCAGGTTTTTAGATTATAAAATTATCATTGCACAGAATAAAACAGAAATAGAAAAAGAAAAACCCGCATATTTTATAGTCAGTGAATATCAATGGTTAAGAGGGACCGGGATAGAAGCAATAAAAGAAATTCTTTCTGGCTATGAGATATTTAAAAAATTTGAAAAAAAGCCATCTCTGGGATGGATAAAATTCAAGTATCCGGAATATATCCCCTACGATTGGTGTCATCCAAACCCTGTAATTTTAATATGGAAAAGAAAGGAGTTATAAATCCGGTTTTTATTTATCAACGGAAAATGGAAATATAAAAATGATACTGGCATATCACAGGGTAAATCCATTTTATAAGAAAGATGCCTTAACTGTCTCTCCTGAAAATTTTGAAAGACAGATAGAATTTCTTTTAAAAAAAGGGTTCAAGCCAGCACATCCCGAAGAATATATCAAAAACCCCTCGTCTCTATTGATAACCTTTGATGATGGATATGCTGACAATCTATGGTATGCCATACCTGTTTTGAAACAATTTCACATAACCCCCATTATCTTTTTAACAGTAAATTACATAGGCACGGACATTATATTCAGCAGATACAGGGACAAAGAAAAAGACCGATTTTTAAACTGGGAAGAGGTTAAGGAAATGACAGGGGAGGGGGTTATATTCGGTTCACACTCCATTTCCCATCCACACCTTACAGAACTCAATGAAGAAAAACTTAAAGAGGAGATATGCCTATCCAAAAAAATAATAGAAGACAAAACGGATAAGACAGTTGATTTTTTTTGTTATCCCTATGGTGATTTTGATGAAAGAGCGATAGAAAAAGTTAAACTTGCTGGATATAAAAATGCTTTTGTAACACCCCCAAAAGGGAAAAAGATAAAAGAAACTGATTATACTCTTCTCCGTACAGGTATTTACGGGCATAACAATTTTTTGATGTTCAGGATAAAGATATGGAAAGATTATCTCAAAGAAAAAAGATATTAATCTTATTTATAACAGCTTTTCTGATACGGGTCGCCTTTGTCCTTACACTGAAGAATAACTTTTATTTTGATGATGAGTTTGAGTATTACAGAATAGCGGAAAATTTTTTAAGCGGTAAGGGATTTTTTGTAAGTGAAGGGCTGAAAGGATTCAGACCACCTCTTTATCCAATACTCTTAAGCATCCTTTATTTATTAAAGTTTAATCTTATCGGTATCCGTATATTCCAATGTATTATTTCTGCACTCACTGTCCTTCTTATCTATTTTACAGGGAAAAATCTATTTTCGGAAAAGGTTGCTTTATGGTCAAGTATTATAGCAGTTATATATCCCTACTTCATTTTTTATAATGGCTTCTTGCTTACAGAAACATTATTCATATTTTTTACGACCCTTACTCTCTATGCTTTTATAACACTTTCGGCTAGACCTTTATCCTGGATAAAAGCAGGTATATCATCAGGACTGGCAGGGCTTTGCAGGCCCACAATGCAATTATACCTTCCTGTGGTACTTATCCATATCGCCTGTGATAAAGAAAAATGGAAATTAAAAATTAAAAAGATATTCTATATTCTATTGTTTTTCTCTCTGACCTTAAGTCCCTGGATTATTAGAAACTATCTGGTATTTGGAAAGTTTATTCCCGGAACAACAATGGGTGGAAGGGTCTTCTGGGAAGGCAATAATCCCTATTCAGAAGGAGGCCCCTGCAGATACTTTCCAGAAGAGATAGAAAAATTGCCAGAGGTAGAAAGAGACAGTGCATATTACAGAAAAACAATTGAGGTAATAAGAGAAAATCCTTCACGGTTCCTGTGGCTTCTACAGAATAAATTCAAGAGGTTCTGGAATGTCATACCAAATGCATCAGAATTTACAAAACCACTATACCGAATTATCAGCATTTTTAGTTTCGGTATTATGCTGCCTTTCTTTATCCTCGGCTTCTTCCTGACATTGACAAATAGCAGGGCGAATTTTATCCATTCCCTTATCGTTTTATTTACTGTTTTTCACGTCATCTTCCTTGCTTCCATAAGATACAGAGTACCTCTTGAGCCATTCTATATAATCCTTGCTGTATATGGATTCTTTTGGCTATATAACAAAGTTTCAGATATAATAAAATGAAATGACGGAAAAACTGAAAAATATATCAGTTGTTTTGCCCGCTTATAATGAAGAAGAAAATATTGCCGATGCAATAATAAATACAAGGAATACCCTTGGAACCCTGGCTGACAATTATGAAATTATAGTTGTGAATGATGGAAGTACAGATAGAACAGGAGAAATAGCAGAACATTTTGCACAGCAGGAGCCATCTCATACAAGGATATTCCATCACTCTTCAAATAAAGGATATGGAGCAGCACTGAGAACTGGTTTTTTAAATACTCGGTATGAATATGTATTCTATACAGATGCAGACAACCAGTTTGATATCAGTGAATTACGGAATTTTCTCCCTTTGATTGAGAAATACGATATTATTATAGGGTATAGAATAAAACGTAAAGATTCTTTATTGCGAATATTTCTTTCAAAGGGATATAACTATCTGGTGTTTCTGCTGTTTCATCTTAAGGTAAGGGATGTAGATTGTTCTTTTAAGCTTTTTCATAAATATGTTCTGGATGCAATAAAAATAGAATGTGATGATTTTTTTGTTGATACTGAAATCCTTGTAAGGGCGAAAAAAGCAGGATTTCATATACTGGAAAAAGGCGTAACACACTATCCGAGAAAACGAGGTAAAACAACTGTACGCCCCGGTCATATTTTGAAAACTTTAATAACAATTACAAAGTTATGGAAACAAATACATAGAAAGAATAAATACAATGAATAAAAAAGAGGGATTATTTATTTTTTTAGTTCTGTGTATCGCTATGTGTCTGCGACTGCTATGGATTTTTCACCTTGATAATAGTGTGGATGTATGGGGAGACTGGTGGGATGAAATTGCTTCTAATTTAATTTCAGGAAGAGGATTTGTTGTAGAAAACCCATTTAATCCAGGAGATATTCCCTATTATTCATGGCGTCCACCTGCTTTTCCCCTGTTTCTTGCAGGAATTTATGCTGTTTTCGGGCATAAATTTCTTTACGCAAAAATAGGACTTGCTCTGATAAGTACATTTTCAGTATTGCTGGGGTATTTCATTGCAAAAAGATTATTTAATCCATTTACCGGCAGGTTAACTGCAATTGCAATGGCAATATATCCAACCTTTATTTTTTTTACAGGATACCTTGCGCCTGAAACTCTTACATTGTTTCTGATTCTCCTGACAATATTCTTCTTAACTGGTGGTATTCATAATTCTAATAGTACTTCTATATTACTTGCAGGATTATCACTTGGATGTACAGTTATGTGCAGAACGATAATGGCATTATTTTTTATTTTCATTTTTATATGGCTATTACTGATGGGAAAATCTAAAAAAGAATTGTGGAAAAGTTTTTTTATAATAATTACTGGGATGTTGGTAATCATCTTACCCTGGGTGGTCAGAAATTATAAAATACACAGAACAATAGTTTTCCATTCAACAGATGCAGGACAGGCATTATTCATCAATAATAACCCCGAATCTTTTAAAATAGAGCCGAGCGGCACCGCCTTTGTATATAACCCATCGGAATTTCTACATCTCAGCGAAGTGGAAACAACCAGGATTTTTAAAGCGAGGGCAAAAGATTTTATTGTCCATAATCCGGCGACATATTTAAAATATGTGGGTAAACGTTTTTTAAATTTCTGGAGACCTGTGCCGTATAAGGTATCCGGGCCCGGAAAGGCATATTCGTATTTACACCAGATTATAAGCGGAATTTATACAATACCGGTTTTTATACTAGCCCTTCTTGGTTTGTTTTATTCAAAAGGAGCATGGCGAAAACTTTTTATTATTTATGCCCTGATTATTTACTATTCAGGTACGTATATTTTAGTGAGGGCAATAATCCGTTACCGTATGCCAGTTGAACCTTATCTGATAATGTTTGCGGCATACGGAATTGCTGTTTTATGGCAGAGGTATAATATTTCTAAAGCAATTCATAAAAATTATGGAGAGAAAGTATCTTAAACCTGTGCTTTTAATGGAATTATGTTGTATTGCTCATATTTTCCATCCAGTTCTATATGTTCTGTCTCGTAAAGGAACTTCAGGAACCGCTGAACTCATCCATAAATATCTGCCGTTCAGCAATATACATGCTTATTTAATAAGATTTATTGAATTCATACCCGCATGGCTTTATTCTCCTTCTGGAATTGCAAGTTATTACGGAGCAGTTATTATTCTTTTCTTCCTGAGTTACTGGAGTGCCTTCAAAGTATTTAGGAAAAATACTATTTCTTTAAAATTTTTCATCCTGTCCACAATGATATTCTGTTTTACCCTGTTTTTTTATACTCCCGGTAAGCATGTAGATATTTTCCTATATATCTTTCAGGGAAAAATGGTTTATTATTACCAGGCGAACCCGTATTTTGTAAAACCTGCTGTATTTGAAGGAGACCATCTTCTACGTTTTGCAGGATGGAAGGACTTCACTTCTGCTTATGGACCTGTGTGGCATATTGTTGCAGCTATTCTGTATCGCACAGGCAGAGATAGAATACTTTTAGAAATCGGCGTTTTCAGGGTCTTCATAATTATCTGCCACATAGTGAATGTATATCTTATATACAACATATTGAAAGTATTCAAGCCTGAATTTAAGACAACCGGGACACTTTTATACGCATGGAATCCACTCGCTTTAATTTATTCTTCCGGAGGTAATAATAACAATTTTCTGATGATTACCTTTCTTCTGCTGGGAATATATCTATACCTTAAAAAAGAAATTTTTCTTCCTGCTGTCTGTTTTGCTCTTTCTGCCTTTACAAAATTTTCGTATACTCTGTTTTTTCCATTTTATATTAAAACACTCAAAACAAAGAAAGAGATATTTTTTTCTATTATAGTTTTTCTTTTTATTGCAACGCTTGTATGGTTACCCTTCTATGAAGGGCCCGCATCTTTGTTGAAGCCCTTCTGGATGACAGGTGCTTTAGGACACTCTATTTTGTTTTTATGGAATGTTATATTATCATCTGTCTTCAATCAGAATATTGCAATGGCCGGTACAAAAATTCTTCAATCTGTCCTTTATAGTATATTTTTTCTTATCTATGTATTTTTATTTTTAAAAACTAATTCCATCCAGAATATGCTGAATTCCTGTGCAGTAATCTTCTTCTTTCTTGTTTCTTCTATAATGCCAAACTGGGCGACCTGGTATGTTATGTGGTGTATTCCGTTTGCCGTTCTTTCAGGCACATCCTCCATTATTTTTCCATGCATTGTATTCTCATTTTCTGCCCCCTTTGCTTTAGTTATATTTTATTTATATCATTCATATGCGCCTGTATACCAATTTTTAACTTTCCTTCTGGCTATACCTTTACCATTATTTATTGCTTTGAAAACACAGATATGGCGGTGGAACAAAAATGAAACTATCAGTGATAGTTCCAGTGTATAATGAAAAAGACACTATATTTAAAATTATAGAAAGGATAGTTGAAGTTCCCGTTGAAAAAGAAATTATAGTTGTGGATGATGGAAGTACTGACGGAACAAGAGAAATTCTGCAGGATTTTAAATCTCCAAACCTTAAAATAATACTAAAAGAAAAGAATGAAGGGAAGGGTTCTGCTATAAGAGAAGGATTAAAATATGTAAGTGGTGATGTGGTTGTAATACAGGATGCTGACTTAGAATATAACCCTGAGGACTGGATAAAAATGCTCAAAATAA
>ERZ795060.3084-NODE-3084-length-15784-cov-4.754721_pt1 | contig 15784 bp, 15 predicted proteins | sample MGYA00375144_ERZ795060 | MGnify/ENA primary metagenome ERZ795060 (study PRJEB30189, sample SAMN05720157) | activated sludge metagenome | isolation source: anaerobic digester from wastewater treatment plant | place: Japan | collected 2015-05-15 ...
AAAAAAGGGATCAATTACTCGCTGCGCATCTTTCCCCTGGGCGGGTTCTGCCGGATGCTGGGCGAAAGCCCCGATGACGAGCCGGCCCCCGACAACTTCATCAAAAAGCCGCTGCACCTTCGCGCTGCCGTAATGGCCGCGGGTTCACTGATGAACCTGCTGCTGGCTCTAATCGTCTTTTTTATAATCTTCTTCTTTCTCATGGGTTTACAGAGCACCCGCCTGGAGACCGTCCTTCCCGGTTCACCGGCGCAGAGGGCCGGGCTTGCACCCGGCGATCGGATCGTGGCCATTAACGGGGAAAAAATAAATAGTTGGGAAGATATCGTGGCGGAAGTAAGCAAAAACCCGGGCGAACAGATCGAAGTGGTGGTCAAACGCAATGGGGAGATCAAAGATTTTACTCTCATTGCCGAGCCTGACCCGGAATCAGGACGGGGCATGATTGGCATTACCGCGGCGTGGGAAAAATACCAGTTTATGGCCTCGCTGCGGACCAGTTTGGCCAGCTTCGGAATGGTGATTAGCTCCATCTATCAGGTGGTAACCGGAAAGGCGCCCCTTGATGTTACCGGCCCGGTCGGTATTATCATGGTGGTCAATGAAGTGGCCCGGACCGGTTTTGTCAACCTGCTCTGGCTGACCGGCCTGATCAGCATCAGCCTGGGGTTGACTAACCTGCTGCCCCTGCCGGCGCTGGACGGAGGCAAGCTGTTATTCCTGCTGATTGAGGCCCTAAGAGGTAAACCTATTGATCCGGAAAAGGAAGGATTTGTGCATTTTATCGGCTTTGCCCTGCTGATCGTGTTGATCTTGCTGGTTACTTACAACGATCTCATCCGCTGGGATATTCTCCCCGGAAAGTAGCATAGGCTTGTTTACCAGACGGCATATTGGACCATAATAGTATATTAAAGCAGGAGAAACGGGGGAAAATACTGTGCCGCTCCGGACGGAAATGTTCACCGTTGAACGCAGGCAGTCGGTGCCTGTGCGGGTCGGTACCGTAACCATCGGTGGTGGCGCGCCGCCAGTGATCCAGTCCATGACCAATACCAAAACCGCCGATACAAAGGCCACTCTGGATCAAATTGAGCGGCTCGTCCGGGCAGGCTGTGAACTGGTGCGGGTGGCGGTTCCCGATGAAGTTGCGGCCCGCAGCCTCGGGGTCCTGGTGCGGCAGTCGCCGGTTCCCCTGATTGCCGATATCCACTTCGACGCCCGGTTAGCCCACCTGGCCCTGGAGCAGGGAGCAGCCAAGATCAGAATCAATCCCGGCAATATCGGCGGAAAAGAAAAGCTGCGCGATCTGGCCGGGGACGCGGCGGCGCGGGGGGCGGCCATGCGCATCGGTGTCAACGCCGGTTCCCTGGAAAAATCGCTGCTTAAAAAATATGGCTCCGCTACGGCAGAAGCGCTGGTAGATTCGGCGCTGGGCTACCTGCAAGAGCTGGAAAAAGCTTCATTTAAAAACGTGGTCGTATCCTTAAAAGCATCGGATGTAATGACCACGATCAACGCCAACCGGCTTTTTGCCAGGATGACCGGTTACCCCCTGCACCTGGGGGTAACCGAAGCCGGCACTCTGGCGGAGGGAACAATCAAAGCGGCAGTGGGAATCGGCACGCTGCTGGCCGAAGGCATCGGCGACACCCTGCGCGTGTCCCTGACTGCGGATCCGGTAGAGGAAGTAAAGGTGGCCCGCCGCATTCTGCAGGCCCTGCGCCTGCGTGAATTCGGCCCGGAGCTCATATCCTGCCCGACCTGCGGGCGCTGCGAGATTGACCTGGTTGGCCTGGCCGAACAGGTGGCCGGGCTGCTGGCAGACTACCGCGGCAACTTTAAAGTGGCGGTAATGGGCTGCGTCGTAAACGGACCGGGCGAGGCCAGAGAAGCAGATGTGGGTGTTACCGCAGGGCGTAAAAAGGGGATTATCTTCCGCCGGGGCAAAGTCGTGAAAACGGTGCCCCAGGACAGGATCCTGGAAGCGCTGCGCCGTGAGCTGGATGAGTTGGAGAAGAACCCTTCAGGCCGGTAAAATCGGTTCCCCGTTGCGGCGGGAAGAGGCAAACTCTGGGAGGTTGATCGTTGAATACGGCGGCAATAGTACCTGCCTATAACGAAGAAAAAACCATCGGCGCCGTTATCGATGTACTGACCGGATGCAGCCTCATTGATCAGGTCATTGTGGTCAGCGATGGCTCTACCGACCGCACCGTGCGCGTGGCCCTGGGCTTCGAAAATATAGAAGTAATCGAGCTATTGGAAAACAGGGGCAAAGGCGGAGCCATTAAAGCAGGCATGGATCATACCGACGCCAAAGTCCTGCTTTTCCTGGATGCTGATTTAATCGGTTTAAAGCAGGCCCATATTACGGCACTGCTGCAACCGGTCCTCAGGGAGCAGGCGGCCATGACTATCGGCGTTTTTGAGAAGGGGCGGGTAGCCACGGATATTGCCCAGAAGATGGCACCCTTTCTGTCCGGGCAAAGAGCTCTCAAAAGAGAGTTGTTGGAGCAGATCTCCGATTTTGACCTTTCACGTTTCGGAGCGGAGGTGGCGCTGCACCACTACGTGGAAGAACAAAACCTCCCGGTGCTCCAGGTAGCCCTGCCCGATCTTTCTCACATGCTGAAGGAAGAAAAAATGGGCTTCTGGAAAGGTATTTCCGCCCGGGGCAAAATGTACTGGGAGATTATTAAGTACGCGGTAAAAATTAATCCCCATCCGAAATAGTTAAACAAAAAGATTCCTTTCTCTTGCCTTTTCAGGGGATTTATGATATTTTTAATTATAGCTGTTGACGTTTTTTGGATGAAGGGTGGGTTTTCCCACTCTTTCCTGTTAATGGAGGGACTTTTCATTTAAGGAGGATTACTACATGCCCCAGAAGGATATAAAAGCGCAGGTGCTCGATCTGGTGGAACCTTACCTGGAGCAGCAGGGCGTGGAGCTGGTACACCTGGAATACCGTTCCGGACGGCGCGCGCATCTCTGTTTATACATCGATAAACCGGAAGGGGTAACCCTGGACGACTGCGAAACGGTGAGCCGCGCCATTTCGGATCTGCTTGACGCCTACGATCCGATCCCCCAGAGCTACATCCTGGAAGTTTCTTCGCCGGGTATAGAGCGGCCGCTGACTCGTGAAAAAGATTTTGAGCGCTTCCGCGGTGAAGCGGTTAAAGTGCAGACTTATGAACCGATTGACGGGAGAAGAAAGTTTATTGGAATTCTTGAAGGGATGATGGACAGTTGTGTCGCCATACGTCTGGAGGAGGGCGACCTGGTGAAAATCCCTCTGGATAAAATCAATAAAGCGCACCTCCGGTATAATCCCTGAGGTGCCTGAGCAAGGAAGGAGGTAAGGAAAATCAAAACGGTAAACAAAGAGCTATTTGCCGCGCTGGAGATACTGGAAAAAGAAAAGGGAATCAGCAAGGAGGTTCTTTTCGAAGCCCTGGAAGTGGCCCTGGTTTCCGCGTATAAGCGAAACTTTCAATCATCACCCAACGTGCGCGTGGTTGTGGATCGGGAAACCGGCGATATCAAAGTTTACGCCCTGTTAACCGTGGTGGAAGAGGTGGAAAATCCCCGGCAGCAGGTTGAGCTGTATGAAGCCCGGGTCTACAATCCCCGCTGCCAGATCGGCGACGAGATCGAAATGGAAGTTACGCCGAAAGAATTTGGGCGCATTGCGGCGCAAACAGCCAAACAGGTCGTAATCCAGCGCATCAGGGAAGCAGAGCGGGAGCTGATTTATGAAACTTTTATTGATCGGGTTGAGGATATTGTCAACGGCCCGGTGCAAAGGTTTGAGCAGCGCAATGTGATTATTGACCTGGGCAAAGTTGAGGCCATTTTACCCGCTGAAGAGCAAATCCCCCGCGAGCGCTACCGCCAGGGAGAGCGGGTAAAAACATTTATCAAAGAAGTGCGGAAAACCAGCAAAGGCCCCCAGGTAATTGTATCGCGGACCCATAACGGTTTTTTAAAGCGGCTTTTTGAAATAGAAGTGCCCGAAATTTATGAAGGCATCGTGGAAATCAAGTCGGTGGCCCGTGAACCGGGGCAGCGTTCCAAGATTGCGGTCTGGTCCAAGAACAAGGATATTGATCCCGTGGGTGCCTGTGTCGGCCCCCGCGGTACCAGGGTGCAGGCCATCAGCAACGAGCTAAAAGGCGAAAAAATAGACATTATTAAATGGAGCGAGGATAAAGAGGAATACATTGCCGCGGCATTAAGCCCGGCCAAAGTAGCGGCGGTGGAGCTGCACACCGAAGAGAAGAGGGCCACGGTGATCGTGCCTGACAATCAACTGTCCCTGGCTATCGGTAAAGAAGGGCAAAATGCCCGTCTCAGTGCCAAATTAACCGGGTGGAAAATCGACATCTGCAGCGAATCGCAAATTGCCCAGCAGCGCCTCTCTTCTCTGGGCCTGGGCACCATCGAGGAGGAACCTTCTGCTGAAACCAATTCCGGGAACGGGGTTGAGGAATCTGTGGAGACCGCGGCACAGCCGGCGGAGCAGACCGGACCGGAGCAGTCCGAACCGGAGGACGTAGGAGCAGCTCTCCCTGAAGGCTCCGGGGAGAAAGGCGGGGACAGCGATGATCAAACCGCGTAAAATACCGCTGCGCATCTGCCTCGGCTGCTCTGAAAAAAAACCGAAAAGGGAACTGGTGCGCATTGTCCGTACTCCCCAGGGCGAAGTGGTTCTGGATCTGACCGGAAAGAAAGCAGGCCGCGGCGCTTACATCTGTCCGAACAGCGAATGTCTGAAAAAAGCGCTTAAAGGCAAGCGGCTGGAAAAGAATTTACAACATCCCCTTTCTCCGGGCGTAGTGGATGAAATTATAGCGTACCTGGAAGCTCAAGAAAGAAGCGAGGCTTAAATCTAGCCGCTGGAATGAAGCAAGGAGGGCTTATAAATGGAGGTGTTTTAAATGGGAAAAGTGCGGGTATATGACCTGGCGAAAGAGCTGGGCACAACCAGTAAAAAACTGATTGAAGTCATGGAAAGCATGAACATTGAGGTCAAGAACCACATGAGCACCCTGGAGGAAGAACAGGCCCAGCAGGTTATCGCCATTCTTACCGGGCAGGCTGACACGGAAAAAGCTCAAGCAAAAGAAGAACCGGCAGCAGTAGAGAAAAAAGCGCCGCCGCCTGCCCCGGCTAAAAAAAGAGAGAAAAAAGAGAAAGGCAAGCCGCGCGATAAGGGATCCGAGCCGGGGCGGAAAGCCCGCAAGGCTTACGAAGAGCACAGGCGTCCAACTGATAAAGCCAAGCGGCCGCAGCTCAAGCTGGAAGGCCAGGTAACCGTGGCTGAACTGGCTGCCCATCTGGATCTGACCCCGGCCCAGTTGATTACCCAGTTGCTGGATCTGGGCATTGTGGCCAATATCAACCAGGAGCTGTCACCGGATGTCATTGAGCTAATCGCCAGCGAATATGAGGTGGAAGTAAACTACGTGGCGGATCCGGTTGAAGAAGACCTGCTGTCCGGGGAAAAAGATCCGGATCAAAAGCGGATCCCCCGCATCCCCGTGGTGACGGTTCTTGGCCACGTTGATCACGGCAAAACATCGCTGCTGGACGCTATCCGCCACGCCAATGTCACCGCCGGCGAAGTGGGCGGCATCACCCAGCATATCGGCGCCTACCAGGTGGAAGCGAAAGGTAAAAAAATTGTATTTCTTGACACGCCGGGGCATGAAGCTTTTACGGCCATGCGTGCCCGGGGAGCCCAGATTACCGATATTGCCATTCTGGTGGTGGCAGCGGACGACGGAGTAATGCCGCAGACCGTGGAAGCAATCAACCACGCCAAAGCGGCTGAAGTTCCGATTATTGTCGCCTTGAATAAAATTGACAAACCGAGCGCCAATCCGGATCGGGTCAAACAGCAGCTTACAGAGCACGGGCTGGTTCCGGAAGAATGGGGTGGCGATACTATCTGCGTCCATGTCAGCGCCCTCAAAGGCGAAGGCCTGGATGAGCTGCTGGAAATGATCTTGCTGGTAGCCGAAATGAGCGAACTGTATGCCAACCCGGATAAAGCGGCTAAGGGAACCGTGATCGAAGCCAAGCTGGATCGGGGCCGCGGGCCGGTAGCCACTGTCCTGGTACAGGATGGGACGCTGCGCACTGGAGATCCGATTATCTGCGCTACCATCTCCGGCAAAGTGCGGGCCATGATTAACGATAAAGGAGAGCGCATTAGCGAAGCCGGCCCTTCCACCCCGGTGGAAATTCTAGGCTTAAACGATGTGCCCATGGCCGGAGATCGCTTTCAGGTGGTCAGCGACGATCGCATCGCCAGGCAGGTGGCGGAAAAGCGCTCTTTAAAAATCAAGGAGGCAACCCAGAAGTCACAGCGGATCACCCTGGACGATCTGTTCAAGCAGATCCAGCAGGGAGAAATCCGGGAGCTTAACCTGATTATCAAGGGCGATGTTCAGGGCTCCGTGGAAGCCCTGCAGGATGCACTGCTCAAGCTGGGCCTGGAGGATGTAAAAATCAAGGTGATTCATACCGGGGTCGGCTCGATTAATGAGTCGGATGTGATGCTGGCCTCCGCATCGAACGCCATTATCATTGGATTTAACGTTCGTCCCGACAGCAATGCCCGCAAACTGGCGGAACATGACCAGGTCGACATTCGCCTCTACCGCATTATTTATGAAGCCATAGATGATATCAAAGCGGCGGTGGCCGGGCTGCTAAAACCTGAATTCAAAGAAAATGTGCTGGGGCAGGCGCAGGTGCGCCAGGTCTTTAAGGCCTCCCGGCTGGGCAACATCGCCGGCTGCTATGTCACGGAAGGGAAAATTACCCGTAACGCCTCGATCCGTCTCATTCGTGACGGTGTGGTGGTGCACGAGGGCCGCATTGCCTCCCTGAAACGATTCAAAGACGACGCCCGCGAAGTATTAAACGGTTTTGAATGCGGCATCTTGCTGGATAACTTTAACGATATCCACGAAGGTGACATCATCGAAGCATTTGTAATGGAGCAGATTGCACGATAGTGGCAACGCCTCTTGACAGGAGGAATAATGATCATGTCGGAAAACAGGGTTCGCCGGGTTGCCGAACAGATTAAAAAAGAAGTAAGCCAGATCATCCGCAGCGAAATCAAGGATCCCCGGATCGCCTCCCTGGTCAGTGTAACCGAAGTTCGGGTTTCCCGGGACCTGAGCTATGCTACCATTTATGTCAGCGTGTACGGGAGCGAGGCCGAAAAGCGGGAAACTTTTAAAACGCTTTGGCGCGCTTCCGGTTTTATCCGCAGCGAGATTGGCAAGCGCATCCGGCTGCGGCGCACCCCGGAGATAAATTTCGCCGAGGACAGCTCTATGGAATACGGGGCGCGCATTGATGAGGTTTTGAAAACATTGCATGAGGAAAAGCAGGATCAATGAACGATCGGGATGAGATTATCAAGATTTTACGAGAGCAGCAACGCTTTAGCCTGGCAGCCCATGTCTTGCCGGACGGAGACAGTATCGGTTCGCTGCTGGCTCTTGGTGAAGCCCTGGCCAGGGCCGGAAAAGAGATAAAACTATTTTCGCCGGGAAAAGTCCCCCAAAAATATACCTTCCTGCGGGGCAGCGAGAAGATAGCCGCCGCAGGCCTGGTGCTGCAGCCAGACACCGTAGTGATCGCCCTGGACAGCAGCGATCCGGAGCGCCTGGGCCCCTTTGCCGAAACAATCAAGCAGGCGCGCTGCCTGATTAATATCGATCATCATGTCACTAATGTCCGCTACGGCACCTTAAACCTGGTCGAGCCCGAGGCTGCGGCCACCGGCGAGATTATTTACCGCCTGCTGGCGGATATGGGCATACCCTTGACGGAGAGTATGGCTGAAGCGCTTTACGTGGCCATCGCCACCGACACCGGCTCTTTTAAGTTTGAAAATACCACCCCGGCCACGCATCGCACCGCCGCGGCGCTGCTGGAGCACCAGATCAACCCTGCTGTCCTCTCGCAGCGGGTCTTTGACGAACGGCCCCTCTCTTACTATATATTGTTAAAAGAGGCGCTCTCTTCCCTGGAGCTGCACGGCGACAACCGCATTGCCCTGATCACGGTCAGCAAAGAGATGCTGGAGCGCTGCGGCACCACCGTGGAAGAAATTGACGGCATTATCAATTATACCCGGGATATCGAAGGCATCGAGCTGGGCATCCTCATCTACGTGGAAAGCCCTGAAGAGGTGAAAGTAGGTTTCCGCTCCCGGAGAGCCGATGTGAGCCTGCTGGCCCAACAATTCAACGGAGGCGGCCATGCCAGGGCGGCCGGGTGCCGCATCCACGGAGCTTACGCTCCGGTTAAAGAAAAAATTCTTTTACAGGCACAAAAGTTGCTGCAAGAAACTGCAGGCAAAGAAGGTTGACAGCGTGGACGGGATGATCATCCTTAATAAGCCGCACGGTGTAACCTCGCACCAGTGCGTGGCGGCAGTACGCCTGCTGGTCCCCGGCGTAAAAGTGGGACATGCCGGCACCCTGGACCCCGCGGCGACCGGAGTGCTTCCGCTTTGCCTGGGCAAAGCTACCCGCATTGTTGAATTTTTAATGGATCAGCGCAAAGGCTACCGCGCCGGGGTACAACTGGGAGTATCTACAGATACAGAAGACGCGCAGGGTGAGGTAGTGAACCGCCAGCCGGTGCCGCCATTGGATACAGGAACGCTAAAGACGCTTTTGCAGGATCTGGCCGGTGAACAGGAGCAGGTGCCGCCGGCCTACTCGGCGGTGAAGCACCGCGGCCGGCCTCTATATTACTGGGCGCGCAGGGGTAAGCAGGTTCAAAAAAAACCCCGCCGGGTAACCATATACAGGGTGGAGCTGCTGGAGTACAATCCTTCCGGCCGGCCGCACCTGACCTTACAGATAGACTGTTCCCGGGGCACTTATATTCGCTCCCTCGCCGCGGAAATCGGCCGGCGCCTGGGCTGCGGAGCTCACCTCTGGAGCCTGGAGCGCAACTATGTGGGCCCCTTCACCCTGCAAGAAGCCGCAACCCTCGCCGAACTGCAGGAGGCGGCTGCCAGGGGCGGCCTGCAGCGCTTTATCCGGCCCATGGATCAGGCGCTGCGGCACCTGCCCGCCCTGACCCTGGATCGGAGCGCAGTACTGCATTTAAAACACGGCCGGCCGGTTGAATGCAACGGCTGCGGCGCTGAAAATCTCTCAGACCGGGCGGGCGCTCTGCCGCTGCGGATTTACGGGCCCGAAGGACATTTTTATGCCCTGGCCCGCCGGGAAAAGGCGGGGTCCAAGTCAATCCTGAAAACGGTAAAATATCTGGCCACTACTGCAGGAGAGCAAAGCGATGGAAATAATTAATGGCATTGATCGCTGGAACAGCGCAGACAGGAGGTCCCTGACCCTGGCCCTGGGAAATTTCGACGGCGTGCACCGGGGGCATCAGGCCATCATTCGCACTGCGGTAGATATGGCCGGAGCGGCGCAAGGCCGCAGCGCAGCCCTGCTATTTGATCCTCATCCATCAATGCTGCTCAGGCCGGATCCCTCTTTCGCTTTGCTGACCGACCTGGTGGACAGGGCCGAGTTGATGGCCGGCCTGGGTCTGGATTATGTAATCGTAGAACCCTTTACCGGAGATCTGGCCGCGCTGCCGCCGGAGCGTTTTGTTGAGGATATCCTCGTCCATAAACTTGCGGTCAGCGGAGTGGTGGTGGGCTACGATTACTCATTCGGCCATGGCGGCCGGGGTAATACGGAAACTATGGCTGCGCTGGGGAAAAAGTACGGTTTTACCGTGACCATCTGCCCGGCGATCAGGTATAAGCAGAAGATCGTCAGCAGTTCGGCTGCCCGCGACCTTTTACAAAAGGGAGCGGTGGCTGAAGCGGCAGGGCTGTTAAACTATTACTTTTTCCGCCACGGCAAGGTCGTCAGGGGCAGCGGTATCGGCTCAAAAATTTTATACCCCACGGCCAATATAGAAATCCCGGCCCGCTTGATTCAACCGGGACAAGGCGTTTACCTCACGGCGGTAGCCGGTCCGGCCGGCGGAGAACTTCTGTTTGGAGTAACCAATGTGGGGGCCAGGCCGACCTTCGCCTCCAGCGGGGCAGCGATAGAAACCCATATCCTCGATTTTCACGGCAACCTCTATGGCCGGCCCATCTGTCTCTATTTCCTGGAAAAGCTACGCGATACCAGGGCCTTCAGCTCGCCCCGCTTGTTGAAAGAACAGATCAGCCGCGATATTTTCCGGGCCAGGAAGCTTATTGACAGGCGCTACCGCCGGCAGATCGCAGAGGGCCGATCAACGCCCGGGCTGAAAGAAATAGGGGTAAAAGGGTAAGAATAAGTTTAGATTGGCCGCAAAACCCTTGTAAGTGAAAGCTTTTTCTGTTAAAATTTTTAGTATTGTTGAACCGCAGGCTAGGTTTGAAGTGGCCCCGCCTTCTTACTTGGCTAAACGGCGATTATGAGAAAAGGGAGGAGCTAACATGCTGGATCAAGAAAAAAAGAAAGAAATCATTACGCGTTACCGGTTGCACGAAGCGGATACTGGTTCACCGGAAGTGCAGATTGCCCTGTTGACGGAAAGGATCAACTATCTTACCGAACATCTTAAAACTCACAAAAAGGACTTTCATTCACAAAGAGGATTACTGAAAATGGTAGGCCGCAGACGGGGACTGCTCAATTACCTGCGCGACAGCTCCCCGGAACGTTACCAGAATATCGTGAACAAGCTGGGCTTGCGCAAATAGGCCATTTCATGCGGGGGCAACCCCGCTTTTTACATGGAACGTGTAGCAATGCATGACGAAGGGGGTAAGACTTGGATTGGAAACATTGACCATGGAGCTGGCAGGTAGAACCCTCTCCCTGGAAACAGGCCGGTTGGCCAAGCAGGCAGGGGGCGCAGTCTTTATCCGCTATGGCGACACCGCGCTTCTGGTTACCGCAACCATGTCCAACGAACCGCGGGAAGGGATAGATTTTTTCCCGCTGACTGTAGATTACGAAGAGAGGCTTTATGCCGTGGGACGCATCCCCGGGGGCTTTATCAAGAGGGAAGGGCGGCCAACTGAAAAAGCAATCCTGAACGCCCGGTTGACCGACCGCCCTCTGAGACCGCTGTTTAACAAGGCGCTGCGCAACGCGGTCCATATTGTAGCCACAGTATTATCGGTAGATCAGGATTGCGCCCCGGAGATACTGTCCATTATCGGAGCCTCGGCCGCTGTCTCGATTTCCAGGATTCCGTTTGACGGCCCCGTCGGTGCGGTAATCATGGGTTTAGTTGACGGTGAACCGGTGGTCAATCCCACCGTGGAGCAGTCGCGCCGGAGCAAACTACACCTGGTGGTGGCCGGAACTAAAGATGCGGTCATGATGGTTGAAGCCGGGGCGGATGAAGTACACCGTGATGATATTTTACGCTGTATCGAAGCCGGGCATCAGGTAATCAAGCAAATTGTCGAGCTGCAGGAAGAGCTGGTCGCCCGGGTAGGCCTGCCTAAAATTGAGGTGACGGCGGCTGAACCGGATCCTGAAATGGTGGACAAGGTTTCACCTTTTATCCGGGACAGAATCAATGAAGCTCTCCGTATTCATGAAAAGCAGGAACGTGAAGAACGGCTTAACGCCATTAAGGATGAATTACTGGAAACATACGCCGAAGAATTCCCGGAGCAGGAAGCTGATTTGAAAGCGATCTTTGAAAATATCTTAAAAGAGACCCTCCGTTCGATGATCCTGAACGAAAAAATTCGCCCTGACGGCCGTTTACCGGAAGAGATCCGGCCTATTAGCTGCGAAGTATCGGTGTTGCCGCGCACCCACGGCTCGGCCCTTTTTACCCGGGGCCAGACCCAGGTCCTCAATGTTTGCACCCTGGGAGCGTTACGGGATATGCAAATCCTTGACGGGCTGGGCCTGGAAGAGTCTAAGCGGTTTATCCACCACTATAATTTCCCGCCGTACAGCGTGGGAGAAGCCGGATTCATGCGCGGCCCCGGGCGCCGGGATATCGGACACGGGGCACTGGCCGAGCGGGCCCTGGAAAAAGTAGTACCCGGCGAAGACGCTTTTCCCTATACCATACGCCTTGTATCGGAAGTATTGGAATCAAATGGATCTACTTCCATGGGCAGCGTCTGCGCCGGCTCCATGGCCATGATGGATGCCGGCATCCCCACGGCCAAGGCTGTAGCCGGTATCGCCATGGGGTTGATTAAAGAGGGCGACCGGGTGGAAATCCTGTCAGACATCCAGGGGATCGAAGACTTCCTGGGCGATATGGACTTTAAAGTGGCCGGTACAGTTGACGGTATTACGGCGCTGCAGATGGATATAAAAATCCGCGGCCTTTCCCCGGAGATCCTGGCCAGGGCCCTGGAGCAGGCTGACCGCGGCTACCGCTATATCATGGATAAGATGAATGAAGCCATCAGCGAACCGCGGCCGGAGCTGTCTCCCTATGCGCCCAGGATGATCACCATGCAAATTGACGTGGATAAAATTCGCGATGTCATCGGCCCCGGCGGAAAGATCATCAATAAGATCATTGCCGATACCGGGGTAGAAATCGACGTTGAGCCTGACGGTCGCATCTTCATCGCCGCGGTAGATGTGGAGGCCGGCAACAAGGCCAGGGAAATGATCGAAGCCCTGGTAAAGGACGTGGAGCCGGGCCAAACTTACCTGGGCAGGGTAACCCGGATAGAGAAGTACGGAGCTTTCATTGAAGTTCTCCCGGGAAAAGAAGGACTGCTGCATATATCCAACATGGATTACCGCCGGGTAGAGAAAACCGAGGATGTGGTCAACGTCGGCGATATCCTGGAAGTAAAGGTAACCGATATTGACGAGAAGGGCAGGATTAACCTCTCTCGCAAAGAGTTGCTGGAAAAACCGGCCGGTTATACGGAGGAGCGCCGGCGCCGCCAGGGACCGTCACGCGAACGGGATCACCGCAACCGGAGAAAACAGTAGCTCTACAAATTTACTGAAGCTGAATGCTCAAAAGGAGCGCCCCGCATTGCGCCGGGTTCGCTTCTTTTTTATTTCCTAAAAGGGGGCTGTGCTTCAATTCAGAATATGCCAGTACAGATACGCATAAATATGCAGTAACGATACCCGGCAATTCTATGGGGGCGGTGCATAATATTGTGGCGCAACTGGCGCAAGGCGGAGAAAATAGCCCTGATCGTCCTACTAATGCTGGGCGGATTCGCCCTGGTTTCGCTGCGAGCAAATTATCCGGCAGAACCGGAACCGGTTTACTTCGTAGAATGTAAAGCCCCGTTGGTGGCGCTTACTTTTGATACGCTCTGGAGCGGGAAAAACCTGGAGGAAATCCTTGATCTTCTGGAACGGGAGGAAGTCCGGGCCACTTTCTTTTTAAGCGGGACCTGGCTGCAAAATCATGCCGGTAAAGCTAGATTAATCCTCTCCGGCGGGCATGAAATAGGCAACAGAACCATGAGCCAGCGTATTTTAACGGCCCTGGATCAGCAGGAACTGGTGCAGGAAATCAAAGAATTTAATGACCTGGCCGCACAAACCCTGGAATACCGGCCGCGCTTGTTCAGGCCGCCACTGGGTCTTTACAACGGGATGGTGTTAAAAAAAGCCAGGCAGCAGGGCTGCCACACTATTCTCTGGTCCATAGACTCATATGACTGGATCAGCCTCAACAGTCAGGAGATCGTCGATCGAGTAATGGGTGCGGTGCACCCCGGGGCGATCATTGTGTTCCGCCTGGAGGCACCTTTATTATCCCAGGCGCTGCCGGAGATAATAAAGCGGTTGCGGGAGGGCGGCTTTAAGCCCTGCACGGTCAGTGAATTACTGCAGGCGGAAGGGTAAGGTTAGCGTCGCCTTTGATGCAATAGATTGCTTTGGAGAGGTGAGCCGGATGAAAGCGAAAGCATTCCGGGCCCGGCGCTGGTTTAAACCGGTTCTGGTTCTGGCCCTGCTGGGAGTGGCAGTTTTGCTTTTTTTTACTTTTGACGACCCCTTGCGCCGCCATTTTAGCGGAGTCAAAAAGGGGGTGCTATTGCAGAACGAACCGATGGAAGGCCTTTTTCGTTCAGAAGTGGCCGCAATAGTAGCTGAGATGGCCCGGGTCCAGGGCAGGAAGCCCGTGGATGCCTGCCTGGACGAAGCTCGCAAGGCCATTATCCCGGAGTTAAATGGGCTCGAAGTTGATCAGGAGGCGACCATCGACCTGGTGTTAAATGCCCCGGCCGGAGCAAAACTGGAGCCGGTTTACTGCGAAATCAAGCCAGCCTTACGCTGGGAGCATTACCCTTCCCTGCCGGCTTACCAGGGAAATCCACGCAAACATGCCCTGGCCCTGATGATCAACGTGGCCTGGGGTGAAGAATATCTGCCGCGCCTGCTGCAGGTGCTGCAAAAAAACCGCAGCCGCGCCACCTTTTTCCTCACCGGGCTGTGGGCGGAAAAGAACGAAGAACTGGTTTTCCGCATCGCCGAGGCCGGCCATGAACTGGGCAACCACGGTTATTCCGATGCAGAAGTATTTACGGAACTTGATAGCTGGGCCATATCGCGCTCGCTCCGCCAAACCAATGAAATCATTTATGATGCTGCAGGGGTATACCCCTTATGGTTTACACCGCATAAAGGCGAATTTAACGATCTAACCCTGGAGCTGGTATCCCGGCACGGCATGCGCACAATCCTGTGGACCCTCGATACAGTAGATTGGAAAAATCCCGGGGTTAAAGTAATGAAAGATAAGATCCTGGATCATGCCGCTCCAGGAACAATCATTCTCATGCATCCCACGGCAGATACGATCACTCTTCTAGAAGAGGTGCTTCCGCTCTTGCGAGAGCGCCAATTTAAAATCATTACCGTAGGGGAACTTTTGAGCCCCTCCTGGCCCCTTTCCGGTGACGTGGGGGCGGCGCGGTGACCGTAGAAGGCGGGATACTGAGGCAGGAGCAGTTTATAGAGTCTTACCGCTAACGGGAGCCGGAACTAATGAAGGAGAGAGGAATACAGGATCTGGGAGCGTGGAGGCGGGGGCGAACCAGGGTGGGGGAGGCGGCGGAAAACAGGAGCCGGCCAGTAGCAGCGGCAATCAGGCGGGATAGAGGATTTTGAATTTCCGGCCTGCCAGGTGCCAGGAAATGATATAATGCCATTAAATGATCTACCATACTGGCCGGGGAGTGAAGTTAATGCCGCAAAATGTTGTTAAACTGCCTGTAAAGATTGCCGCGCACGGCCGGGGGCTGCCGCTGCCCCTTTACGCCACCAGCGGCGCGGCAGGCATGGATCTGCATGCCGCCGTAACCGGGGCGGTAGTAATCGAACCGGGGCAGGTTGCCGCCATTCCCACGGGTCTGCATGTGGCCGTGCCCGGCGGTTATGAGCTGCAGATCAGGCCCCGCAGCGGGCTGGCTTTAAAAAACAAGATCGGCCTTTTAAATTCACCGGGCACGATTGATTCCGACTACCGGGGCGAAATCATGGTCATCTTGATCAACCTGGGTTCGCAGCCCTTTACGATCAGCCGCGGCGATCGTATCGCCCAGATGGTGCTCTGCCCCATACCGCGCATCGAACTCTGCCCGGTGGAGGAACTGCCGCCAACCCCGAGAGGAGAAGGAGGAATGGGACACACCGGTCTCAGGGGTTTTTCCGGGAGTTTACCGTAGAGGAGGGAGCGCTTTGCGCCTCAGTGAACTGGCTAAAAAAGAGCTGGTTGACCTGGATGAAGGCAGCTTTTGGGGGCCTGCCGGTAAAGCGGA
>ERZ795060.3086-NODE-3086-length-15779-cov-60.187802_pt1 | contig 15779 bp, 9 predicted proteins | sample MGYA00375144_ERZ795060 | MGnify/ENA primary metagenome ERZ795060 (study PRJEB30189, sample SAMN05720157) | activated sludge metagenome | isolation source: anaerobic digester from wastewater treatment plant | place: Japan | collected 2015-05-15 ...
AATTTCACGTGCTGCCTTATTGTAATCGCCATTGTAAAACAAATCGGCTACCTTTCGTGTGGGTATTATCACCGATTCAATTATCGGGTACCACGTTGTTGCATAAATTGGCTTTTCAATAATCTCACGCGAATGGTTTGGTAAAGACTTTAGCCATTCCGAGTAGCGGTTTATATAGTTGGCTTTTACAAATTCGGGGGTTGCTTTTACGGCTGAACCTTTTATTTCCATGTTTTTCCATTTAATACAATTTTAAACAAGCTTTTAATTATTATCAATTTTTTTGATGTAAAACCTTTGTTTATAGTTTTATACTTATGTTTATTAATGCTTACAGGTGTTGTAATGTAAACCTTGAGCGTCGATATTACCCAAGCTCCCCGATATTGAGAAGCACTTACATGCCTCCTCCCTTTCGCCCATTTTCAGCAGTGCTAACCCTTTTAGCAGGTACAACTCTGCAGTGTTATAATTCTGACTGATTGCTTTTTCAAAGTCAATAATTGCTTGTCGGGGTTGGTCGGTATTTAGGTAGATTTTGCCCCTAAGCACTAAAAGGCCTGGGTTTTCGGGCGTAAACTTTAGCATTTTGGCTATTGCCAGTAGGGCATCGTTATAGTATCCTGACTCATACGCATACCTTGCTAGAAGTAAATTGGCTTCGGTGTTATTGGGGTAATACTCAAGGTATTTCTTTAGGGTTTCATACGCCTCGCTCCAGCGATTTTGTTTGCTGAGGATTTTTGCTTTCAACAGCAAGTAATCGGGTTTACCCCCTGATTTGTCAATGGCTTGATCAATTTGCGTTAACGCTTTTCCGTTTTGATTAAGGCTGTATGATGCTTCGGCCTGCAATGCCAAGTAGCTATAATTCCTTTTGCTGCGATGGTATGCGTTCTCAAAATCCTTTAGAGCAAGTGAAAAGTTCCCGGCGTTAAGGTGAGCCTGTCCACGCAACTCAAATAGTTCTGCTTTTGATTTCTTGCTTTTAATCCTTTTGTTTAGGAGTTCAATTGCCTCATCGTAGTTTTGGTTACCGATTAGGTAATGGGCATAGTGTATATCCTTTTCAATTGCGGAATACCATTCTTTGTCCCAGATTTTTTGCCATTCCTTTAAGGAATGCGCAAATGAAAAGTCGTCACTGAGTAGGTAGCTACTTTCAGGTTCTCTGTATATCGACTGTAAATTCTGACGAGTCCATTCAATACAGTTTATTGTATCGCCCATGAGGCAATATGTTCTTGCCAGTTGATACGATGCAATACCTGAGCGTTGTTGTTCTGCCTGTAAAAAGGCCTCAATGGCCTCATTATACCGATTGGCTTGCAAAAGGGCTTTTCCTTTTATAAGGTAATACTGGTAACGGTATGGTTTGGCATTGAAGCACGAATCAGCCCAGCTGAGGGCATTCTTTGTATCGTTTAGTTCAAGCGCTGCCTCTGCTCTGTAGTAAGCATTTGGCATTTTCTGTGAGTAGCCCAATAGGCAAATAAGTTGAATAGCTAGAATTGCTATGTGCAGTTTTACTGATTTGCCTAAAGAATCGGGCATTTTTTACTTTTTGGATACCAGATTTTTTACCTTGCTAATTTCCATGAACGAAGCACCATTGCTGGGCCCAAAGCTACCTCCAATGATGAGTACCATGTCCTCGGAGGCTATTTTTCGGCGTTCGAGCATGGTGCCAATGGCATCGGTTAGGAAATGGTCGCGTGAGGTGCGGGGCTCCATGTAAACTGCTTCTACGCCATACGATAGTGCTAACTCGCGCATTACATGTTGCTTGTAGCAAATGGCAAATATGGGAATTCGACCACGGAATGCAGCAAGGTAGCGGCCGGTACGACCAGTAAGGGTATCAACAATGATTGCTTTGATAGGAAGTGAAGAGCAAGCCCTGACAGCGGCTTTGGCCAAGGTTGCAGTTATCTCGTTGTTGATCCTTACCAGATTTACTGATAGGTCGGCTTCTTGGGCCTCCTCAACTTCGCGTGCTACACGGGTCATTACCTCAACGGCCTCAACAGGGTATTGTCCGTATGCGGTTTCGCCACTTAGCATGATGGCATCGGTGCGCTGGTAAATGGCATTGGCTATATCGCTAATTTCAGCACGGGTGGGACGCGGATGCTCAATCATGGTATGCAACATCTGGGTTGCAATTATTACCGGTTTTTTACTCTCTATACACTTCCTTACTATTCGGCGTTGGATAATCGGCAACTTCTCGGCAGGAATCTCGATGCCCAAGTCGCCACGGGCTACCATTACGCCGTAGGCGTGGTCAAGTATCTCATCTATATTGTCAACTCCTTGTTGGTTCTCAATTTTGGCAATAATTTTAATTGGGCTGTTGTGTTTATGGAGTATCTCCTTGATTTCAAGCACATCGTGCTTGTTCCGGACAAAGCTGTGAGCCAGAAAATCGATGTTGTTTTCAATGGCAAACTGAACAAATGCTTTATCCTTATCGGTTAGCGATGGTAGGTTAATGTGAACATTGGGGATATTGACGCTTTTGCGCAATTTAATGGTGCCGCAATTTGTTACCTCGCAGTAGAGGGTATTGTCACTTTTATCAATTACCTTTAGCTCAATTTCGCCATCATCAATAAGAATAGTCTTCCCAACTGGCACTTCAGCCGCAATGTTCGGGTAGCTAACGTACACGGTGTCGTTTCCGGAGGCTCCATCGGGGTTGCCAATAATTTTTATGTTCATACCGGTTTCCACCTTTATCTCCACCCCATTTGACGAGGTCCTGATCTCGGGGCCTTTAGTATCGACAAGTATAGCGATGTTCTCAGAAACACTCCGGATGTTGGAAATCAGATTTTTGGCTGATCCTGGGCTCATGTGGGCAGTGTTTAAACGCGCAACGTTCATTCCAGCCTGGTAAAGGGATTTTATAAAATCTACATCGCAACGCTTATCGGATATGGTGGCAACAATTTTAGTACGTTTTAGCATAACTCGGAATTTTATGCAAAAATACTCAAGTTTTTGTTAAGCTTTTTTAGGTTTACAGGTACTATTTACATAATTTTAACGCTAGTTAGCGTTGATATATATCATTTAAATAATTTGATAAAATCATTAATGCCAAATGCATATATTTGTGGAAATATAAGGCTAAGCAATGGGATGGAGCAACGCAATAGACGATTACATTAACTTTCTGCGACTTGAGAAATCGCTTTCCGAGAACTCCATTGCAGCTTACCGCACCGATATGGATAAGCTCTGGAAGTTTGCCGAGGGGAAAGGCGTTGAGCCTGAATCGATACGGCGTAACGATTTGGAGGAGTTCCTGGCTCAGCTTCACGATTTAGGCTTGAATAAGCGTTCGCAATCCAGGATTCTTTCAGGAGTTAGAGGCTTTTTTAAGTACCTGCTACTTGAGGAGGTGATTGACACCGATCCTACCGAACTGATCGATTCTCCCAAAATAGGCCGAAAATTGCCCGAAGTTCTAAGCGTAGCTGAAATCGATGCTTTAGAGGCGGCCATCGACCTTAGCAAACCCGATGGGCACAGAAACAAAGCCATTATTGAAACGCTTTACAGCTGTGGGCTTCGTGTGTCGGAGTTAGTGTCGCTTAGGCTTACCGATTTGTTCTTTACCGATGGCTTTATTAGGGTTATTGGTAAAGGCGATAAGGAAAGGCTTGTGCCCATTGGCACAAAAGCCATTAACGACATCAATGCATACCTTGCGCAGCGTAACAGCATCGATTCACGTATTGATCCTGATTCGCGCAATATCGTTTTCCTAAACCGATGGGGCCGAAAGCTAACCCGCGAGATGGTGTTCACCATTATTAAAAAGTATGCTTCACTGGCCGGGATTAAAAAGAACATAAGCCCCCATACGCTCAGGCATTCCTTTGCCACCCATTTAATTGAGGGAGGAGCCGATTTGCGCGCCGTTCAGGAGATGCTTGGGCATGAATCGATTCAAACCACCGAGATTTATACACATCTCGATAACCAGTACCTAAGGGAAACAATAATGATGTTTCATCCCCATAAATAAATGTCAAACTAAAATGAGTTTACTATGGACGCAAATGACAAAGTAATTCAAACCCTAAAATCGGCTGGTAAGCCGATGAAAGCAGGTGAGATAGCCGAAGCTGCAGGTGTTGATAAGAAAGAGGTTGAAAAGGCAATCAAAAAACTGGTGGCTGATGGGAAGCTTCACTCTCCCCAACGCTGTTTTTACGATATCAAAAAGTAAATAAAAAAAACGGGTTGAAAACTTCAACCCGTTTTTTTATTTCATTACTTCGACCTGTCAGGTGCTTGGGGTATTTGCGGTAGAGGCTTGTAATCCTTAAGCATAACCTTAATCTGCTCAATAGCCTTATTCAGCTGATCATCCTGCCCCATGTACTCCCTGTAAGGGTCGTTGTCAATTTCAATATCGGGATCAACGCCATGTCCTTCAATTATCCACTCACCCGTATCGGAGCTAAAGCTGGTAAATTCTGGTTTACGCAGGTCGCCACCATCAACAAATGGTAGTGAGCCTGAAATACCAACAACGCCGCCCCAGCTCCTAACGCCAATAAGTGGCCCAAGGCCTAACTTTTTGAAACCGTAAGGGAAAAGGTCGCCGTCGGAGGCGGAGTAACGGTCAATGAGCACAACCTTTGGCCCGTAATGCGTTTCCGAAGGGATTGTTGATGGTTGATCGAATCCACGGCGCATGGTCATGCGGTAAACCACACGGCTTAGGCGTTCAAGTATCATTGGCGATACATTTCCACCACCATTACCTCTGTCGTCAATTATTAAAGCCTTTTTGGTGAGCTGAGGGTAGAAGTATTTCACAAACTCATTGAGCCCGGCAACACCCATATCGGGAATATGGATGTAGCCCACTTCGCCATTGGTGGCTTCGTTTACCTTGCGAATATTGTTCTGAACCCAGGTATAGTAGTAAAGTTCCGATTCGTCGGCAATGGGTTTTACAAGCACCTTGCGGCCTCCGTTAGCCTGTGGTGAACTGTTTACAACAAGAGCAACTGTTTTATCGGCCTTATTAATAAGGGTAGAGTAGATATCGGGGATGTTTTTGAGGTCAACCCCATCCACTGAAATTATATAGTCGCCCTCCTTAACATTCACACCAATCTCGGCCAGTGGTGAACGGAGCGCATCGCTCCAGTTGGCGCCTTCAAGTATTTTGTCAACCCTGAAGTAGCCGCTGCTGTGCTTGCTCAGTTTAGCTCCTAACAGCCCGGTTTTAATGCGTTCGGGTTCTGGCTTATCGCCACTGTTCACGTAAGCGTGACCAACATTCAGTTCGCCAATCATTTCGCCAATGATATAGGTTAGGTCGTTGCGGTGGTTAACGTAGGGTACCAGTACAGCGTATTTATCGTGAATGGCTTTCCAATCAACACCATGCATGTTCTCTACATAGAAGAAATCGCGCATCTGACGCCAGCTCTCGTCGAATATTTGTTTCCACTCCTTGTGGTAGTCAACCCAAACCTTCATGTCACTTAAATCAATGGTCTTTTCCATGTTGATTTTCCCGGTTGGCAGGTCGATTACTGCATAGGTGCGGTTTTTCGATACCAGCATCTTTTTCCCGTTCGATGAAATGGTGAACCTGATGGATTCGCCCAACTCGGTCTCCTTTTGTTTCTTCAGGTCGTACATCATGGCCACAGGTTGGCGATCCTTGGAGCTGGAGTAGTTGTAGTAAACCTTGCCATCAATACAGTAGATGTTGTAGTATCGGCCTGCTTTGCCCGGTAACTCAACGGTGCGATTCTCAATGCCGTCAAAATCGATTTTAACAGGCTGAACTTCAGGCTTTGGTTTCTCCTCGGTTTTAGCTGGTTTTTTGGCTGAATCCTTGTCCTTGGGCTGCTCTGTTTTGGTTTCGGGTTTTACCTCGTTATTTTCAAGGGCAAAGGGTGAGGGTGTATCCTTGGAGAGCATCACTATGTATATGTTGCTCATGTCAACATAGGCGTGATTCCACTCCGTGTTGCTGTATATGGGATTAAACTCCCTATCCGATACGTAAAGCAGGTACTTTCCATCGTTTGAAAATACCGGCCCATACGATGAGAACCAGCCATTGGTAACGGAATTGGTGGTCTTACTGTCAATGCCGTAGATGTAAACCACAGAGAATCGGTTGGCATCGGAGGTAGAGTAGGCAATCCATTTGCTATCGGGCGACCAGCTATAGCTGTTTACCAAGCCATACTTACCCTTAGTAACCAAGGTAACGGCTTTAGTTTCTATATCAACATACTGTAGCCTACCCAAGCGATCGCTAAAAAGTATTTTTTTACTATCCGGCGACCACTCTATGCCAAAAATGTAGTTGTTAATGCCCGAGGTTACCTGAGTGGCGGGCATGCTACCGTCCTGGGGTTGGATGTAAACCTCATACTCTCCTGTTTTATCGGAGAGGTAGGCAATCCATTTACCATCGGGCGACCAAGTGGCTTCGCGCTCATGGACATCGGATGAAGCAGTTAGGTTGTAAGTAATACCCTTTTCCGATGGTAGAGTGTAAACATCGCCACGTGCACTAAAAACTACCCGTTCGCCATTGGGCGAGAGGTCGGCATTGGTGATGCGCTTGCTTGCATCAACCAACGAGGGGCGGGAGTAGTTCTGGTCGTCGGTTATGGTGATATTTATTTTCCGGGTTGTACGTGTTTTTACATCAAAGGCAAATAGGAATCCGCCCTTCTCAAAAACAATGGTATTATGGTCGAACGAGGGGAACTTGATATCGTAATCGGTGTAATTGGTAACCTTTTCGATGTTCTTGGTTTTTGTGTTGTACACAAATAGGTTCATGGTTCTGTCGCGGTCCGATAGGAAGAAGATTTCATCGCCAATCCACATGGGGAAAATGTCCTGTGCGGGGTTACTGGTGATGTTGGTAACCTCTTTGGTGTTAAAGTCAAAAATCCAGATATCATCTGCCATGCCACCCTTGTAGTATTTCCATGTACGGAACTCACGGAAAACCCTGTTGAAGGCAAGCTTTCTCCCATCGGGCGAGAATGAGCAAAAGCCACCGGTGGAAAGGGGTAGTTCCTCGCTCATGCCGCCGTTGGCGGGGACCATGAATAGTTGCCCCTTAAAATCGTTAAAGCTCTGCTTGCGCGAGCGGTAAACAATCTTTTCGCCATCGGGCGTCCAGGCCATTACTATATTGTTTGGCCCCATTCGGTCCGAGATATCATCGCGGTTTAGGGTAGCCGTATGGGTTAAACGCTTGGGAGTACCTCCCTCAGCAGGAATGCTGAAAACCTCAGTGTTTCCATCGTATTGCCCGGTAAAGGCAATGGTTCTACCATCGGGCGAAAAGTGAGGAAACATCTCATACCCAACATGGGTGGTTAGCTTGCGGGCAACGCCTCCGCTTATGTCAACAGTGTATAGGTCGCCGGCATAGGTAAACACCACCTGATTGTTATGCACAGCCGGGAAACGCATTAAGCGTGCCTCCTGCCCCTGAACTGCTGTGATGGTAAAGGCTATAGCCAATACCCAAAGTAACAGTTTTTTCATGGTTATAGGTTTTAGTTGTAAAGTTGATTTTAGTGTAAGTTAGATTTATTTCATGAAAAAAAGTTTATCCCCTCAGTTAAATAATAAGAATACACCTATAAAACCATGTAATGGATTACTAGGTTTGTTGATGTTAGTGTTGATTTTCAACCCCTTCGCCTTTCGACGTAAATTTTTTCAAGGCCAATAGCAAAGGGCGCTTGCGAGTTTTGCTAAAATTACTACTTTTGCAACGCGATTTTTGAGAGGGAAGGGGAGATACCAAAGTGGCCAACTGGGGCAGACTGTAAATCTGCTGGCTTATGCCTTCGTAGGTTCGAATCCTGCTCTCCCCACACTTGCCGATGTAGCTCAGGGGTAGAGCACTTCCTTGGTAAGGAAGGGGTCACGAGTTCAATTCTCGTCATCGGCTCAAAGCCAAAAAGTTAGCAAATTAAAGAACCGCCTCTATGGGCGGTTTTTTGTTTATGGAAATACTCGGCTAGTTGAGGATAAAAAATTTGTTTAAAAAAAATCATTTCCAATAGCCCACGAATTAATTGGTGGGCTAGTGGAATTTCGAGATATTATTTGAATAGATTTATCCATTTTCCCCATTTTTTTACGTTAAAAGGGTTTTTATTATTTAATCCGTTCAATAGCCCGGGGTTTAAACCCCTGGCTATGGTTGGATTCGTGGTATCGTATTAATGGATTTATCCATTTTCCTCCCCTTTTAAACATGTTTATTAAATTCATCAAACGCATCGGTTACATGCGCTAAAAGCTACCGCTTTACCCTGCCAAACTCTTTCTCATCGGTTATCCTGAAAACCGGTACCGGGTTGTAGTTGTTGCCCCATTGTGGCACAAGGTAACGGTCCCAGAAATTCCAATAAACCAACCCATCGTCCGACTGTGGCTCAAGCAGGTAAGCAGCCAGTTGCCCAAGGGGTTGCGAGGTTTTAACCATCACGTAGTTGGTTGTGAATAGCCTATTGGCCTTAACGTATTTGCCAAAGATATTGCTGTTATAGTGCCCCTGGTTAATTCGAGGGGCTGGCTTTAGCGAGTCGATTGTAAACTGCTCTACATTTAGGGTTACCGTATCGGTTAGGGTTTGGAATTGTATTCCGTGATTTTTAAGGAGATTGGTAACCACTTTGTCGTTTCTAACAATGTAGGCAAAGGGGAGCGGAATGGTTGAGGTGGGGTAGTAGTCGGCAATGTAGGGAACGGTAACCGTACGCTTACGGTCGGTTTTGCGGAAGCGTTCCCGTTCCTGCTCGTCGGTATAGGCTTCGGCCTCGTAGGTGAGGATGGTTACCCACTGGGGCGTAGGCCTACCCTCGTAGGTTATGGCAAACTCGGGAGCAGGTGTGGTTTTGGGTATCTGAATAGCCTCTCTGTCGGCTTTGGCAAGCAAATCCTTTATTTCCTTGCTGTTTTGCATGGCGTAATCGCAAACTGAGGCAATCAGGTTATAGCACCCGTAAACCCGTTCGTCGAATGGGGCGTAAACGTAGTTCTCGTTCAAAATGCTAAGCCTATTCCTTAACCCAATGTAGTTGGTGAAGTAGCGGGGTTCAGAAGCGTACGATATCCAACCCTTTTCGTAATCCTTTTGGTCGATAAACTCACCGTAGAAGCAGTTTAGCGTTTTATACTTGACCGATAGCTGGGTCGATACCCAGGGCATCATCCTATCGCGCATGTAGTTTATGAGTTCGCGATTACCGTTGGGGTTCATCATCCAGGTAAAGGTAACCGGCTCCTGATGGTAGGATCCGTTGGTGGTGTGGCAATCCATAACAATGGAAGGATCCCAGCGGTTTAATACGTTGGTTACTACGCCAACCATTTCGGGAGTTTCCAGTTTCATGGCATCCCTGTTCAGGTCGAGCATTTGCCCGTTATGTCTTACGCCAACACCGTTAACAGGCCCGTTCTGCCAAGGGCGGTTTTTCGGACTGATGGATTCGTTACCATCGGCATTGAGAATAGGGCAAACCAGCAGAACAATGTTTTTGAATAGTGGATTATTTGGGTTTTTAAGCAAGTCGCGAACAAACATCAGCGATGCTTCCTTGCCTTCCACCTCCCCCGCATGTATGTTAGCCTGTATATATATCACAATCCGGTTACCAATATCGCGGGGTGTTTTGGGCATTGGGTTTGCCACAACCATTAGCGGGATATCGCGTCCCTCAATGCTGGTGGCAATGGTTTCGGTTTTTATGTGCTTCGATGCTTTCTCAAGCATCTTGATGTAGTTCATAACATCGGCATAGGTTGATGTTGACTGAAAGTTGCTACCCTCAGCTACTGTAACCGGAAAGTATTGGGCGTTTCCGAGCAGTGGATAGATACAAAGCAGAAGAATAAATAGTTTTTGCATTTTTTTATTTGTTTGATATTTCAATTTGTTCAAAGTTTAATTAAACTCAGCTTAGCTGTTGTAATCAAAGTTAGTAAAACAACCCAAAACTCTAAAATCATGAAAAAGCTTTTTCTGTTACTATTGGCAGTAATGGCAAACGTATTGCTTGTGATTAGCCAACCTGTACCTGTTACCAAAGCTAATTACGAGCTACCCGCCAGATTTTCGCCCAAAAAAATTGATAAAATGGTTTTTAGCACCAGCGTTGATGCCCACTGGCTTAAGAAGAGTACGCGTTTCTGGTATAGTTACGAAACCCCTTCGGGCAAAAGCTATTACATAGTTGATCCGGCAAAAAAGAGCAAGTCGTTGCTGTTCGATAATGTTGATATGGCTGCTCAGCTCTCAAGGCTCACCAAGGAGCCGTTCGATGCGCAGCATCTACCTATACAAAAAATCAAGTTCATTAAAAACGAGACTGTCATTCAGTTTGAGGTGAAAAGCACGTTGGTCGATGAAGATAAAACCGACGATGAGGAGAATGACATGAAGCAGAAAAAGGACGATAAAGCCAAGGCCAAAAAGGACAAGAAAACGTACTACTTTGAGTACGATTTGAACACCCGCAAGCTAACCCTGCTCGACGATTATAAGAAACCAAAGGAAAATCCTGAGTGGGCAAATATATCGCCTAATGGCGAGTATGTGGTTTACAGCAAGAACCACAATCTATTCTGGATGGACAAGGAGAACTACGAAAAAGCTAAGAAAAACGAGAAGGATTCCACCATTGTTGAGCATCAGCTAACCACTGATGGTGAGAAGTACTATAGCTACGGGTATAATACCAAGGAGGAGGATAATGTAGAGGAGGTAAAGAATAAGGACAACCGTAAGCCAGCTTACATTACATGGTCGCACGACTCGCGTTACTTCGCCATGGTTCGTACCGACCAGCGTAAGGTTAAGGATTTATGGGTGATCAAGACTCTTAGCAATCCCAGGCCAACCCTGGAAACCTATAAGTACCACATGCCAGGTGAAAAGGAAGCCCCACAGGACGAGATACTCGTTTTTGATATGAATAATAGGGATAAGGTGATAAAACCCGATATCAAAGCATTTAAGGATCAGGATGTTTCAATCCTGAATTACCGTCGATTGGCCAGTGAACGCGACGATGACTATGTCCCAACCCGATGGCTCTCCAAGTACAACGATAGGCTCTACTTCCAGCGTACATCGCGCGACCTCAAGCGGATTGATGTTTGCTATGTTGATATTAAAACAGGTGAGGTTAAAACGGTTATAGAGGAGCGCTTAAACACTTATATCGATTTCAATGGCATTGCGTTGATTAATAATGAAAAAGAGATTATTCACTGGTCGGAGCGCGATGGTTGGGGGCATTTTTACCTGTACGATAACCAGGGAAATCTCATAAGGCAGATAACCAGTGGACCATTCCATTGCGAGCGCCTTGTTGGCTACAACGAAACCACCAAAACGCTGTTCTTCACCGCAAATGGACGTGAACCCAATGAGGATCCATACTACCTTCATCTGTATCGGATCGGTATTGATGGTACTGGCCTAAGGCTGCTGAATAAGGGTAATTTTGACCATTCCATCAGCATGGACGATAATCAGCAGTATATAGTGAACAACTATTCGCGGGTTAATACTATTCCGGAGTCCAAATTGATTGATAATCAGGGCAACGATTTACTTTTCCTTGAAAAGGCTGATTTAACACTGCTATTCGAGGCTGGCTACAAATTCCCCGAGCCATTTACCGTTAAAGCTGCCGATGGCATTACCGATTTGTATGGCGTAATGTACAAACCTTTCGATTTCGATTCTACTAAACAATACCCCATTATCCTTTACGTGTACCCTGGCCCACAGACCGAGGCGGTGAATAAGTCGTTCTCCGCACGAATGGATAGAACCGATAGGCTGGCCCAGTTCGGATTTATAGTTATTACCGTTGGTAATCGGGGTGGACACCCTGCTCGTTCAAAGTGGTATCATAACTATGGCTATGGCAACCTGCGCAACTATGGCTTAGCGGATAAAAAGGCTGCTACTGAGCAGTTGGCATATCGACATAAATATATTGATATTAACCGTGTGGGTATCCATGGCCATTCAGGTGGCGGTTTTATGACTGCAGCAGCCATGCTAACCTTCCCCGATTTCTTTAAGGTTGGAGTGGCTAATGCCGGCAACCACGAGAATAACATCTACAACCGCTGGTGGAGTGAAAAACACCATGGCGTTAAGGAAATTGCCGATACGGCCGGTAATGTAACGTTTGAGTACAACATCGATAAGAACTCTGAAATTGCTAAGAACCTTAAAGGGCATCTACTTATTACTACTGGCGAAATAGATAATAACGTTCATCCGGGAAACACCATTAGGCTTGCCAATGCTCTGATTAAGGCCAATAAACGTTTCGATTTCTTCATGTACCCTGGCCAGCGACATGGCTATGGCGACATGACCGAGTACCATTTCTGGCTTACCGGCGATTACTTCTGCAAGCATTTGCTGGGCGATTACGACACGAGTATTGATATAACACCCATGAACAACGAAATAGAACGAAAATAAAAAAGGGGCAAGAGCCCCTTTTTTTCAACCTAACTTTTAACCTAAACCTATTGAAGTTAACAGAAATATTGCTGTAATCCATCCAGAAGCCTTTTCCAGCGTTGTTCCTCGGTCATTGAGTAGTACTTTTGTTTTTCCTCCTGAATTTTACGCTGAACCTCTTCCTCCTTCTGGCGCTTAATTGACTCATAATGGTTTACCACTTTATCGCGAAGATATTTTTCCGCTACGGTAGGGAATAGCTCAAGCAGCAATTCTTCCTTCTCGTTCATGGCCAATTTCACATTCTCACCATATTCAGGGAACGCTGGGTTTGGCTGTTTTTTGTAGTTAGATGTGTCGTAAGGGGTTTCCTCGGCTACGCCGGCAATCTTCAAGCGGAATTGCGGGTCAATTGGTAAGGGAGTTCTCCCGTATATCCCTTTAACAAGGTTTACGAACTGTATGGATTTATTGGTGTAGAAGGGCTGTCCTTTACTTTCGTCAATAGCACAGTTTACGGCTTGCGCACCAACAATCTGGCTGGTGGGTGTAACCAGCGGAGGGCAACCGGCGTCGAGCCTTACGGTTGGGATGATTTCTAGCACCCTTGGAAGTAGGTTTTCAAGCTTTAGCTGCTTGAGCTGTGCCAGCATATTGGTGTACATTCCCCCCGGAATCTCAGCGTTTTTAACGTTCTCATCGGGTTCGGGGAAATTAAAGTAACGCTCTATGGCCTGGCAAGCATCAAGTAGGGCATCGTACTTGCCCGACTGGGCAAACAGAATGGCTTGCTCAAACAGGTTATCGATACGTGCAGGGAGATTATAGCTGGTTATATCAAAGTCAATGGGTAACTCGTAGGTGTCAAGTTCCTTTAGCTCTGTGCGAATGGTTTTAAGTTCTGCGTTAATACTGGCTACAGCCTTCAGGTTAACACCAGTATCTATCCCCATTTTATCGCAGAAAATCTGAATAAGTTCAAATGCTGGTGCTGCTGGACCACCAGCAAAATTCCATATGGCAGTATCAACAATATCAACCCCATTTACAATGGCTGTAAGGGTTGATGCCAAACCATAACCCGGTGTACAGTGCGTATGGAAATCGATAGGCACTTTAATCTCGCGTTTTAGCGCCGAAATAATTGCAGCCGACTGCTCAGGGGTAACCAATCCGGCCATATCTTTTAGGGTAATCATATCGGCACCCATGGCCTCGAGCTCCTTGGCCTTAGCTATATAATACTTTTCAGTAAAGATTTTACGGGGTAAGGTTTTACCGCTTAGCATGGCTTTAATCCTATCCTTACGGGAAAATTTAGGGTCAACGGTAAAGCAAACGGTACAGTCGGCCATGCCTCCATTTTCCTTTACATACTTTACGGTGCTGCGAATATTCTCTGTATCGTTAAGGGCATCGAATATACGCATGATGGAAATCCCCGATTTAACCGCATTGCGGTTAAATCCTTCAATCACCTCTTCGGGATATGGGTTGTACCCAAAAAGATTGCGTCCCCTGGAAAGGGCCGTGAGTTTTGAAGTATCGCCAATAGCAGCTTTAATGCTTTCGAGCCTATACCATGGATCTTCGTTCAGATATCGCATTACGGAGTCGGGAACGGCACCACCCCATACCTCCATGGCGTAAAACCCGGCTTCACGGTAGTAAGGTAATACCCTTTCAACCTGTTTCTGAGTCATTCGGGTGGCAAACAGCGATTGCTGTCCATCTCTAAGGGTTACATCCCTGATAAGCAGTTGTCTCTTCACCGTAATCAATTTTATATTTATACTGATACTTGCTAAACACTAATACTTACGGCGAAGTAACTAATATTGTTTTGAATTATCGGTTGGTTTTTAGTAGTTTGAAAACATGGTTTTAAAACATTGCTAAAAAACATGTTTTAATACCTGAGGCGAGCATCAAGTATATCGCCTGAAATTGTGTAACAGGGGCTGGAGCACGACGACTTATCATATTTTAGTTTAACTGTAGTTGCATCAATTACAATTATTTGCCTTCCTTTACTTGTGTAATACGCTTTTATTGAGTAGTACGAGTTGGCATCGAACTGGAATACTTTTTCGCTTATGGTAGTATTTCCACTAAAAAACAAAACTCCGTTTTCAGGATTTCCACTGTATAGTTCAAAGTAAACTACTTGGTTCTCATTGTTAATGGTGAATTTTAGGCGAACATCAATTTTGTCAGGTTTCAATTCATAACACTCATCGCAGTTAACTATAAAGAACTCCATTTCCTCACAGGAGTAGGGCGCCAGAACAATTAGCAAAATGGTTAGTAACTTAAATATCTTACTGAACATGTTTTACATTTTTGTATACAACCTTAGGATTTAACACATTAAAATGGATTTTGGCTGATATGGTGTAGAAATAGGGTGATACTCCAAGCTCTTTATAAAAATTATACCCAACACCTATCGAATACTCCATTGCATCACCTTTTATCGATAGACCCCCAGAAAAGTTGGTTGTAAAATGTGTTTTCGGGTTCGAGGATGTTCCCCTGTAGTTCCGGAACGCTGGTCCTGCACCAATTGCCGCAAACGAAATAATGTTTTTCCCTTTGTAGCTAAACAGGTTATAGTATTTGCGGATGTTTAGCTGTAGTATGTTTCTCTTTTCCCAATACTGGTAAAGTTGTCCGTCGATAGTGGTTAGCGAGGCAGTTGCAGATGGCCGGTAGAGGTAACCCAGCGAGAACTCTGTTTGGGTTATTTGTTCAAAAACCCCCAAATGATAGCCTAATAGAAACTCATGTTTTGAAAAGCTTGTTCCTATGCCAAAGTAAACTGAAGTAATTGATGGTTTGATTTTAGTTTTAATTCCATTACTGGCAAAAAACTGCATGGCTTCCTTATTGTTGTATTCGCGGGCAATTTGGTAATAACTCTTTTTAAGAGGGAACTTAAGGGCATCAAATTCGCTCAAACATTTAACAATTTCGTTCGATTTATTGGCAATAGCATAGCAAAGGGCATTAGCACCCCTGGAATCGCAGAGCGATAAATCAGCACCATAGGTAGTAAGGTAGTTGCAGATAACAGTATCGTTGAATTGTGCAGCAACCATCAAGGGTGTCACCCCCTTATTATCGGGTATATCTGGGTTGGCGCCATTCTCAAGGAGTAACCTTGTGCTTAGCTTTGCTCCGCTGTATACAGACAGCATTAGTGGTGTATTTCCTTGGTAATCAATAGCGTTAAGGTCGGAGCCGTAGTAGATTAAGA
>ERZ795060.3087-NODE-3087-length-15778-cov-4.843732_pt1 | contig 15778 bp, 9 predicted proteins | sample MGYA00375144_ERZ795060 | MGnify/ENA primary metagenome ERZ795060 (study PRJEB30189, sample SAMN05720157) | activated sludge metagenome | isolation source: anaerobic digester from wastewater treatment plant | place: Japan | collected 2015-05-15 ...
AGACAGCTCCAGAGTTTGTTGTTACTACAATTTGGAAACGACTTATCTGGCTTCCATGTCCGTTCCAGAGGCTGCCCATTGAATAATTATTTCCGACGAAAAAAGTTTCATAATATATACCAGGGACCCATTCTATACCTTGCCCATGCCAGTAATTTGGTTTAGTATTTAGCTGTTCAATAGGAAAATTAAGGTCTTTCTTCAATGCAATATTGGTGATTATTTTATTTGGACGATAAGACGAAGTGATGGCGTGAATGGTATATCTAAAATTTTTACACTCTTCATTTGATAATTTTTTATTTCCTGCCCACCACAGATATCCATTTTGATCCATAAGCGATTCATAGGGGGTTGAGCAAAAACCTCTTTGATGAGGGGCGCAGAACAATCCATCACGATATTTTAGAGCATAAGCAGAAAGATACCAGTCGAGGGCTGCTTTGGCGAGTAGACGACATTCCTCATCTTGAGAAAAGTCGTATATGTTTAACATTCCATTTACGTCAAACACAAGATAAGTTGAAGAATCCCATTCTCCCTGTCCTGCCTCAAATAATCCTTTTACATATTTTCTCAGAGTTGCCTTTGCAATCTTCAAGGCTTCTTCTTTATTCATATTTGCAAATTTACTGTTGTCAATGTAATAGGGTAGAACATTTGCTGATGTCCACCACATTACTTTGTGATTTTCTGTTCCCCCCATCTTGATGTATGAAGTATATTTTGAGGCTTCTAATTCAAACTTTTTAATTGTCTCTTGCGTAAGAGCTGGTGAGAAGATCGGGATAAACCTTGCCCAATTTACCGCTGCGAAATGGTAGTGTTCCCTATAACTTCTATCATCATTCATATATTTTATAGCTTCCTGGTCATCTGGGTTTATTATCAACTTTGCCATTGCGTGTAGAGGAAGATATTTCCCTGGATCCCCCTTTGAAAAATAACCTTTTCGCCATGTTTCCAAATTTGCCGTCGAAAGTGCAGTAATAATTTGTTTTGCTCTGTTTTGAAATTCTTCCTCAAGAGGATATGAATTACAAGCGGCAAGTGGTACTTTTTGTGATGGGTCTTTTGTCGTTGTTTTTGGTAGATCCCATCCTAAAAGAATGTGGGGAAGAATAAAAAATAACAAAATAATTTTTTTATTAATCATAATACCCCTTTTATAGTTAATTTTTTTTACTAAATTATTGCTTATTTACTTGCACTATAAATGCTTTTGAAAAGTCCGAAATTTCATATTCCGACCATTTTTTATCTTTTGTTATTTTCGTATCTTTTCCTTTCAATGAGCCGAATAGATATATTTTATTATTCTCCAATATAAATGAAGAAAATTCGCCATCAGCGTTTTCTTCTGCTCCAAATACTGATGCGAAAATATATTTAGTTAAATCATTATTCAGTATCAGTAGACAAGGGAGACCTCCACCAGCTTTGTTCTCCGGCCATTTTTCAAAAGCATCTTTGCTCGTCCATGCCCTAGCTGCTGCTTTTCCTGCAATATAGACATTTCCGTCATCTCCTACCACTATTGAGTTTAGGGAATTCCCTGCTAATTTTGGATGTGGAGCAGGACGGGGTGTGCCATCTTCATTATATCCACCTTTACCGTTTTCATCAGGATGTCTATTATTCATAAAAAACCATCCGTCTTTCAAAGCACCATTTTTTGCATCAACTTTTCCAACCCATGAAATGAGCATATTACCAGTATCGCCCAACAATTTCCCTTTTAAGCGGTAAACGTTAGAGCCGTGTTGACTTGCTACAATGAAGATACTATCAGTTTTACCATCATATGTCATTGCGCGTGGTTTTTCATCAGGAATGTGAACACTATCGCCTTCTTGATAGAGGTTCGTTGCCCAACGAAGTTCACCTTCATTTGAAAATCTTGCAAGGAGTAGATTGAATGCAGGGAAAGATTTATTATTTCCTTCTTTGAACTTAAAATAAACACCAGCAGAAACAATGAAATCATTATCGGGTAATACTACTATTTGTCCTCCTACACGTGGACTAATATCCCAGAATTTTACCAGTCCATATTTTCCCGTTGTTCCATCATAATCAAATCCGTCTTTTCCTCCTTTTCTGTAGAAACTATAGTATTTTTCTTTTAATTCAGTATTACCCTCATTAAGATATATTGCCCAGCTTTTTTCATATCCTTTGTCTGTCTTTTTACCTTTCAAGAATTCTATATTTTTACCTTTTTCATTTACTTTCAGTACATACATGGCTGCGCCTTTAACAGATGTGCCGCCTGTATATAATATACCATCCTTTGTTTCTGCCATATCAGATATATTTTCCATATTTGGTCCAGCTTTAATTATCCACTCAATTGCCTTTAAATCGTTTTTTAGTTTTATTATTACTGCATTTCCATTCCACTGGCCACCTTTTTTCTCTGATATGAAATCAGAAAGATTTTCTATTGCCGATGGATTGGTGGTTTTACCTCCAAGATATACATCGCCACTTCTGGAAACAAGTATTTTTTGTGGAGTTATTATTTCTTCTGGAAGAACGGAGAGAGATAAAATGTCATTAAGATCTTTTGAAAATGCTGCGATATAAGTAGTTGGGCCATTACTTTTTATTAAAATTTTAGGCGTTACTTGCTTAGGTAGATCGTCCTGAGATTCAGTTGTGCCGGAGATAAAAATTACTCCGTTTTTGCCTGTGCTTGTTGATTTTATAGATGTATCACCTTGTTTTCCTCCGAACGAATATAGTTGAGCTGATTTAGCCTTAATACTCAAATTTCCAGAAAGTAATATTGTTATAATCGCTAAAAGTTGATAGATGATTTTACTTTTTTTCATATTTCCTCCATTGTTTTTTTTATATTCTTAAAACTTTTACAGTATCTCTCTCTATTATGCGAGGAGAAACTCTATAAATCAGTGAATTTATGTCATTATTAAAGCCAAGTAATATTTCAAAGAGCCATTTTGCTGCAAATATGCCTACTTCCGAACGGCAGGGGTCAATTGAAGTCAAATTTATATTATTATTGAAATAAAGATTAATTTCATTATCAACGCCTATTACGCTTAAATCTTCTGGAATCCTGATGCCTCTCTTCTGAGCTTCTTTTATAAAAGATATTGCGATTTTATCATTTGTAGCATATACTGCCGTTATATCTTTTTTTGATAGTTGGAAAAAATCAAAATTATTTTTTCCTGCAAGAAAGAAATCGGTTGTTTTTGGATAATCCTTGAAAAGATTATCTGGAAGAACAAGCTTAATCCCAAACACTTCTGCTACATCAAAAGCAGATTTTAATCTTATATTTTCAAAAGCGTAACCAGAGAAAGAATTGGCAAGCATGATATTCTTATGGCCATTGCGTGAGAGATATTCTAATGCCAATCTCGAAATCCCACAATTATCAATGCTTACAACTCGTTTTAAACTATTTTCATTATCACAGGAATGCATGCAATGTATTAATGGTATTGATTTTGTTCTTAGAATTAATTCTGCAGCAAGAGGCTTTAGCTGACCGCTTGTTGTTGTCCAGTCAATGATTACTCCGTCCGGCGCAAATTTATCTATCTCATTTTTTAGTAATTCAAGATTAGAGATGCCTTTTATAGAAACTCTTGAAAAAGGCGCCAATCTTTTTATTTCACCTTCGGTTTCTGCGAGAATTTCATAAGCAGGACTATCTAAGGGGGGTTCTTTCTTGTCTAAAACAGAAAATACTAATATATTTAACTTTTTATTACAGGTTTTGGCATTTAGCTCTATTGGAAAATCCGCGTAAGGAATTCTTGATGAAGATTCAGTTTTGGGAGGTAGTTGCCTTAAAAATGTTCCTTTACCAATTTGTCTGTATATAATCCCCTTTTTACATAGACTTTGCATTGCTTTGTGAACGGTTGTTTCACTGCAAGAAAATATCTTTACAAGCTCATTTTGAGAAGGCAATTTTGAACCTATTTTGAATTCACCTCTCCTAATCCAATCAATAATAAGTTCTTGAAGCCTGCTTGCGTTATCACCCAATATACTTTTTATATTTTCTCCTGTCATAAATAATACTTTTTTGATATTAATATCATATAAATATTATTTTTCAAATAAAAAGTGTTAAAAAATATAATTTTTAGTGATAATTTTTAAAAAGTTGTGCTGTTTTTAATGCATAAAAAACAAGGGAGTAAGGACATTATGAAAAGCAATTGTTAGAAATAAAAAAGTTAAAAGATACTAACAAAATCAAAAATTTTTCAGGAATCCTAATAAAAATTTTCTTTATTTCATAAGTTGGAGACTGATGGCCATAATCAGCATTCCTGTTACGAGCCCAATGAGACTATCATGTCCTTTTCCATAATTTCTGCTTGTTGGCAATAGTTCATCAAGGCTGATGTAAACCATTATTCCAGCAACTACACCAAATGTGATTCCCATAAGTTCTTTAGGTATTATGCCATCGGATGATGGTAAAAAGAATTTTATTAATGAAAAAGCAATAACAGCGCCAACAGGTTCAGCTAACCCACTAAGTACAGAGTATATAAAAGCTTTTTTTCTGTTGCCTGTGGCGTAGAAAATTGGTACAGAGACAGAAATACCTTCAGGTATATTGTGGAGAGCAATAGCAACGGCTATTGCGGTGCCAACTTTTGGATTTTGTAATGCGGCAAGGAATGTGGCAAGTCCCTCTGGGAAATTATGAATAGTAATTGCTACAGCGGTAAATAATCCCATTCTGAGTAATTGTTTATTGAGTTTTTCTTTTTGAGAGATGTCATCAGTGAAGAGCGATTTTGACATAATGGCAAATTCCCCTGTAAGAGGTAATGGCGCATTTTGATCGTGCAGCGGAGCGCTTTCTTTTTGCTGATGTATTTCATGTGGATTTTCTGCTGATGGGATAAGATTATCAATGATGGCGATAAGTAGTATTCCGCCAAAGAACGATGCAATATTTATCCATGCGCCATGGTGTTCTCCGTATCTTTCACTTAAATTGTTGAGGCCTTTAAAAAATATCTCGACGAATGAAACGTATAACATTACACCGGCTGAAAATCCAGTAGCAACAGATAAAAATCTATAATTTGTTTTTTTTGCGAAAAAAGCTATTACACTTCCAAGTGCTGTAGCCATGCCAGCTAAGAAAGTCAGAGTTATTGCAATAATGAAATGATTCATAGAAGAGTTTTGTTATTTAAGGACCCATTTTTTTTAAATATTCGTAGGTCAATTTTTGGCTTCTGAAGGATTCAAAAGCCGGGGTATTTTCTGCCACTGAATACACACCGGAAGCTTGTAGTAGTCTGGATTTCATTTTATCGTTAAGTTGAAAATATAGTATTTGGTCGAGAATTTTCCTGGTGTGTTCGTCTTCCACCGGGAAAAGTATTTCAACTCGTCTGTAAACATTTCTTGGCATCCAGTCGGCACTGGATAAGTAATATTCTGGATTTCCTCCGTTTGCAAAGTAGTATATTCTGGAATGTTCAAGAAATCTATCTATGATGCTTATCACCTTGATATTATTTGTATTTATTCCAGGTTTAAGACAGCATATGCCTCTTACGATGAGGTTTACTTCCACTCCTGCATAAGCTGCTTTATAAATGTGTTCTATGATTTCTGGTTCTACTAGTGAATTCATTTTTGCTATGATTTTGCCTGGATTATGTGGAGATGATAATCTTGTTTCGCGGTCTATTAAAGAGATAAATTTTTCTTTTAGATCAAAAGGCGCGACGGCAATTTTTTTCCACTTTTCTGGAGGGGCTGAATATCCTGTCATTATATTGAATAATGCTGATATATCGGATGCGAGGTCTTCATCGGCAGTAAAATATCCAATATCTGTGTAAATTTTCGCAGTTTTATCGTTATAATTTCCTGTAGATAGGTGTAAATATCTTTTTATACTGCCTTCTTCTTTTTTTACAATCATAAGTGCTTTGCAGTGTATTTTTAATCCTGGCATACCATATATTACGTGAGCTCCCGACTTTTCAAGTTTTTTAGCCCATATTATGTTGTTACTTTCATCGAATCTTGCTTTCAGTTCTACGATTACAGTGACTTGTTTTCCATTTTCTGCTGCTCGTTGGAGTGCTGTTATTACCGGCGAATTTCCGCTTACCCTATATAGAGTTTGTTTTATAGCCAGAACATTTGGATCTTCTGCCGCTTCTTCAATCAATCTTACTACTGGTTCAAAGGACTGGAATGGCAAAAACAAAGGAATATACTCTTTTTTCTTTATTGACTGAAAAATACTTTCGTTAGATGGAAAATCTGGGGACGGGATTGGCGGCCATTCAGCTTCGAGCAGATCTGCTCTTGATTCCTTTGAGATAAGTTCAAAAAAATTCGATAGATGCAGAGGTCCATCAACGAGAAATTTACAATCGTTTTCAACGTGAAGTTGTTCCATTATCCATTTTTCTAGGGAAGAACGCTGATCCCTTATAAATTCAACTTTAATAGCTTCTCGTGTTTTTCTGTTTATAAGTTCCTTTTGAATATGAGAAAGTAAATCAGCAACACCTTCTTCGTCTACAGTGAGGTCCATATCTTTTATAATCCTGAATGGGACAGCTTCATCTATTTGACAGTCATTGAAAAGATCTCCTATAAACTCTATTATTACGTCTTCAAGATATGCATAGACTTTATTTGCATTCTGAAATCTTCTTGAAGGGACAGCTATAAATCTTGGGAGGACAGATGGAACTTCAACAAAAGCGGATACGAATTTTTTTGAGTCTTTTTTTCGTAGTCTTACGGCAATTTCTATTGTGCAATTATTGAGATTGGGGAAAGGATGGCTTGGATCAACTGCTATTGGAGTAAGGGCTGGAAAAATCATCTTTCGAAATATTTTTTTATATTCGTTGCGTTCATTTTCATCCCATTCATTTCTTTTTATTACTATAATGCCCTTTTTGTGAAGTTCTGGCAAGATTTGAGAGTTAAGCAAATGATATTGTTTTGAAGTTAATTTATTTACTTTCTTTCTTATCATATTGAGTTGTTCATCGACTAATAGTCCGGAATAATCAGTACCTTTATCTCCTGCTTCAAGTTGTTTTCTTATTCTGGCTACTCTTACCATAAAAAATTCATCGAGATTGTTTGAAAATATTGCTATGAATTTAAGTCTTTCAAGGATGGGAAGGTTCTGGTTTTTAGCTTCTTCAAGAACTCTTGAATTGAAGTCTATCCAGCTTAAGTCTCTGTTGATAAAGTAATCTTTATTAATTTTAAAATCCATATTCATGAAAATTCCACTTTCATTCCATATGTTTCAGCGAAGAGATCTGACTTTGCCTTTAAAGCGAGTATTTCAGCAGTTTGTTCCATTGCCATAGTATCAGGAGAAAAGATAATTCTATTATTTTCTACCTTTATCCTGAGTTTGTTGAATTTTGCATTATGGGATCTGTCAAGAGCGTCTGCTATCCTTAGTATGGCGGCAAGTTTTGCGATAATAACCCGCTCAAAGCTTTCCAGTTGCATATATTCCGGATGAGATTTTTTAGGGAGACCTCGTCTATGGTACCTTGCTATCATAGCAACGATTTCAGTATCATTCATTGAGAGCCCTGGTATCTGACTGTTTTTTATGAGGTAATAGGAGTGTTTGTGATGCTGGCGGTTATTGAGGAATTGGCCAATATCATGAAGTATTGCAGCTATGTGCAGGAGAAGTCGTTCTTTTTCAGTAAGTCTGTGGATATGTTTCATTTCATCAAATATTTCGAGGGCGTATTTTGCTACTGTTTCTGCGTGTTTTGAGTCATAATAGAATTTTTCTCCCAGAGATTTGGCACATGAGATGATATCTTGAGTGAAAGGGTCTTCATCAGTTTTTTCCCGCAGCATTTCTTCAATTATTGCTTCGCGAGTGTTGGTTTCAGGTATGTAAATAGAATCTGCTTTGCTTATCTTCAAAAGATTAGATAGTATATCACAGCATGGCAGAAGACCAACTGCATCCAGATCTGATATAGTAAATTCGCTTGCAATTTTTTCAGGTTTTTTTAATTCAGCTATTTTTGATATTTGTTTAAAATCTGATATAGAAAGAATATCAAGTTCACGGTTGCTACTCTTGTTTATTATATGAAGCATTGCTCGGGGTGTGGAGCCAACAGCAATAAGACATGGCGGAATTTCAGAGAAAGACCGCAAGAGCAGTTCGGAAAGAGAATCGACTATGTCATCTATCACTACAGTGCTTTTACTGAGGGGTTGTCCAAGTTCTTCATATATCCTTATTGTTCCGATTCGGAAACTTTCGGCTTTTTTAAGTAATCCATTTTGATAGAGGCAAATATGTGAAGAACCTGTTCCTATCATTGCAATAAGAGCATTGTTGATTTTATCTCTTATAATATTTTTTAAAGATAAGTAAATAAGGCGAATTTCTTCTGAACTATCAAGGGCTTCAATTTTTATACCTGATTCGATAAAAATTCTGTCTATAAAGATATCTTTATTTGTTGCTTCTCTAACGGCACTTGTAGCAATTGCGCGATAAGAAGAGATGTTGTATTCAGACATAACTTTAGCGAAATCTTTCATTATCTTAGCAGCAAGAGCAAAATTTTCAGCTTTTATTATGCCTTTTGTAAATACGTCGCGGCCTATCGGTATGGGTTGCGATAGAGTTTCAAGCGTTTTGATCTTTTGTTGGGGGGAGATTTCCGCTATTTCAAGACGCATTGAATGGGCTCCTATATCGATTACAGCCAATACTTTATTTTCTGAGTTTTTCATAATTTTTTAAATTTCCATATTTTATTCACAACGAGACGCATTTAACCATCCGTAAATTATAAAAAACATTGTCGGAGCTAATCCCGCAAAAAATGGAGGTAAAATTCCTCTGTTTCCAAATATAAGAAAAAGATGTGAAGAAAGTTGATATACAACAATTATAATAACCGCCATTACTATTGCGAGGAAAATTCCCCCTCTTTGATTCCTTGCAGCCATAGGTATTCCCAGAAAGACAGCTAAAAATGATGCAAATGGAAATGCAATTCGTGAGTAAAGAGTTGTTTTATATATATTTTTAAGCTTTGGGGATATATTTTTTACTTTTGTAAGTAAATTCAAAATAATCATAGACTGGAGCTCTTCTGGAGGCTTTATGGAATTTATCATTTCTTCTGGAGATTCCGGGGCTATTTCTCTGGAAATAATTTTTTCTTCAAATTTTTCACTTCTTTTCGGGAGAAAACCTTCTTCATCATATGGAGTGAATGTGCCTTTTATGAACTTCCAGCCCTGACCTGGCAGGTATACAGCCTCTTCTGATTCAATATCCCACTCAAGCATACCTTCGTTGTTATATTTTTTTAGAATTGCAGTTTTTTGTGGAGCATTTTCTCTAAATTCCCTGAAGAACCACTTTCTTAGCGAGTCAGGACTCCTGTAACTGAGCATTTCAAACTGCCCTTTTACATAATATTTATCGCTTCTGGATTTTATTATTTCATATGCTTTTTTTTCAGATAATGGTACAATTGATTCATTGAAGGCAAAATTTATAATTGCAATTAATAAAGCAAATATATATATTGATGCGCAGGCTCTGTGTATTGAAATTCCAGAGGCTCTCATAGCAACTATCTCCATATTTTTCCCAAAATTTGCCATTTCATACATACATGCAAGCATTACTGATATAGGCATAATAAATCTTATATTACCAGGCATTTTTAGCAGAAAATAGTGAAACATCTCCGAAAAAGGTGCTTTATTGTCAAGAAAATCTTTCAAATCATCAAATATATCTCCAATAAAAAAGAGAATTATAAAACCTATCATTATGACTGTAAAAGGTATAAGAAACTCCTTCAGGACATATCTGTCTATTTTGAGAAAACCTGAAAAACGGCGTTTTACAATTTCAATAGTATTATTAGTATTATTTTGTTTAAAACTCATTTGACTTTTTTTTTCTATATCTTAAATTTAAAGACCATCGTTTAAGTCTATAATCTAATTTATAATTGGAAAAAATAAAGAGCATAAATGAAGGTATTTAAAAAGTTTTCTGCAAAATATAGTAGAAAAAATAAAAAAGACATATTATTTGGGCATCTCTTTTTTTATCAAAAAGGATTGCTAATATATTTTTTCTGCATTATTCTAATTTTTAATTCTTGCTACAGTCCAGCGCCCATACCTGATGCAGTTTTATCAAAAGAGTACAAAAATATTAAGAGAGAACAACATGCAGGTATACCTGATAATATCGAGACTTTGACTCTTGAAATAGCCACCAACATAGCTCTCGCAAACAACCCCGATTATCGTTCAGCAAAGCATTCTGTGATTGCGGCTTGGGCAAGGCTTTATTCATCTATCTCTGAATATTTGCCAACTATCTCTGCAGAGTATGATATTACTGAATACAAGTATGTACCTATCTCAAGTGGAGGAAGTGGGCGTGATAATGGTGGAAATATTTTTTCCAATAAAACCGGTGGATTAAGAGGTCGATGGGAACTCTTTAATGGTCTCGTAACTACAATGAAAGTCCTATCAGCAAGAAAAGAAGCTTCTCAATATGAAGCCCTTGATAGAGATGCACGCAGGATATTAATTCAAAATGTTGTATACGCTTACAATAATATTCTTTTGACACTTGAAAAAATAAGGATAGCTAAAGAAGATATTGCTTTTAATGAATCTCTTTTGAAAGAAACAGAAATCAAATATCAAGCTGGAACAGTGCCGTTAAGTGAAATGCTCAATTTTAAAATTCGCGTAAATCAGGCAAAAACAGTACTTACAGATGAAAATTACAATCTCGAAAATTCCAAAATAGTACTTGCAGAACTAATGGGACTTTCAGAAGCTAAACTTCCTGAAAATATTAAGTTTTCAAGACCAGAAGATAGAAAGGATACGCTTAGCAGTATTGATATCTATCTGGAGTCGGCTATAGCAAATCGTCCTGACCTCGAAGCATTTAGGAAAGCTCTCGAAATTGCTAAATTCAACTTATGGCAAAGATATGGAGCCTTTTTACCTGTTATCTCCGCTAATGCATTCTGGGGATACTCAAGAAATGATGATGGTTATAGTGGAAGATATATGTATAGGCCCAGAACACAAGATAGAAGCTTTAATTATGGTTTATCTATTGACTGGACAATATTTAGCGGAGGAAGCAGAATCGCAGATTTGAGAGAAGCTCAGGCGCTGCTTGCCAGTTCGAAGGAGAACTTATATGAGCAATGGGTAAGGGTTGTTGCAGAAGTGCGTATTGCATACGAAAACTATATTAGAGCAGAGGAACAAGTAAAAATACAGAAAGAAACTCTTGAATTAGTAAAGAAAACAAGGGATCTTGTTGAGGAAGAATATAAAGCAGGAACAGCAAACCTCACAAGACTGAATGAAGCTCAAAATGACCTTGTCTCTGCTGAGGGAAAGCTCGTTTCTTCCATTATTGCGCTTGATAATGCATTTATTCAATTGAAATCAGCTTCAGGAGAGTTATAATTTTTTTATTTATTTCAAACAATTGTTTTAAACATTAGTTTAAAAATGAATACAAAAGAAAAAATTATGAGAATAGCATGCCGTAATTTTGCTCTCAATGGCTATGAAAAGACAACTATCAGAGGTATAAGTTGTGATGCAAAAGTAAATATCGCCGCTGTGAATTATCACTACCATAATAAGGAAACATTGTATAAAGAAGTTTTTAATTATATAATGAAAAAAGATAGAATTCATATTATAAATTTAGATAACTCTCAAAAAATATCTTCACGGCTTAATGATTGGAGAGAAGGATTAACAAAGTGGCTCGAGGAAATTCTACTTGATATATCGAGTAAAGAGCCTTTTCATCAATATAAGACTATGATTATTAGTCGTGAATTAATGAATCCTTCTCCTGTCTTTAAAGATATATTTAAGACCCATTTAAAACCAGTTCTTGATAATCTTATTTTTCAGATTAAAAAGAATTTTCCGAAAAATCTGAAAAAAGATGAACTGTACATTGAAATATTTTCTGTGATTTCTGAAGCAGTTTTTTATATGAATGCCAGAGCCCTCATAAGAGCATGCTTTCCAAAATCAGATTTTACTTCTAAAAATATAAAAAACATAGTAAAACATACTGTTTTAAAAATATTTTATGGATAAAAGAAAAAAACAAAAAGGAAAGACAAAAATAATGAGATTAAGCCGATTTATATTTTTTATTTATTGTATTTTTGCAATATTTGTGTCTTGTTCAAAGAATGATAATATAAAAGAAGAGAAGATAATCTCAGTAGAATGTATAACCCCCCAAGAAAAACTGTTTGAAAATATTATAAAGGTCTTTGGAAATATTGAGCCAGTTGAATATGCTGATATTTCTGCTCGAATTGAAGGCGTTCTTGAGAGAAGATTCGTAAATGAAGGGGAAAAATTTAAAAAAGGGGAAGTCCTTTTTCAAATCGATAAAGTAAAAGCAGAAAACAAATTTAAGTCCGCGGAAGAGGAATTAAAAGTTGCTGAAGCGAATCTCAAAAAAGCCCAACTTGATCTGGAGATATTAAGAATAACACTTGATAAAGCAAATTTAGATTATCAGAGAGCAAAAGAACTCATTCAACAGCAGGCAATATCTCAGGACAGGTTCGAAAATTACGAACTCAACTGGAAAAAAACTCATGCAAATTTCAACCAGGCAGAAGCAATTGTTGCAATTTCAGTGGCAAACAGAGATAGGGCTAAAACTAATCTTGAAATAGCCCGAAAGGAACTCAATGATTCCAGTGAAATGGCACTATTTGATGGAGTTGTTACAACTAAATATAAAGAGGAAGGTGAATTTCTTAAAATCGGAGATAAAGTCATACGTATTCAAAATGATGAGAATTTGGAGGCCGTTGCGTATTTATCATCGGAATTTTATCCTTACATTAAGCCTGGTGAAACGATAGCTAGAATAAAATCAGGAAACGTTTGTGAAGAAGAGAAAATTTCCTATAAATCTGCGGATATAGATACAAAAACCAGAACATTCAAAATTAAAATAAAAATCCCTCCAAATAAAAATTTCATTAGTGGAAGTCTTTGCCTAATTGAGATTATTACTGAAAGGAAAAATGCTATCGGTATACCATCTAATACAATACTTGAAAAAAATAAAGGAGTAAAAACAATTTTCAAAATTAATAATAATATTGCTGAGGAAATTGAAGTAAAAACAGGGATAGAGCATGGAGATATGGTAGAAATAGTTGAACCTGAAATCCGCAATCTGAAAATAGTATCTGAAGGCCAGGCATTACTTGCTAGTGGCGATAAAGTAAAAATAATATCAGAATCTAAATAAAAAATTGGAATAATCTTTATGTTGTTAAGTAATTTTTCAGTAAAAAGACCAATTGCAACGCTCTGCATAATAATTGTAATAGTTCTTTATGGGATGAATTCCTATAAAAAGTTGGGTCTTTCAATAATGCCAGAAATTGATGTTCCTTATGTAACTGTTACTACAATATATCCTGGGGCTAATCCGGAGGTTATAGAAGTTGATGTTGCAAAAAAAATTGAAGATGCAGTTTCTCAAATTGAAGGATTGAAACATATTACTTCTACATGCATGGATAATCTATGTTTGAATATTCTTGAATTTGATCTTTCTGTTGATGTTGATGTTGCTGCTGTTGATGTAAGAGAAAAAATAAACCTCATAAAAAATGATTTTCCTTCTAATGTTGAGGAGCCGAAGATAGTTAAATTCGATGTAAATTCTTTGCCGGTTGTTTCTCTTATGTTAACATCTGATATGCCTTTGGATATGTTATATGATTATGCTCAAGAATATCTTAGTAATTATTTTTCTACAATCCCTGGAGTGGCTGAAGTCCAATTGGCAGGAGGCGATTCACTTGAACTTCATATAGTAGTTGATAAAAAGAAGCTTGCATCAACTGGAATTACTCTGTCAGATGTTATAGCCAGGGTGAAAGCTAATAATGTAAAAATTCCAGCAGGTACAATAAAACAAGGACGACAAGAATACAATATCACAATGGATTCTGAGATGAAATCCATAAAGCAATTTAAAGAGCTAGAAATAGCAAATATTGATGGAAAAAGGATATATCTAAAAGATATCGCTGAATTGCAAATGACTTCAAAAGAGAAAAGAACACTTGCCTTTTTTAATGGCCAAAGCGCTGTAAGTATGAAAATTGTTAAAAAAGGAAAAGCGAATTCCGTTGAAGTGGTAAATAGAGTAAAGAAACGCTTAGAAGAATTACAAAAAAATTCTTTAATACCAGGATCAGTGAAGGTAAATTGGTTTGTTGATGAAGCTAAATTTACAGAAGCAAGCGTTGTTGATGCATTTCAGAGCGTTGTACTGGGAATTATTTTAACAGGGATAATATTGTTTATTTTCCTTCACGAAATCCGTTCAACTCTGATTGTCGCTGTTACCATGCCTGTTTCAATAATCTTCACATTTGGAGTAATGAGACTTTTTGGTTATACGCTGAACAATCCTACCCTTTTAGCGCTTGGAACATCAGTTGGAACACTTGTTACAAACTCTATTGTGGTAATAGAAAATATTTTTGTGAAGCTTGCTGATTCTTCACCTGAAAAAGCAGCAATAGAGGGAACATCAGAAGTAGCCCTCCCAGTATTCGCCAGCGCCATGACAAATGTGGTTGTCTTTGTTCCTATTGCCTTGATGTCCAGCATAATAGGCAAGTATTTTGCGCCTTTTGCAGTAACAATGACAGCCGCAACATTAATTTCATTATTCGTAAGTTTCACTCTAACACCTCTATTAGCTTCAAAATTTTTGCAAAATAAAATGTCAGAACATAAGTATTTTATGCGCAAATATACTGAATATTGGAATAAGTACTATGAAAAAACTGAGAAGGCTTATTACAATTTCCTAAAAGATAATTCTTCAAAATCTTTCTTATTTTCTACCTTCTCTATTCTACTTTTGCTACTTACATTAATATTTGTTGCACCAAAAGTTGGGCTTTCTTTTTTTCCAGAAAATGACAAAGGAGAATTTATCCTAAAACTCGAATTTCCAACAGATACGAATTTGAACGCAAATGTTAGCCAAACTCTTAACGTCGAACGTGAGATAAGAAAACTGCCCGAGGTCATTTCTACCGCAATTACATGCGGAAAAGTTCAGGGAATAATAGGTCAAGTTTCAGAAGGAGTTTTCCTATCTGAAATTTACGTAAAAACTACCGATAAAAATCGTCGAAAAATGAATCTGGATGAAATGAAAACTATGTTCAGAAACTTCTTAAATAAAAAAACTAATTTCAAAGCAACTGTAAATGTTCCATCTCCAGTCGGTGGTTCTTCAAGTCAGGTGGAAATAGAAATTTCAGGTAATGAACAGAAAACACTTGAAAGGTTGGCCTTACAAGTAGAAAAAACACTAAAAAATAGTGCAATTTTAACTGATGTGGACACCAATATCAGACCTGGCAAACCAGAACTAAAATTATTGCCCGAAAACGCTATACTTAAAGAACTCAACCTTGATTCATATTACATAGGAGAATTAACTCGTTGCGCTGTGGATGGAATAAAAGCTGGAACGTATAAAACAGGTGATCGCTCGTTTGATATTAGAGTAATAACTAAAGAAATGAACTCTATTAATGATATTAAAAATATAAACTTCTTTTCACGCAATAATACGCCTATCAATATAGATAGCGTTACCAAAAAGTTATTGGATAAAATTCCCATTCAGATTGTT
>ERZ795060.3096-NODE-3096-length-15758-cov-4.852703_pt1 | contig 15758 bp, 19 predicted proteins | sample MGYA00375144_ERZ795060 | MGnify/ENA primary metagenome ERZ795060 (study PRJEB30189, sample SAMN05720157) | activated sludge metagenome | isolation source: anaerobic digester from wastewater treatment plant | place: Japan | collected 2015-05-15 ...
GTTGTTTCGGCTGTGTTTAACTGGTTTAAGGGGGTTCTTTCTTCTGTGTGGACTTTTGTAAAGAAATGGGCTTCGGCGATTGCACTATTGGTTTTAGGACCGTTTGGGGTTGTTGTTTCCGGAGTCATGTTAGTAATAAGAAATTGGGATAAGATAAAAAGAGCGGCGGTTGCAGTGGTTTCTGGAGTCAGTAAGGTATTGTCTTCTCTATCGGGTAGTTTGAAGTATGTTTTTTCTAAAGTATGGGGATTTTTGAAATGGGTTATTTCTGGAGTGTGGAGTGGGATTAAGAGTTTTGCTAGTTCAGTTTACAATTTTTCTTCTGGGGTAGTGTCTGGAGTCTGGAAGAGTGTTAAGGGTGTAGCGTCTGGCATAGGTGGTTTTTTGAGCAAGACGTGGGGTTTAGTGAAGAAAGGAGTTGGTGGTGTTGCTTCGTGGTTTAGTAGTTTGGGTGGTGTATGGAGTTCCCTAAAGAGTAAGGCAGTAGGGGCGTTGCGGAGTATTGGCAACTTTTTGGGTATTAACAGTGAAACGTTGAAGAAATTCGGAAAGTCATTGTTGTCTTGGGTCGTCAATCCGTTTGGGAATCTTGGAAAAGTGGCTGTAGATAGTTTGAAAAAGGTGTGGTCTTCAGTGAAAGGGCTTTTCAGTTGGATTACGAATATTAAACTTCCAAAATGGGTGAAAAGGCTTTTGGGAATTGATGCTGCAGAGAGTGTAAAAGTAGAGAGTCATAAAACAGGTGAAGCTATGGTTAGAGGAATGGCCGAAGGTCAGAAAGCCGCTGCTCCTCAGGTAGCTTCTGCGACGGAGGAAGTGGTGCAGAAAGCTGCTGATTATCTACCTTCTTCGGATGCCAAGGTAGGTCCTTTGTCGAAGTTAACAGACATGGGGAGTGCTTTGGTATCTACATTTTCGGAAGGAATGAAGAGTCAGAGGATGTCTCTGCTCAGAGTAATGAATTTTGTTTTAGGTGGTATTTTCAAGGGATTGCGTCCTCCGTCTAAAATATCGGCGTTGGGTGTGCAAAATCTGATGGTGAGAGAAGTCAAAGTTTCGATGGAGGGACTTACCCCAGAGAAAATAAGTGATCCTATTGTTAGGTCTTTGGAGGAGCAGATGCGTAGGCTGATGGAATTCTTGGAGGAGTCGTTTCAGTTACGTCGAGATTTGGATGTTTCCGATATGTACAGAATTTCGAGGTTTGACGTTCCATGAGCTTGCCGATGATTTCCATTGTTCCAATAGAACCTTCAGGCAGGAAGTTTTCTTGTGTGATTAGTGGTGATTTAGCGGAGCGTTTTAAGGAATCGTATCGGGTAGATTGGAAGAACATGGAGGCTGGTGGGCAAGCTCCGCATTGGACAACGAAAACTTATGATCGTGGTAGTTTTGATAGATACACAATTACTTTTACGCTATTTCCTGGTTTGCCTACGGGTTCTGGTGTCCTGGATTCTGCTTCTGATGTAGTGAGAGAAGCGGAATACATTTCTAATCTATCGAAGCCGGTTTGGAATAATGGGTTTTGTCCTCCTCCATTGTGTTTGATTACGATTGGTAACTGGTGGGCTGCGAGGGGGTATATCGAAAGTGTTGATTTGGAATGGGAGGGTGCTAAGGATGAACAAGGTCGTTATTCAGTCTGTCATGTATCTTTGTCCTTTGATCGTCATGTTGGTAGATGGATGCAGATGGCTAAGTCTGAGGATTTGAGGAGATTTACTTATCGTAGTTACAGTTTTCGTGGTGGATAGTTGGGAGGTTGTGGAATGGAAAATCGTTCAGTTAGTACTCCCAGAGGAATGTACTTAAGCAGAATGGGGTTGACGAAGTTGCATTTGGACGAAGATCGGGACGTTCCTGGAATGCGTTTTGGAGTGTGGAAGCGTCCCGATTTGAGTTCTAGTGATGTAGTAGCTATTCATACGGTAACTCAAGCTGACATTGGGAGACTGTACAACATAGCATATCGTTACTATGGTGTGGAGGCTTATTGGTGGGCTATTGCTGATTTTAACAAAATTAAGAACATTTTTCGGGATATGTATGTAGGTCAAACATTGTACATTCCGTCGTTGTCTTCTATTGAGCGGGCTATTGTAGAAGGAAGTGAGTCCGTTTTAGGTTAGGTTGGGTATGGGTCGTCAGATTTACATGCGGATTTATGCTCCTGGGTTCGACATGGAGTTGGTTCCCACGGAGATTTATTCATTTGTGTACAGTGAGGCTATTCACGGTTGTGCCAGATGGTCATTAGTAATAAGGACGGATAGATACGATAAGTTTGATTCTTTCGTGAAGTGGAATGAGGACCAGCCTTTTGAATTGGAGTTTGGATATAAAGAACCTCAGTTGCAGGTTACTCGGAAGAGGGTGCTTTTATTGGAGAGTAGTAGGAGAACGCTAGGGTCGGCTGCTTATTTCACGTTTAGGGGTTTGTGTGCTGGTCATTTATTGAATTTGAAAGTTTTGACGAACAAAGTATGGGAGGATTCAATTAGCAACATTGTAAAAGAAATTATTAGTGATTGTGGATTGGAAGCTAAGGTAGAACAAACAGAGGGAAAATATAAAATTGCGTGTGGATGGGACAGAGCGGGTCCGTTTATCTGCAAGTATTTAATGCCATTAGCTTATAGTTCCAAAGGGAACGATTGGGCGTTGACGATTGAGGACGGAAGGAAGGCCATTTTTGCTCCTGTAGAGATTGGTGGAGCAAGGTGGAAGTTTACAGACTTCAGGGAGGCTCATAAGGAGAGTCAGTGGATTACGTTGTTTCTTCCGGAGTTACGAAAAAGCACTCTATTGAGGCCGTGGCGTGGGGATGGTTTGGTTGAGGTAAGGTCCTATTCTCCAGGGAGCGCCGTCTTGAGTAAGTTTAAGGCTAATGAGTCGAATGTAGGTTTTCGTTACTTGCAAGGGGGCAAACCTAGACCAGCGAACAAGTCGGAATTGGTGAAGCCTAGTTTCTTTCACGAGGGGGTGAACACGAAGGTTTCTGATCAAACTCAGGTGATGCATGAAGCGAAAACCAGATGGTCTTTAGACGCACGTGGTTTGTATCGTTTGAATGGGTTGGTTAAGTTTGACCCGACGGTGCGGGTAGGGGATATTTGTAGAGTTGTTATTTCTCATAACAAGTTTGGTACTCACGTATCATCTACTGGACTATATCTATTGAATCGAATGGAATCGTATTTTACGAGAGGTGAGATTAAGACTTTTGTTTCTCTTACTCGTAGATGGGAGATTTGATTATGGAGGTTGGGAAATACTATGGAATGTATAGGGGAAAGGTTTTGGAGACTGACGAAGAAGCGGATGATGGAATGAAGTTAGGTAGGCTGAAGGTGATTGTTCCTTTGGTACATGGGGATAATGCAAGTGCTGATAAGTTGCCGTGGGCATGGCCGGTTTTTCCGGTTGGGGTTAGTAGGGGTGAAAAAGGAGAACACTGTTTTATTTCAATTCCTCCAAAGAATTCTTGGGTAGTGGTTGCTTTTGAAGGGGGGGATGTCAATTCTCCGATGTGGTTTGGTGGAGCTTTTCCGATGGGGAGGTTTCCTCCGAAAGCAATTATTCATCAAGGACAGGAGAAATATCCAAAGATTCATTTATTGAGATTTCCAGGGAAGCATACGATAAAGGTTGTTGAGGGTGAGAGTTTCGAGATTTATGCTGGTGAAAATTTAGAAGGTGAAGAACCGCACAGAGAGCATGAAACCTACATAAAGTTCGACTTGAAAAACAGAAAGATGGAGATAAGGACTAGTTTACCGATGACGATAAGATCGAAGAAGAAGGTAGAGATTCGATCCCCTAACATTTCGATTCGAGCGGAGAATGATGAAAATTCCAGGATAACCTTAACTGCGATAGATTCGACAGGGAAATTAGGAGGTTTTTATACTGTAACGGAGAATGGTGGGGAGGTTCAGAAGCCGAAGCCGATAGCTTCCACGATAACGATTACTCCGGTTAGTATTAGAGCTAGTTCCAAGCATGTTTCCGGTTTCAAGTAATGGAGGGGTTTATATGCCGATGGAATATCCTTTTGGGGATAGGTGGGGTGATTACTTACGTCCTAAGACTAGAAAGGATTCACTACGCACTTCTTTGATGAACATTTTGATTACTAGGAAAGGTGAAAAGGTTATGCGTAGTGATTTTGGTGCTGGTTTGGAAGATGAAGTGTTTGAACCTTTAGATGATACTGAATCATTGCGTTTGATGTCTATAGTAGGAGAAGAAGTAACTAAGTGGGACCCTAGGATGGAGGTCGTAGATGTGAGGGTGTCCAGTGTAAACAACAATGAAGTTTCCGTAAAGGTAACTTACAAAGATACTGGTAGTGGGATTTTTGAGGAAGTTGAATTATCTTTCGTTTCATAGTGGGGTGAGTTATGGTAGAGCCTATCAGTTACACATCGAGAGATTTCGAGACTATTTTGGAAGCCTTAAAGAACAGGGTTAAGTCTAAGTTTCCAAATACCTGGAAGGATTTTGTAGAATCCGATGTAGGGTATTCTATTTTGGAGGTGATGGCGTATGTCTTTGACGTTTTGAGTTACTACTTGGACGTGATGGCGAATGAGGCTTTTTTGCCTACTGCCAGGGACCGTGATTCTGTTATTCTTTTGTGCAAGTTGATTGGTTATCGTTTGAGGGGACCGACTTCGGCGGTAGTTCCCGTTAGGTTCAGCATTGAGAGTGCTTTGGATAAGGATGTTCTGATTCCGAAGGGTACTTTAGTTTCTACTGATAACAATGTAGAGTTTGAATTGTTAGAGGATGCCTATATTTTAGCAGGGAATACCTATGTAGATGCCGAAATGAGTGAAGGAAGAACAATTGTTGATGAACGTACAAGTGATGGTACTAGGTTTCAAGAATTCAAGCTATCCCGTAGTCCTCTGATACACGGGAGCGTTTCGGTTACAGTTGATGGTGTTGAATGGAAGCAAGTGGAATCGTTGGTTTATGCTACTGATACTAGTTTGTGTTATGAGGTTTCAACCGATGCGGATGATTATGGTTACGTGAAGTTTGGAGATGGTGTAAGTGGAGCGATTCCTCCTCATGGATCGACGATTAGTATTTCTTACAGGATTGGTGGTGGTTTGAAAGGGAACATTGATTCAGACGAAATTAGTTCTTATGTTACAGGGGTTTTGAGTCTTGATCCTTATGAAACTATTCAAGTGCATGTAGAGAGTACGGATAGGGGTTCTGGTGGTTTGGAGAGGGAGTCGATTGAGCACGCAAAATATTGGGCTCCCAAGTGGGTTGTTGCGAATGGACGTGCGGTAACGTCCCGTGATTTTGATACGTTAGGTACTTTGTATAATCATCCGGTGTACGGTTCTCCATTTCGGGTGAAGGCAGTTCTGAAGCAAAGGGTTCCGGAGTGTAATACCGTAGTTATTTACGTGTGGTCTAAAAATAGTGAAGGGGATGTTGTTCCTCCTAGTAGCTCGCTGAAGAATGCATTGTACGAGTATTTTAATAATAACGGTGAAGGTGCGGTCAGGATTATTACTGTTGATTGTGAAGTGGAGGATGGTACTAATCTATATGTGTACGTAGATGCTCTGGTTCGTGCTAAGGAAGGATGGGATACGTTCGGTGTGATGAGTGAGGTAGAAGGTGCCATTAGAGAGTATTTTGATTCAGTAGAAAATCAACCTGGTGTAGATGTGGATTTGGGGAAGCTGTACGTTTTGGCGCACAAAAATGTGAAAGGTTTGGACGCATTGTCGATAAATCAAGTATATGGTGCATTAGAAACTAGTGAAGTAGTTGCGGTTGGTGATGGTGGAACAAAGTCATACGAGCACAACACATTTCAATTTCCGATAGTACCGAAAACTTTGGTGATTACTGCTGGTGATTTGGTAGTAGAGGATGATGGTGCAGGAAAGTTGGTTGGGGATGTTGATCCCAATAAGTTGTCGCAGATTGATTATTACACTGGTGAATTGAAGTGGTCATTCTCAAGTGCTGTGGAAGAAGGAGTTCAGATTCAAGTTACGTATCGTTATGTGGCGGATCGTTTGTGTAATGAGGAGCTTAATCATACGACAGACGGTGTAACGAAGAGGTTCCGGGGTTACATTAGCAATCCTCCGATAGTACCCGGTAGTTTTTCGATTAGCGATAGTGTACAAGCGGCACTTGATGATGGAGTTGGTAATTTGACTGGAGATGTGGATTCCGAAGGAGTGAACAGAATTGATTACAGTTCTGGTTTTTATGATGTAACGTTCAGGTATGCTCCGGCGGATTTGACTATAAGTACTATATATCGTCAGAGATTGCAGGTGAAAACTGGTAGTTTATGGTTGGAGGATAATCAGTTGGCCGTCGTTGGTCAGATCAATGTAGGGATATTGTAATGCTTTATGAATTACTGCCTCTGATTATTCAAAACAGAGATTCGATAGATGGGAGCGGGCTTCTAAGGTTGTTGTTCTCTGCCTTAGAAGAAGAGTACGAAGTTCAGAATGAAGAAATAGGTAAATTTTTATCCATTTTGGATTCAGATTCTACTCCTGAAGATTTTCTGCATTTGATTGCTGGATACTTGGGTAGTACTATTCCATTGGTTTTGGGCAGTGATCAAAAGAGGCGGTATGTTAAGAATCTCCCGTACTTGTATAAGATCAAGGGCACTCGTTTAAGTTGGAGTTATGTTCTTTCAGTTTATGGTTTGAATATAGACATAGTGGAGCTTTGGAAGTCAAAACTTAATGAAGACGGCGATTATTCTTACTTGAAGGATTCGGAGCATCCATTTAGAGCGGCACGTGTGTTTTTCAGGTACAAGGGTGAGGATTATTATTACCCAGGGTTATCCGATGTAGAGTTTTCTAGGTATTTATTAAGTTTTTTGGAAAGTTGCAGACCGATTCATGTTTTGGTTCCTCCCAGAGTTACGAGAGTGAATTTTGTCGAACCCAGGATTTTGGTATGGGATGGGATTGATGTTAGGATTAGTTATTTTCCCAATGACTTAAAAGATGAATACTCTGACGATTTTGGTTTTTCCGTGGGTTGTGCTTCTAAGTGCCAGACCTATTGTCAGGACAAGTGTGAAATAGCATGTGTTGTAGGTTGTCAGAGTTTGTGCGAATCTGGAAAGTGTGAATTTCCATGTGAAGTGTATTGTGAACAAACGTGTCAATATTTTTGCATGGAGAGTTGTGAAACATCTTGTGAAGATGATAATTGTCAAAGAACGTGTCAAACTACATGCCAAGCTACCGGGTTGGAAGCTCCTTGTTTGACTTCTTGCCAAGGGAGATGTACGGCGTGTGAAACGGATAGTCAGTGGTGTACATCTTATTGTATGGTGTACTGTCAGTTAGAAGATCAATATGCGTGCAATGATAGTTGTCAAATTCAGTGTCAACAGGAGGGTCAAGTTTTTGATTGTGTAGAACCTCCTGCCAGAATTTTGTATTTTGGATTGTCCAGCACGGAGCCTCAACCGGACGGTAGTGGGGTAACAGAACCTTCGACTGGAATTAACATTCCGATTAGTTGTGAATCTGTGTGTCAATCGTTGAGTGAGATAGGAGCTTGCAGGACCTATCAGGAGCATCCGGAAAGTGTTTTGTGCTATTACGAATGTCAAACATCTTGTGAAGCCGATTGTGAAACGTCTTGTCAGTATTCCGACACTAGTTACTGTTACACTAGTGTAGAAGGTCATTATGTTCCACGTAGTTATGAGCGTTGTCCAGTGGATAGTAGGGATTTGGAAAGGGTACTCGGTAAAGATTTGGGGATTAGTGATCCTATGTTGAAGGACGCTCAGTTTTTCGTGAACAAAACGCAAATCGTATTTTCTAATCAGGTAGAAGGATGGGGAACATTTCCGTACTTCGTGGTTTATTCTAGTAAGGATGGTACTAGGGATTTGATTGCTTATGGCAAGATCGATCCTCCATTGGACACTAGCAGGAATTATCCGGTGATCCGTGCGAGGAATGCCGTGTTTAGACTGCTTTCTGAGTATCGGGCAGGGAGGATGTTAGGGGATGTAGTGATCCCGCAGTTGGTGGTAGGTGTTAGTCCAATGAGTATTTCGTGGAGGGTATCGGGTGGTGAGGTTCAGGAAGGTTCTGATAAAATTGTATTTTATAAAGGCTTTTTGAAGAATCTTTGCAACGGAAACATTAAATGGGGTAGGTTGGCGGTGTTACTTGTTAACGATATTTACATGTTCAATTCTGAGCATGTATATAAAAACGACGTTCTTCCGTATGAAGTAAGTGGTATTGGGTATGTTTCTCTTGGACGTCTGTGTAATGCAGATATAGTAACTGAGGAAGGCAGTATAATTCTTTTTGCGGATGGAGTTTTATGGGATTCTACATCTGTGGTATCAGAAGTGGGGGGTGCCATTTTTTATAGTGGTGATTATCTTATTGGGTATGTTCCAATGAGTAAAATTTCCGGAGAAATTGGTAGTGTTCTTGTTGACGGTTCTTCTGGAATCCTTAAGGTTTACCAATGATAGTAGAAGCTAGAGCATATTCGTCTTTTTTGGAATCGTTAGTTAAAGGTCTTTGGAACTTCGGTACGGGTCCGTTTTATCTTTCAATGATGGATGATAGCTATGTTTTTGACGATGAACACAAGTACTGGAGTGCTATAAAAGATTTTGAGATGGTAGCTGAAAATTATCCGGAAGGTGGTTATGGTTTGATTTTTGGGGACATTGAACCGTTTCCGTCTGGGGAGTTGGTACTCTCTGCTAATGATTTTAGAATGAGAAATTTAACTATTCAGTGTAGTAAGTTTGTAGTGCATGGAATGACCAGAGTTCCGTTTTCGGTTGATACGTTGATGTTCTATTACGAATTGGATCAACCATTAGTAAAAGACAATCAGAATGTTTTAGTGTCATTTGATTCCCGTGGAATGTTATTGTTTGTTTATGGGGAGTAGTTTTGTTATGTTGGGAATAGTGGTTCCGGCGTTCAACATTCCGGATGATGTAATTGAGCGTTTTGTTATGTACTTAGAAAAAACCAACGGGAAGCATCCTCATTTTCTCTTGATTCAGAGAGAGTGTCCTATTGAGAATTGTCTTTCTTCTGTTAGGAATGTCGGGATAGCTAAGTTGTACAATTGTTGTGATAAGGTTGTTTGTATCGATGTGGATATGTTGTTACAACCGGGGATATTGGAATGGGCTGAAAGTGTAATCAATCGAGGTAGTATGGTTTTATTGCGGTGTAGAGATATTGATAAATTCGACGGTGTTTTGAGATGGAATAATTGGTCTAAGTTGCCGGTTCGTGGTTCTGGGGTTGGTGGTTTTGTGGGAGGTACGATGGAGGATTGGATAATTTCTGGCGGTTGGAATGAGAATTTAGTGGGATGGGGTCATGAGGACTGGGATTTTTGGAACAGGACAATGAAATGTGGAATTCAACGTGTGGATGATGATATGATGACTATAGTGCACGTGAAGCATAATCGAAGGGGTGTTTGGGATGCTTCTAGGGATGGTACTAGTTACAAGAGATGGTCTGCGATGGAATTTCCGTTCCTGGACAACTTTTTATGGAAGAGAATCGTAGATATTCACGGTTTACCCAGTCGAATCCCGAAGATAATTCATCAAATTTGGATTGGGGATAAATTGATGCCCGTTGAATGGATGTCGTCTTGGTGGAAAATGAATCCTGGGTGGGAATACAGAGTGTGGACTTGGAAGGATATTTTAGATTTTGGATTAGTGAATGAAAACTTATTTAAGGCGGCAAGGGACGTGAAAACTAGGGTAGAGATTGCCAAGTATGAAATTTTGTGGAGGTTTGGTGGTGTTTTTGTAGAGGCTGACGTGGAGTGCATTTCACCCTTGGACACCAAACTTTTGAATTTGCCATTTTGGACTGGATATGACAACGGGATGTTCAGCGGTTTTGTTATAGGTGCGGAGAAGGGGTCTTGCGTAATGAGGGAGTGTGTGTCGAGAATAAGGAATACGAGAAGGAATAAATTAGAATACGGGTTGTTCTGTGATGTCTTGAGATTATTTTATGTTCCGGAGTTTTATTCTGGGAATTGTGCGGTTCGGTTTGATTCATACGGACGGCACTATAGGGGTACTAAGAACGGATTGTATAAATCTAATCCATACAGTTAGTTGGGAAATTGGACATGCACTTCGAATTAGTAATTTTTGTTCGGTGTCATACGTTACCGGAGTTTGTTTTGGACACGGTGGATTCGATAGAGAGTTTGTTTATCGTCAAACCTAGGATAGTGATTACTGTAGATTGGAATAAGGATGTAGAAGAACACATTCGTAGGGAGAGGTCGGATTTAGAAATTTACAGGTCGGAAAGTGTATGTGGTTGGGGTGCAGGGATGTATAAATTGCTTTGTGAAGCATTGAGTTGGTATATAAACAAGTTTGGGTTTGATTTTGATTTTCTACTGAACATGGATTATGATTTGATTTTTACTGAAAGGGAGGCTGATAAAAAACTACTCAGTAACGTGGACGGTTCGGACAATAACGTAGGTTTGTGGGGGAAGTATGTAAACAATTCTCCTTATTGGCAGGCAAAGGTGAAGAGATCATTGCCTAGGTTGATTCAGATGTTGAGAGAGAGAAGTATTAGATTTCCGTTTCAATATCGTATTGGAGAGCATGTAGCTGGAGCGTGTTCTTTGTTGTCTAGGGAGTGTTTGGAGAAGTTTTATTCATTAGGGTTTGCAAACGAACCGTTTAGGTCTTGTGGATACAATTTGAGGTTAGCCGATGATCCATTGCTTTCGTTTTTCGTAAAGGCGTCTGGTTTTTCTTTAGGGAATTTGGATAATAGAGCGTACATAGCTTGGAAGGAGACTGATTACGAGAAGTGGTTTGGTAAGTGTTATTTATTTCATCCCACTAAGTTGTTGCCTGGAAGTGGTAAATGGTCAATCAAATCAGAGTTAGATTGTAGAAATTTTTGGAGGTCTAAAAGAGGCCGTCCTCCGATGAATGTTAGTGCAGTTGGGATGGCGGGTCCTTTATCTGTAAAAGCATGATTTTGTTGTCGTATAATTTATTTATGGGGTTGATTGGAAATGAATGTGGGGTGTGCTGCTTGTACTTTGGGTTGTCAGGTTCATTGTGAACATTATGGTTGTCAATTGAAAGGTTGTTTGCTTTCTTGTGAAGGAAGATGTCAAAACTTTTGCGAGTTGAATAGTTGTCAAGTCGGTTGTGAATCGCAAGGGTGTCAATGGACGTGTACTGCGGGTTGTGAATTTTCTTGTCAATTATATGGTTGTCAGTTAGGGTGTACTTTTGTTTGTTTGGTTAATTGTGAAGCATCTGATCAATGTTATCATCCTTCTGAATTGACGATTGATAATGCAAACTGTGTTACAGTGTGTGAAGTTGGATGTACTATCATGTGTACAACCGATTGTCAGGTTGATTCCTGTCAGATGTTGTGTCAGGAGAGATGTGAGGTTCTTTGTGAAGCTAAATCCGTGCAGGTTTATGGGAAGGAGTGATAGACGATGGATTTTGATAGCAGAGAAAAGTTAGCTGAAAGGATTTCTTCTCTAGTATTCAATTTTGGAAGGATTTGGGCGGAACCGTATTTTGAAGATTGCTTTGTTTTCAGTAGAAAGTCATGTGTACATAAAATCGAAGTGGTGAACGACAGGTTTTATTGGGTAATAGACGTTTTCCGATTTTTGCAGGAAGGGGATAATTTTGAAAGGGTTGTAGATTGGTTGAATAATAGTAATGAATGTAATCCTGATAGTACTGATGATTTGGTAAGATATGGAAGTCGGATTAGGTTATTTTTCAACAAAAACAACCAGTTTCGTTTGAGAAATTATTCGTCTTTTAGTAGGGTTTTTTGCGATGTTGAAGATGTTTTTGACGTGGACGTTCGTATGGTTCCTGAAGAATTCAAGTTCTTTTACGAACGCTTTATGTTTGTACAAATAGATTGTTGTGATCCTTTGTATTTTATCAAACATTGGGATTCGGATGGGACGGTCTTTTACGTGGATTGTATTGAACCTACGGATTCTTTGATCGAGGCTTTATCCAATGTAAAGGGTAGTGTAATTGTGTCAGGTTCGGTTGATTCGATTTTTTCAGAGCTTACGAAGCATGGTTTTGTTTCAGAGGCACTTAACTTACCCTGTGGTGAGTGGTGTCTATGGCATAATCTTAAAAAGCATTTTGGGAAAAACTCTTTAGGACTTTTCGAGTTCGACATGTCAATTCAATGAACGTCAATGAACGAAGCAAGTAAACTTAGAGTTAATTTGTTAGTTGGAAAGTTAAATTCTTGGAAGAATAGGGATGAAATAAATCCTTTTTTGTTGGATTATGTTTTATCAGTCGGGGTGAAAGGTAGAGAGTTTTTGGAGAAGTCTTCCAAGGGAGCAGTGATAGGGGGTTATCGTTTATTTCAGAATCCGGAGGAAATTTGTTTATGTATTCAGTACTTGTTGCAGTATGTTCCATTTGATATGTTTCTGGAAATTGGATCGGCGGCTGGGGGTACTACCAGGTTGTTGAATGAATTTTTAGGGTTTAAGAAGATTTTCATTGTAGATGACAATTCATTCAGGCTAAAATCTTTGAGAAGGTTATTGGTTCCGGAGGCTGTGGAGTGGACTGGGAATAGTCATGATCCTAGGTGTAAAGAGTGGTTAAATAGTTTGGGTGTATCTTTCGATTTAGTTCACATTGACGGCGATCATTCCTACGACGGGGTAACGCAGGATTTTGAGATGATTTTTCCTCTTGTGAAGAAAGGAGGAAGGATTATTTTGCATGATATTAAGGGAATTGAGGATGTTAGGTTATTTTGGGAGGATATTCGTTCTGGTAAGTATTCTAAATTTGGAATCGTACCAGAAAAAGAAATTTGCGTAGTATGTGGTATCGGTATAGTTCTTAAAGTTTAGGAGGGTCGAAGAATGGCAGCAGAATTACATCAACAGGGTTTACAGGCGTTATTGGAAACTTATTTTCGTGGTTCTACTCAGCCTTCAACGTTGTACGTAGGGCTTGCGGAAGACACGTCTCTAGCGGAGGGCGCTACTTTGTCGAGCGTTACCGAAGTTTCCGGTAGTGGTTATTCCAGACAATCGTTGACTTGTAATTCCAGTGGTTGGGTAACTTCTGAGGATGCTGGTAGTGGTGATTGGCGGGTAGTATCCGCACAGGTTACGTTTACTGCTAGTGGAACGTGGTCCACTGCTAGGACTGTTTTTGTTACTAACGTGGCTTCTGGTACGAGTGGAATTTTGATTGCTTCTGGTCCGTTGTCGGTCGAAAGAACCTTGGGGAACGGTGATCAATTAAAAGTTACCATTACAATAACATTACAAGGATAGTATGTTATGGTGTGCAATTTATGCATGAAGGATAAAAAGAAAGGTTATTTAGTGTCTTCGTCTTCCTATCAGGGTAAGAAGTATTGGCTGTGTGATGGTTGTTACGAGTATTTTGTTAGATTATTGACCAGAGAAGAATCTTGGCATAATGCCGACTTGATGATTAGATGGTTGATTCATGTTCTCACGGGAAAGAGTTTCAAGCGTTGAGGTTTGTTTGAAAATGAGGGTTCCTTTTGTATATTTTGGTGGGAAGTCGAGTTTGGTAAATCGGTTGTCGTTTTTGCTAGATAAGGCAGGTGGAAATGTGTATGTAGAAACTTGTTGTGGTGGGGCGCACTTGTTTTGGAATAAGAACCGTCGTTTTAGTGTTGAAGTGTTGAATGATAAAGATGATAACATAATGAGTGTGTACGAATGTTTGAAGGATTATGATTTATACAGGAGATTGAAACGGAAGTTGTTGTTTACTTTTTACTCATGTAGTGAATTTGATAAGGGTTGTTCTGTTTTTGTGAACAATGAAGAGGATGTGTTACGCAAAGCATGGGGCGTGATGGTTGTATATAATCAATGTCTTTCAGGAAAGCCTTATGAAATAAGTGGAAAGTTTAGGACTGGTTGGATACGGAATCATAAGGGATCGGGTTTTTTTGGAAAATGGTTTCTTAGAATGTGTAGTTTTCGGAGTTGGCATGAACGTTTGAAAGGTGTAGTACTAGAAAATCTTGATGTATTTCAATTGATTGATAAATGGGATTCTAGTGATACTGTGTTTTATGTTGATCCCCCATATCCAAATCACACAAGGGTTAGTGGAGGTTATCGAATTAACATGACAGAAGAGGATCATACTAAGTTGGTTGACAAATTGTTGTCGGTGAAGGGGAAAGTGATTGTTAGTTCTTATAAGAATCCTATTTACGACAGGCTTTCCGAAGAAGGTGGATGGAATAAGTTTGAAGTGAGAATTCCGTGTAATGCATCTAAGGTTATTTTGGGTTCTAGTTCTGGTAATGACAGAAGGTCTTTCCGAAGGGAATTTTTGTGGTGTAATTTTGATGTAATTTAATTCTCTGTCAAACAGGAGATGGTTATGGAACGTGAAATCGTGTATATTTCGTCTCCATACTCACATCCTGATCGTGTTGTTGTTTTTAAGAGGTTTGTCGAAGCATTGAGAGTGTGTCATTGGGCGTGGCAGAATGGTTATTTTGCGTACTCACCTATTGCTTACACGCATCCCATCAGTGTTTTCGTACCTAACGTGAGGTATGAGGATTGGATTAAATTCGATGTTGAGTTACTTCGATTGTGTAATAGAATGTGGGTGTTGATGCTGGATGGTTGGGAGACTAGCAAAGGAGTGCAGGGCGAAATTGAAATAGCAAAAGAATTTGGCCTGCCGATTGACTATATCGACCCTAAATCGATTCCCGATACTGTATTGCCCAAAGATTGGTTAGATTATTGTTCAAAAGTGGAAGAATGGATAGACGAATGAGTATCATTATGACCAAAGGGAGTTCTATGTCTAAAGAACGTTTCCCCAAAAAAGTGTTGGTGATAGGTGAAGAAAGAGAAGGCTTTTCTGCGTATCTAGGTGAAGTGGTTTACATTGCGAATCCTGGACATCAGTGGGGTCGTGCAGAGGGTCCTCCTAGATTTCAGTTGGTGGATGAAGAGTTATCAATTGAGGAAGAAAAAGATTTGTACACGAAATTGTGGAAACGTGATTTCAATAGAGGTGCGTTTGTTTCAGTGATTGAGAGTGATTACGACTGGGATAAAGATCAAGTTTTTGCGTTTGATGATCTTCCTTCTCGTGGTGGTGATTTAGAGGAAGCCGCTCGTATTTTCGGTGGTCCTGGAGCCAATCCAGAAGATGTAATTCTTAAGCCATTCTTTAGGAGGGACGGCGATAGACGGGTTCCCGATCCGTGGGCTTGGCGTAAGTATCACAGTGAAATTCTGAGGCTAGAACATAGACTGAGAGCCGTTGTTAAACGGAGTACGCCAGCCTTAAATGCAGTCCGGAAGTCACTGTTTTTTGCCGCTCATCAGGATTTGAAGTGGCTTGGGGGTGCTGTCATCGAAGGTCGGGATAGAAATAGGTCTCTTCGAGAACAAATGGTGCAACTGGTACAGGATACCGATGTTAAAACATGGTTATCTCAACTGTGGGGGCTGGACTAAATGGCTACTACGGTAGTAAAAACAATCGGGACAGGCGGGGATTACAGTACCCTACATGCTTGGTATGCGGACAGGGCGGGGGATATTGTAACAAGAGACACTATCGAAGTAGCGGAATTAATATGAGGTTTTGAGTATGGTTAAGTTGCTCAATGTAACGTCCACGAGTCAGTCTG
>ERZ795060.3099-NODE-3099-length-15749-cov-4.528036_pt1 | contig 15749 bp, 9 predicted proteins | sample MGYA00375144_ERZ795060 | MGnify/ENA primary metagenome ERZ795060 (study PRJEB30189, sample SAMN05720157) | activated sludge metagenome | isolation source: anaerobic digester from wastewater treatment plant | place: Japan | collected 2015-05-15 ...
GCTTGAAGCGTCCGCAGGTGTCGGCCGACATCGGCCAGCCCTTCGGCGGGTTCGGCATGTCGGGCGTGGGAAGCAAGGCCGGCGGCGCCGACTACCTCCTGCAGTTCGTTGAACCGCGCGCCTGCTGCGAGAACACGATGCGACGCGGCTTTGCGCCCGAACTCTGATCCCCGTCGCCAACGCCAGGGAGCCGCCGGATGCCCCTCCGACCGGACGACCGACAGCACAAGCGTTACCTCGACCTAGCGGCACGCATTGCCTGGCGGGGTTGGGGGTTGGTCGAGCCGAATCCGATGGTCGGCTGCGTCATCGTCCGGTCCGGGAGCGACGGAGTTTCGAGGGTCGTCGGCATCGGCCATCACCGGCGGTTCGGCGGCCTGCACGCGGAGCGTGAAGCCCTCGCCAGTTGCGCGCGGCTGGGCGAGCCCGGCGCCGCGCGGGGGGCGACGGCCTATGTGACGCTCGAGCCCTGCAACGGACAGGGCAAACAGCCGCCGTGCGTCGAAGCGCTCAAGCAGGCGGGCGTTGCGAGAGTGATCTTCGCCGAGCGCGACCCGAGCGAGAACAAGGGCGGCGGGGCCGAAGCGCTCGCACGGAGCGGCATCGAGTGCGTTCGGAGCGGCGCGAGTTTCTGGGCGTCGCGCACGAGTGCGCCGTGGCAAAAACACCGGGCCTCCGGCCTGCCCTGGGTCATCCTGAAACTCGCCCAAACAATCGACGGCAAGGTCGCGACCCGCTCCGGCGACTCGAAGTGGATCTCGGATGAACACTCGCGCCGGTGGGTTCATCTGGTGCGCGGGCGGGTGCAGGGAATCCTGACCGCGGCGGGCACGGTGCTGGCGGATGATCCTCTGTTGACGCCGCGCGGGGTGCCGGTGCGACGGATGCCCGGGCGCGTGGTGCTCGACTCCTCGCTCCGAATTCCTCTGACGTCGCAGCTCGTTCGCACGGCGACGCCGGACTCTCCGGTGTGGGCCGTGCGCGCGGACCAGGCCGACCCCGCGACGACCGGTCGCCGAGCGGCGCTCGAACGCCCGGGCCTTGCAGTTCGCGTGTTCCGCGAAACCGGCGCCGAGCAACTCGGCGCCATCGCGCACGGCCCTCGCTCGGCCCGGCTGGACCTGCGTGGTGTTCTGGCGTGGATGGGCGACGCCCCGGAGAACGGCGGGCTCGGGATGCAGACCGTGCTCGTCGAGGCCGGCCCTCGATTGGTCGGACAACTCCTGCGTCATCGCCTCGTGGACGAGGTCTTGCTCTTTACAGCCCCGGTCGCGCTGGGCGATGCGCTGGCCCCCGGCCTGACGCACGCGCCGGGCGACGCCGCCATGCCGCTGGTCAGCACGATCGCCGAGGCCCGCGACGGACTGTCCTGGCGTCTGGCGTTCACACGCCGAGTCGCCGGCGGGGTCGGGGCCGACGCGATGACCCTCTGGACGCGCACGCGCTGAAGACTAAAGACTCGCGGCTTGCTCGCCCGCGTGATAGGCTCAGGGGCGGACCCATCCGGTCTGTCGGAGGCCTTGGCACGCATGACCACGTCGAACAGCGAACCGATCAGTGCGCTCCTGCACGAACGCCGCGTGTTCCCGCCGCGGAAGGCGGTGGAACTTGGATTCTCGCGCTGGCATGTAGGCTCGATGGATGAGTACCGTGAGCGTCACGCGCGGTCGATCCGGGAGCCCGAGGCGTTCTGGGGCGAAGTGGCGCAGGATCTGAAGTGGTTCCAGCCCTGGAGCCGCGTGCTGGAGTGGAACGCGCCCGACGCCCGGTGGTTTGTCGGCGCGCGGACGAACATGTGCTACAACTGCGTGGATGCCCACGTGCAGGCCGGCTTCGGCGAAGAGACGGCGATCGTCTGGGAGGGGGAGCCCGTCGCGCCCCGCACGAGCCACGCCGCGGCCGACTCGAAGTACGCCGCCGAGCCCGAGGTCCGCCGGCTGACCTATCGGGAGTTGCAGGCCGCGACTTCCCGGCTGGGCAACGCGCTCAGATCGCTCGGGGTCAAGAAGGGCGACGTGGTCACGATCTACATGCCGATGGTGCCCGAACTGGCGATCGCGATGCTCGCGTGCGCCCGCATCGGCGCGGCGCACAGCGTGATCTTCGGCGGCTTCGCACCGCACGCGATCATGGAGCGCGCCATCGACGCCAAGAGCCGCGTGGTCATCACCGCCGACGGCGGCTATCGGCGCGGCGAAGTGGTGCCGCTGCTGAAGAACGTTGAGGAAGCGGTGCAACTCTGCGCCAACCACGGGCACATCCTCAACCACGTCGTGGCGCTCAAACGCACCGGCCACGAGCAGCCCAGCCGGCGTCCGGCGACGGGCTCGCACATCGGCGGCGGCGCGACCCTTCTGCACTGGTGGCACGATCTGGTCGAACCGGCGAGCGACGCTTGCCCCTGCGAGAGCATGGAGAGCGAGGACATGCTCTTCCTCCTCTACACATCCGGCTCGACCGGCAAGCCCAAGGGCATCGTCCATACCACCGGCGGATACATGGTCTACGTGTACTACACGGCGAAGATGGCGTTCAATCTCGCGCCGAGCGACCGCGGCGGGAACGGCGACCTGTTCTGGTGCAGCGCCGACATCGGCTGGGTCACGGGGCACTCGTACGTGCTCTACGGCATCCTGCTCAACCGCGTGCCGACGCTCATGTACGAGGGGGCGCCCAACTTCCCCGCGCTGCCCGATCGGCCGGGTCAGGGCGACCGGTTCTGGGACATCATCGAGCGCCACAGGGTCACCCATTTCTACACCGCCCCCACGGCCATCCGCGCGTTCATGAAGTGGGGCGACGACCTGCCGGCACGCCACGATCTTTCGTCGCTTCGGCTGCTCGGGAGCGTGGGCGAACCCATCAACCCCGAGGCGTGGATCTGGTACCACGAGCACATCGGCGGGGCGAGGAACGGGGGCAAGGGCCGACCCATCGTCGACACGTACTGGCAGACCGAGACCGGCGGGCACGTGTGCACGCCCCTCCCGGGCGCGACACCCACGAAGCCCGGCAGTTGCACGATGCCAATGTTCGGCATCGACGCGGCGGTCGTGAACGAGCAGGGTCAGGAACTCGGACCCAACCAGGGCGGGCTGTTCATCATCCGTCGCCCCTGGCCGGGGATGCTGCGCGGGGTCTACGGCAATCGCGAACGCTTCGTGAGCAACTACTTCGGGCGCGTGAAGGACCCGAAGACCGGCGAGCCCTGGTACTTCTCGGCCGATGGCGCGAGGCGCGACGAGGACGGCTACTTCTGGATCCAGGGACGCATCGACGACGTCATCAAGGTCTCGGGCCACCTGCTGGGGACGATGGAGGTCGAGAGCGCGCTGGTGAGCCACCCGGGGGTGGCCGAAGCGGCGGTCGTCGGCGTGCCGCACGACATTAAGGGCAACGCGATCTGCGCGTTCGTAACGCTCAAGACCCATTGGCTGGCGCAGCACAATCGCTCGCCGGACGACGCACTCAAGAAGGAACTGGCGGCGCACGTCGCCAAGGAAGTGGGGGCCCTGGCCCGTCCCGACCAGATCCGCTTCGCCGACGGCCTTCCCAAGACCCGCAGCGGCAAGATCATGCGGCGTTTGCTGCGCGACGTCGCCTCCGGGGTCGAGAAGATCACCCAGGACACGACGACGCTCGAGGACTTCAGCGTGATCGCCAAGCTGCGGGAGAATGAGGAATAACCGGGCGCCGTCTCTCCCGTTCGATGTGCTGTCGATTGGGGTCTTCCCGGGAAGCGTGCCGCCGGGTCGCTAGAATGACATTCTGACCGGATTCCCCTACCCGAGGCAGTTTCGATGGCCCACGCCAAGAGCAGCAATCCGAACGAGTTCATCCTTCCCGATCTGGGGGAAGGCGTGCACGAAGCCGAGTTGATCAAATGGCGCGTGAAGGTCGGCGACAACGTCCAGGAACACGACATCCTCGCCGAGATGGAGACGGACAAGGCGCTGGTGGAAGTGCCCTCGCCGCGCTCGGGCGTAATCGCCGCGCTGCACGGCAACGAGGGAGAGATCCTGAAGGTTGGCAACGTGCTGGTGACCTACGCCGGTGGGGGCGGTGCGGCTGTCGCGGCCCCCGCGCCAGCGGCCAAGAGCCCGGGGACCAATGGCACGCACGCCCACGCCGAGGATCTCGATGAACCGAGTGAGCGGACGGAGGACGACGGAACGGTCGTCGGCAAAATGACCGGCTCGCTGGGCGGAGTCTCCGCCGAGGCCGGCAAGGTGCTGGCTACCCCTGCGGTGCGCCGCCTGGCCCGTGATCTGAATGTCGATCTCAGCCGCGTGCAGGGGACGGGCATCGCCGGACGAATCACGGAGAAGGACGTTCGCGCGGCCCAGGGCGGAGGGGGCACGAAGGCCGCGCCAGCACCCAGCCGTGCGCCGGTGGAGCGCATCGAAACCCGCACGCGTCCGGTCGAGATCCCTTCGCCGACCCGTGCGTCCTCGCCTGCGCCGGCCCCTGCGCGACGTGAAGTCCCGTCCATCCCCGCGGGCGAAGCGACGCTGCGCGTGCCGTTCCGCGGCGTGCGACGCACGATCGCCAATCGCCTCCGCGAGAGCGTCAACCAGGCCGTGCACTTCAACGTCATGGACGAGGCGGACATCTCGGCGCTCGACGTGCTGCGGAAGAAACTGAGCGCGGCCAGCGGGGAGAAGATCTCCGTACTGCCGTTCGTCGCCAGCGCCGTCTGCCGCGTGTTGACCAAGGATCCGTTCCGCGCCATGAACGCCACGGTGGACGAGAAGCCGGGCGACGCGAACTACGACGCCGCGATTGTCCAGCATCGAGCGGTGCACATGGGCATCGCGGCCGATACGGACAGCGGGCTGATGGTCCCGGTGATCCGAGACTGCGACGCGCTCGGTGTGATCGAGATCGCTCGGCACATCGCTCATGTCGCCGAGGCCGCCCGCACGCGTTCCGCCAGCCGCGAGATGCTCTCGGGCTCGACGTTCACGATCAGCAACGTCGGGAGCCACGCCGGGCGCTTCGCGACGCCGATCATCAACTATCCCGAGGCGGCGATCCTGGGCGTCGGGCGGGCCCGGCCCGCGCCGGTCATCCGGGGCGGCGGGATCTTCGTCGGCAACCTGCTGCCGCTCAGCCTCGCCTGCGACCACCGCGTCGTGGACGGCGCGACGGCGGCGCTGGCGCTCGCCGAGATCATCGCGCTCCTGCAGGATCCGGAACAGTTGCTCTCGCCCGCGCGGGCCTGAACACGGGCGGGCCGTCACGCGACGCCATCACTTCAGCAGACCCGCGCTTCGAAGCAGCCGCTCAACTTCGCCGCGGGCGAGCGCCACATCGGCGTCTTTCTTGTGGACGGCTGTGTTGGTCATCGCGAGGAACTCGCGCAGGAGTTCCAGCGCCCGCGCTTCGTCGGGCTTCTCCGGCGGCGGGCCTTCGATCAGCAACATCGCCAGGCGCTGCAGGACCAGCGAGGCGCCGGGGTCAGCCTCGGTCCGGGCCTGGCTCAGCACCGACTCCAACTCCCGCCTGGCCCCGGCTTTGTCGCCCGCCCGGTACAGGACGACCGCAAGTTTGGCCGTGATCCGCGCCGCCGCGAATGGGTGGAGCGACCGCGACAGTCTGTAGACGCCCGCCGCCGAGCGATCGTCCATTCCGCCCGGGCTGCCGGGATCGACGAGCCGACCCTGGCGCTCCAGCGCGACCGCGAGGTTGTCGAGCGCTTCGACCGAAGCGTTGTCGCGTTCCGGGCCGGGCTTGCTCGTGCGGATGCCCGAAGGGCCGAGGACTCCCAACGCCGACGCCGCTGCCCGAGCATCGCTCTCGGCCCGCGCGTAGCTGTCCCTCGCCGCGGCCAGCGAGCCGGGGCCCGCCGCTGCGTCCATGTCGCCGAGTTTCAGGTAAGCCCTCGCACGGCCGCTGAAGTTCATCACCGCGGGTGAAAGACTGATGGCCCGCGAGTACATCTCGATCGCGCGGGTCACGTCCGCGTGGGTGGGCCGGCGCTCACTCGCGGAGAGCAGCCGTGCAAGTTCGGTCAGCGGCTGCGAGGCCGTCGGGTCTTGGCGCGACGCGTTGGTCCACAGCGCTTCTTCGCTGAGCCACGCGCTGCTGTACGACCACGTCTTGATCGCCAGGAATGGGCTGGCGATCAGCAGGGACATCGCCAGACCGGCCGCGATGTACGTCCGCTGCGGCCCACGTGAATCGCGAGCGCGGACGAGGCCCGCCGCCGCGCCGCACAGGAACATGAGCACGCCCAGCAGCGGCAGGTAGAGGTAGCGGTCCCGCACCATGTGCTCGGGCGGGAAGGCACGCGTGTACAGCGCCGGGGCGAGCGTGAGGACGAAGATCGCGATCCCCAATCGCGCCGACGCGCTGCGAACCGCGCCGGCGAGCGCGAGCACGCCGGCAGCGATGGACAGTGCCAGCGGAATCCAGAATGACCACACCGCGGCGCCGGTCCAGAACTCGGGCCTGACGGGACGCAGAGGGTGCCCGGCGCCGACTCCGCCGGGCCCTTGGCCGGGCGCAACGAACAGACTCTCAAAGGGCCAGAAGCACTGCCGCAGGTAGAACAATCCGACGCGTGGAATGCTCGCGAGCATCTGAGGCGTGTCGGTGCCGGTCGAGATCGTGCGCGGCTGGTCGATCACCTGTGATCGCGCCAGGAGAAACGCACCGACAACCAGCCACGCGGGGAGCGAGACCAGGAGCGAACGCCGTACGGAACGCAGGAACGTTGCGCCGTCAACCCGCCGGGCGGACTCGAACGCCGCCAGCATCGCCAGGGGCGCGACCATGACGCCGACTTCTTTACTCCCGACGCACACGACCGCGAGGGCCGCGAGCGCCGCGATGAGCACCGCCCGCACCCAGAGCGGGTTGGGCCCGAGGCTCCCCGGGCCGCCCCGCCCCAGCCGCTGGCCAATCAGCAAGGAAGGGATCATCGCCGCTCCCAGCAACAGGTCCGGTGACCCGGCGATCCACGTCACGCTCTCGACGTGAACGGGGTGGACCGCGAACACGAGCGCGGCCGGCGCCGCGAGCGCCAACGGGAGCCCCTCGCCCAGGCGTCGGAGCGCGACATACGCGAGAACGCTCACCAGCGCGTGCGCGAGCATGTTCGACACGTGCCAGGGCCTGGGGTCGTCGATGCCGAAGAGACGGTGCTGGAGGATCAGTTGCGCGACGAAGACGGGGCGGAAGTAGTTGCTCTGGGACGGTGGGCGCCGAGCGTCCTTCGCCGTGCTCGCCGCCTTGTACGCCCAGACGTCCGATGAGAGTGCACGCCACTCGAGACCCGGCGTCTGGATCAGCCCGTTCTTGAGGATCTGGTTCTGGTCGTCGTAGACAAAGCCCCCCTTCACGGACTTGGCGAAGACGCCGACAGCGGCCGCGGCCAGCGCCAGGCACACGAGCCAGTCCGCGATCGACCAGCGGTGCGGATTTCGCGTCTGCGCATCGGCGCCGAGGTCGCGGGACTGGGGGATGCGGACGCTCTTCATCGTGGTCACGGTTCTCTGCTCCCGACACGCGCCATGTTTGTCCTAGCGCCATGACCGCGTTTTGCGGAAAAGACTGTTACGGAGAGTTGGGCGCCGGTGTCAACGCCGCCCCGCCTTTGGCCGCGGCGTCGCGCTCCGCCAGCCACTTGACGACCCGGTCGCGCAACTCCTTGATGCTCGGTCGATCGACGAACGGAGCCGATTCTTCGACGAACCGGCGCAGCATCGTCGTCGCCAGTTCGAGGTTGGGCGGTTTCTGCTCCGTGAGCACGCGGCTGAGGCGATAGAACATGATCGCCCGCTCGGCGCTTGAGCGCCCTTCCGACCGGCGCAGGGCGGCCTCGAGCTCCTGCCGGGCTTCGTCGAGCCGCCCGACCTTCATCATCGCCTGGGCGATGCGGTCGGAGAGCATCATCGACCGTTCCGGGAAACGCTTGCGAGCATCCTGGGCGACCGCGATGACGCCGTTGGGCCCTTCGAACTTGCCCTGCTGGTCCTGGATCCCCAGCAGCAGCATGTAGTTCTGAAGCACGCTCAGGTCTTCGGGCTTGCCGATCGTCGCCGCGACGGCCTTGAGCGCGTCGTCCTCCGCTTCGCGCAGCCTTCCGAGTTTCCAGTACAGGTTGGCCCGGGCGTTGAGCGCCATGACCATCGGATTGACCTCGATCGCGCGGGTGTAGAGGGCCAGCGCCTCGTCGGTCTTCCCTGCTTCCACACGGCGTTTGGCGACCTCGACCATCGCGTGCGGCGAGGTGGGGTCCGAAACAAGCGCCGCGTCCCACAGGCGCTCCTCGCTCGTCCACACCAAGTTGTACTTCCAGGTCTTGACCGCCAGCGGAATGCACACGAGCGCCAGCACGCAGACCAGTATCGTCTCGGATCGATTCGCCGCGCGCCACGGATCGGCGTCGCGGGACGCCCGGAGCGATCGGATGATTCCCGGGAGCGCCAGCATCATCGCGATCAGCCCGAGCAGCGGCAGGTACAGGTAACGGTCGCGGACGGTGTGGTCGGGCGGCAGAACCCGAACCCACATCGCCGGCCCGAGGCTCAGCACGAAGAAGCCCAGCGCGAACAGGAAGCGACGATCCAACCGCGCCAGCGCGAGCCACAGCAGGCCCACGACGGTGCAGACCGCCAGAGGCAGATAGAAGTTGGCGGCGTCGAGGTGGGCCGCGTTCACGGGACGCACCGGGTGGCCCGGGCCGACGCCGCCGGAGCCGGAAAAGCCCGCGAACGGCCAGAACGCCTGACGCAGGTAGAACACCGCGAGCTCCGGGACGCTCAGCAACGTGCTCGGGACACTCGGCAGGTGTTCGCCGAGCGTGATATCGAGCACGATGCCGGACCGGATGAACACGTAGACGATCGAAAGCAGCGCCGGCGCGATGGCCGCGTCGAGCGCGCGGCGCAAACTCCGCTTCGGGGATTCGTGAGGATCGACACCCCGGCGAACGGTCCAAACCGTGAGCGCGACAAAGAGCGGCGTGAACATGCCGATCTCTTTGGACCCGAGCGCGAGGATGCTGCAAACCACGAGCCCGGCGAGCGGGAGCGGCCGGAACCGTTCCGCGAGCGCCGCGCCGAAGAGCATCGCGCCGAGCAGGCTCACGCCCAGGAGCAGATCGGGCGATCCCGAGATCCAAGACACCGACTCGACGTGCGCCGGGTGAACCGCGAACACCAGGACGCCCGCGAACGAGGGCGAGCGCGCAAACCGCAGGCGGCGGAGGAGCGCGAACGCCAGGACGCACACGCCCGCGTGGAGCAGGTTGTTGGTCAGGTGCCACGGCAGCGTGCTCTGAAACCCGAAGAGCCGGTGCAGGAGGAGGAGTTTGGCGCTAAACAGCGGGCGCCAGTAGATGCCGCCCGGCTGGCCCGGCACAGGTGCGCTGAACGACCAGACGTCCGATCCCAGCAGGTCGCCGGCGCGCCCGGGCGTGGTGAGGAGCGTGTTGCCGAGGATCTGCAGCCGGTCGTCGTAAACCCAGTCGCCGCGCAGGTTGTTGAGGTAAACGCCCAGGGCGACCACGGCCAAGGCGAGGCTCAGCAGCCAGTCGGTCCGCCCCCAGGGATGACGGGCATCCGCTGTGCGAACGTTCCCGGACGCGCCCGCCGGCGGTGGGGATGAGGAACGCTCCTTGGGCGACGTCCGAGTCTTGGCGGATGAGCGAGACAGAGCAACCTCCTGCATCGGGCCGGCACAGAGTACCATGTTCGCTCGTACGAGCGTGCATGCAGGCGACCGCGACCATCTTCTCCCCCCTGGCCGTCGTGATCCCCGCATACAACGCGGAGCGCGTGGTCACGCAGACACTCAACGACGTGTTTTCCTGGCTCGAAGCGGCCGGGTACTCCGTCCGGCAGAGCGGCGAGGGTGACGGGTTGCCCCGCGCCCGGGTGCTCGTGGTCGACGACGGCTCCACGGACCGTACCGGCGAGATCGTGCGAAGCGCCGGACACCCGGTGAGGCTCCTGCGCAACGAACCGAACCGCGGCAAGGGCTTCAGCGTCCGGCGCGGGGTGCTCGCGGCGCTCGGTCTAGCCGAACCCGATCCTTCCCCTGCGAGCCCGCCGACCCCGGCGACCGAAGGCTGGGTGCTCTTCATGGACGTCGACAACTCGACGCCGATCCGGCACCTCGACCGGTTCGCCGCCTTCGCCGCCGAGTCCTCCGGCCCGGTCGCTCGGCACCAACGCCCGGTGCTGATCGCCTCGCGCCGGACCGACGGCGCGCGGATCGTGAAGCGCCAGTACCGGCTCCGCCAGATCCTCGGCAAGACGTTCCCGTACGTGGTGCGCACCATCGCCCTGCCCGAACTTTCCGATACGCAGTGCGGGTTCAAGGTCTTCCCCGCCGAGGTGGCGGCTCGAATCTTCCCTGAACAGCGGGTCGAGCGGTTCGCCTTCGACGTCGAGGTGCTGATGCTGGCCCAGCGCCTCGGGGCGCCCATCATCGAGATCCCGGCCGACTGGGAGAACCCGCCCGACTCGACACTCCGTGTCGCACGGGACGCGCCCAAGATGCTCCTCGATGTCTTCCACACGGTGTGGCGGCTGCGGCGCCGGGGCGCGGTTTCTCGCCGCCTGGGGCTTCCGTCCGGCACGCCCGGCCGTTGAGCATCCGGTACGCTCAATCCGACGAAGCCGCTGACGAATCGGGATTTCGACGGCGCGTGCGGTACGCGCCTGTCATCGGCTCAGACGGAGGCGGCACATGCGGGTGATGTGGTTCCGAAACGACCTGCGCGTGTCCGACAACCGGGCGCTGCACCAGGCGTGCCGAGACGCGGGACGCGCGGGCTCCGTCGTCGGTGTGTTTCTTCTCGCGGATGAACAATGGCGCCTCCACGACATGGCGGGCGTGAAGGCCGACCTGATCCTGCGCACACTCGCGGCGCTCAGGCAGGACCTCGAGACAGTCGGCGTGCCGCTCGCCGTGATCCCGGCTCCGCGATTCAGCGATGCGCCGGAAGCGATCGCGGGACTGGCAGCGCGTCTCGGCGCCGAAGGGGTGTATTACAACCGCGAATACGAGGTCAATGAACGCCGACGCGACGCCGCGGTCGAGAAAGCCCTGGCATCGAGCGGAGTCCCTGTTCACGCCTTCGACGATCAGGTGCTGCTCGCTCCCGGCTCGGTCCGCACGGGCGAGGGCAAGTACTTCACCGTCTTCACGCCGTTCAAGCGGGCGTACTACCGCGCGCTTGAAGAACAAGGGCTGCTCGAAGGCCCGGCCCGGGTGCTTGGCAGGCCGCCCTCCGTCACACCTCCCGAACCCAATCTTGTGGCCAAGCTCGGAGGGCGGACGATCCCGGCGGCACTCCGGGGGCTGGAGCCGCACGTTGCCCCCGAACTTTGGCCGCCCGGCGAAGCCGAGGCGGTCCGCAGGCTCGACCGTTTCGTCGACAGGAGCATCGCCGAGTACAAGAACCGCCGTGATTTTCCCGGCGAAGACGGCACGTCCACGCTCTCGCCCTACCTCTCCATCGGGTGCATCTCGCCGCGCCGGTGTCTGGCGTCCGCGCTCGACGCCAATGGCGGAAAACTCGAGCAGTCAGCGGCCCGGTACGCGGGAGCCACGCTCTGGATCAGCGAACTGATCTGGCGCGAGTTCTACAGGCACCTCATCGTGGGCTTCCCGCGTGTCTGCATGGGCAAGCCCTTCAAGCCGGCGACGTCTCGGATCGCGTGGTCCGATCGGCGGGACCACTTTGACGCATGGCGCGAAGGGCGCACCGGCGTCCCAATCGTGGACGCGGGCATGCGCCAACTCCTCCGCACGGGATGGATGCACAACCGGGTGCGGATGATCGCCGCGATGTACCTGACCAAGGACCTGTTCATCGACTGGCGCTGGGGAGAGCGGCACTTCATGCGGCACCTCGTCGACGGCGACCTGGCGCAGAACAACGGCGGCTGGCAGTGGTCGGCGTCGACAGGCACCGACGCCGCGCCCTACTTCCGCATCTTCAATCCGGTTACGCAGTCGCGCCGGTTTGATCCGGACGGCGCGTACATCCGCCGGTTCGTGCCGGAACTGGCGAGCCTCGGCGGCGGCGAGCACGGCGCGATCCACGATCCGGGCGAACTGCCGCCGCTGGCACGGGCCAATCTGGACTACCCCGAGCCGCTGGTGGACCGAGCGGCGTCGCGCGAGCGGGTCCTTACGGCTTTCCAGCGGCTGGCATAACCGCGGGTGCGGGCTCGTCGTGCTTCAAACCCGGCGTGGCGCCCAGGATCGCCGCGGCGTCCCAAGCCGCTTGCGTCCATGGCCAGTTCGACGTGATATCGATCAAGTCCCCTCGCTGCGTACCCGTGAGGCCCGGGCGATCACGCAAACGATCGGTCACTCGCTTGAGCGCTTCGGCGGCCGACCGGTTGTTCTCGTCGGAGCGAGCGCGCGCAGCGCCGTCGATCCAGCGGAGGCATTCGCGCGCCCACTCCGGTTCGGGCATCTGATGCCCCATGGCGGCGTTATCGAACAGTTTGATCGTCAGGCCGTCGCCGCCGAGCAGTTGGACCGACGTTGTGATCTCGAGGTAGTTGAAGTCGCGTTGCCCGGTCATTACGCCGATCGGGCGAGTGCGGTAGAGGTCCCAGAGCCTTGCCTGCGGCTTGACATACGTCGCCGTCCACTGACCCCCGAACGGCGAAGGCGTGTTGCGGTAGCTGTTCAGGCCCACGATGCACAGCGCGCCGGTGAACACATCCGGAAAGCCGGCCACCGCCATGCTGGCGATGCGACCGCCGCCGGATACGCCCCCGACGTAGACCCGCGCCGGGTCGATGTGGAACCGCGCGCTCGCGGTGGCGACGGCGTCGAGCGCCAGTTGCAGGCGATCGACCGTGGGCCGATCGTTGCCGATATTCGCCGGCGCGACGCAGACGATCCCGGAATCATCGAGCGCTAGGTCGAGCGCCCGCGGCACTTCGCCCACCGGCCCCGCGTCGATCCAGACCAGCAGCCCCGACGGATGCCTAGGGTCATAGGCCTTGGGCAACCGCGCGAAGAACTGCTCGGAAGAGAGCATGCGCTCGGTTCGAGATGAACTGCGGACCGTCTTACCCAGGAGCCTCTCGGAAACCGTGCGCTTATCCAGCCACAGTCTCCCCGGGGAGAATGGCGGCGTCAGCGCAACCGTCGCTCCCATCTTGAGCACCCCCGGCTCCTCTCCATCCACAACCTGTTTTCTGAGCGACTTCCAGAAATCGGTCGGCCAGCGCCAGCCCTGCTGCTCAGCCACCGCGATCAACTTCCCACGGTCCAGCCTGCAGGTCGACGGGTACACCTCGGGGTCGTAGGCCGGAATCTCAACGGCCTGGGGCGCGCCCGAGGAAGGTTGGGTGTCGGCCGGCGAAGCGGCGGCGACTTCGGCGCCGAACAGTGAGCCATCCTCACCCTCGAACAGTCGTACGCGCTTGCGAGAGTGCTGACCCTCGATGATGACGTCGGCCACCGCGACGGGATTGGGGACCCGCTCGGGCGGAAAACCCCGGTTCGACTGGCATTGCGACAACGCCGTATACCCCTTGACCGGCAGGACCGCCAGTCGACCGCCCAATGCGGCGAGCATCGGGCTCGCGTCCGTGTCGCTGCTCGGCTCGGGTTCTCCCCCGCGCCAGGTCACCATGCATCTCTCAACCTTGTCGCCCTGCAACGCAAAGACCGCACCGTTCGCGCGAGGCTGGGCCCGGACCTCACTTGAGGCAAAGCAAACCGGGGCCGCAATGAGCAGCGGCAACAGCCACAGGCGGGCAAACTCCAGAAGCAAACGCCCGAAGTGCGGAGCCGGACTCACACACGCCGAGCGTGAAGTGGGGGGGTTCTGTACGATGAGCGGGTCCTCTCTGGCCTGAACGAAGGGCGGTCGGCGTTCCGCCGCTTCGATGGGCGGAGCCGGTGGCGGCTCCGGGCAGGCTCATTGTTGGACGCCCAGGGGCCTTCAATGTTCGCGCTCGGGTCGGGGTATTGGCCGGTGCTGCTCTTCTCGATCGATTGGGGGCTGCGGCTCCTGCTGGCGGGGGTGGTCATCTTTCGTCGGCGTCCGGTCGCCGTCACGCTCGCCTGGCTGGCCGTCCTGGTGTTTGTGCCCGTCATCGGCTTCATCGCGTACGTGCTGGTAGGCGAGAATCGACTGGGGCGCCGACGTATCCGTCGCTACGAGGTTCTGACCAAGGGCATCGAAGTCGAAGCGGTTCGCATCTGGCACCACCGGCACCTGGAAAGCCAGGGCATTGACGAGATGTACGCCCCGATCGCCCGCTTCGGTCTGAACGCGACCGGGTTCCCGCCCCTCAGGAACAACCGGCTCAGTTGTCTCAACAACACCTCGGACTTCATCGACTGCGTGTGCGCCGACATCGCCGCGGCCAAGCACCACGTCCACATCCAGACGTACATCTGGCAACCCACGGGCGCGGGAGAGAAGGTCGCGCAGAGCCTGATCGACGCTTCGAAGCGCGGGGTTCTCTGCCGCGTGCTGGTCGACGCGGTGGGAAGCAAGGCTTTCCTCGCTTCCGATCTGCCGCGTCGATTGACCGAGGCCGGAGTCCGCGTGGTCCAGGCGCTCCCGGCGAGCATCCTGCGGGCGGCGTTCCAGCGCCTCGACCTCCGCAACCACCGCAAGATCATCGTGGTGGACGGCCAGGTCGCGTACGCGGGCTCACAGAACATCACCGACACGACGTTCCGGTCCGCACCCCACCGGCGCACCGGGCCGTGGGTTGACGCCTCGCTCCGCATCGAGGGCCCGGCCGTGTACGCGCTGCAGGCGGTCTTCCTGCGCGACTGGATGCTCGATTCCGATGAGGCCATCGGCGCGCTCGACCAGTACATCCCGCCCGTCACGGTCCGCGCCGAGCATCCGTGCGTTGTCCAGGTCATCCCCTCGGGACCGGGCGCAGCGCCCGACGCCATCCACCAGGCGATCCTCACGACCATCTACAGCGCCCGCGATGAACTGGTCATGACGACCCCGTACTTCGTTCCCGACGACGCGACCCGCACGGCTCTGCAAGCTGCGGCGATGCGCGGCGTCAGCGTGACGCTCGTCATGCCCAAGGTCTCCGATTCGCGCCTGGTCGCCGCGGCCTCTCGTGCACATTACCTCGATCTGCTCGAGTCCGGCGTCAAGATTCACCACTACCGGGGAGGCCTGCTGCACGCCAAGACGATGACGGTCGACAAGGACGTCTGCCTGATCGGCTCCGCGAACATGGATGCCCGCTCGTTCTGGCTGAACTTCGAGGTGACGCTCTTCATCTACGACGATGATTTCTCGTCCGCGATGCGGTTCCTGCAGGCCGGGTACCTCGCCGAGAGCGACGAGGTTCACCTCGAAGAGTGGCGCCGACGGCCTCGCTGGGAGGTCTTCCGCGACAACGTGGCTCAACTGCTCGGCCCCCTGCTCTAAATCCTGTCCTATGCGTGGGATGAATCGCTGCCTGATTCCGCCTCCGGCCCGATCATCCGCCGGTAGAATCGGACCGACATAGATACGGGATCTTCCGAGAACAATCCCCGCTGCGCGGCGGTAGGGGAGAAATGTTCAACGCAACGCGTGCTTGAGAGACTCCGGACCAGGGAAGACCATGGGCTGGCAGGATCGGCGATACCGAGAATTTGACGAGGGTTCAATGCCCGGGTGGAAGCGCGCGCTACGCCGGGTGTTCGTCGATGGCGACAACTTCTTCTCCTGGGGCGTGCCGCTCTTTACTCTAGCCGGCATCCGCGTCCGGATGCACGTGCTGTTCATTGCGTAC
>ERZ795060.3100-NODE-3100-length-15749-cov-3.639161_pt1 | contig 15749 bp, 11 predicted proteins | sample MGYA00375144_ERZ795060 | MGnify/ENA primary metagenome ERZ795060 (study PRJEB30189, sample SAMN05720157) | activated sludge metagenome | isolation source: anaerobic digester from wastewater treatment plant | place: Japan | collected 2015-05-15 ...
GATACATTGGCACCTCCAACTATTACCTTACCTGCCATATCCGGGGTGATCATATCTTCGGTAAGCGGATCATCGGGGCTTTTGGCAATCATATGGATCTCGCCAGTGCGCTCACCACCAACTCCGAAAATCCCCTGTACCATAGCTGCCAGTGTTTCGACAACTACACCTTCTTCAGGAATGATTTCGGCAACTTTACCGTGAATATAGGCCGTTACCTCGATGGGAGTGGCAGGAAGACGAACTCCAATATGTCCGGAACGCTCGGAGATAAGCTCTACAGTACCTGCTACAGGAGTCCGAACTTCAGATTTGAACAATCCAAAGAACGACCTGGTCTCGGCAAGCACCTGATTGCGCTCTACCTTGTCGCCTACTTGAACCCTCAACGCTGCTTTAAGCTCAGCCGGTTCCAGTCCAAGCTGTTCACCAGCTCTGACTGTCTGCATAATGCCAGGAATCTCAGTTCGGGCAACGACGGTATCAGGAGATACCTGCTGACCTTCGGATACCATAACCTGTCCCTTTAATGGGAGTCGGCGGGTCTTCCTTACAATAGTTCTGGGGCTAACTTTAAGCCCTGGTGTATACGCTGTTCCCATCTGCTATTCCTCCGTAGCCTGCAGGCCGAGTGCAGCATGCCATTCCTGCAGCTTCGGGATTCTCTGCTTTTTGTCCGCCGGAAGATTAAGTGGTCTTCCGCGCGTATCGATAATTAGTCCTACAGTGCCGCCCTCTACTGTTGTAGTTAGAGCCTTTCCACGGCCTGCGCCTACATCAAAGTTTCTAGATGGCTTGATTGTGACTTCCTTCTTCTCACCCAGTCCCAGTGGGATCAATGTCATGGTTCCATAGGCAAATGCCCTGTCTTTTCCGTCAATCGAGATTGTACATGCGGTATCTCCAGGCTTGCCGTTGCCAACCGGAGCAATACAGTGACCAAATTTGATAAGACAGTCTCTGTCGAATACCTGAGCAGCAGCCTCTGGATGAACAGTGGAAAGCACTCCTAGCTGCGGCATCATAAAGATGGAGTCCTTGGCAAGCATCGTGATGCCTTCCGGCTGGTAGGCATCGAGCATCATATACGCTGATTCGGCGTTCCTCGGAGCGTGAGAGAGAACACCGCCGCTTCCAACAATCATATCCAGGTCCATCATCTTGACGAGTGTCTGGCCTGTAGCTTCCTGAGTCAGAAGGTCGCCAACCGATCTTACAGTCTGGACACCTTTAAGGCTTCTAGCAAGAGATTTATGGTGCTCAAACGCCAACCGCAGCGCTTCACGAGCAACAGCCTGTTCTATCCTCAGGTCTTCCAATTGATGTGGAATTGTTGTTGGCCGGATCATCTTGTTCCTGAGCCTGTTCCTCAGGTCTGCTTCCTGTATGTCAAACGGAATCCACCGCTGGATGCTAGGTACACCTGCTTCCGTAAGAACATTACAGATAGAGTAGCTCATTCCAAGGTTAGCGCTGACTGTTCTGTTGAACGTTCCGCTAAAAACTGAAAAGACGTCGGTTGTAGCCCCGCCGATGTCTACAGCCAGAACGTTGATATTAAGCTGCTCGGCAATGGTCTGAATAATCTTACCGACGGCGTTAGGGGTGGACATAATCCCGGAATCCGTCCAACCGGAGAGTTTTCCGTAGCCTGGGGCTTGCTGCATGACGTGCTGGAGGAAGAGTTCGTGGATTGCTTCTCGAGCTGGGCCTAGATTTTCTCTTTCCAGCGTTGGGCGAAGGTTTTCGACCACTTTCAGATCGACTTTGTCCTGCAGAGTCTCCATAACGGCATCACGGGCGTCTTTGTTACCCGCAAAGATAACTGGCAGCTTCAGTCCGATTCCCAATCTTGGTTTAGGGTCGGCAGCAAGCAGCATTTCGGCGATTTCCACCAGATGCTTGACTGTTCCGCCGTCCGTACCGCCTGATGTAAGGATCATATCCGGGCGAAGCTCTCTGATTCGCTTGACCTTTTCATAATCCTTCCGTCCATCATCCACGGCAATTACATCGATGATGATAGCGCCGGCGCCAAGAGCAGCACGCTCTGCGCTTTCTGCGCTCATTGCCTTAACAACACCGGCGACTGTCATCTGTAGTCCGCCTCCGGCGCTGGATGTGGAGAGATACAGGTCTACTCCAGTCTTATCGTCTGTCGATGGACGTAAAATCAATCCATCGTCTCCGATAATCTTACGTCCAGAGAGGTCTTCTACCTCACGGACTGCGTTGATAACGCCTGCTGTAACGTCGTCAAATGGCGCCTCGACCGTGGTCGGCGCCTCGCCACGTACGGAGAGTCTATACTCTCCATCCAATTTCTCAATGAGAATAGCTTTTGTTGTGGTACTACCACAGTCGGTCGCAAGAATAGATTTTATTTCATTAGCCAATTTGCGTTCCCGTCCAGTCGGCCTGCCGGTAGTATAATTTCAGGCCTGTGATTATCTAATTTTATCACGCCGCCCGGTAATGTGGCAAATATGCTGAGATTGTTTATTAATTCCACCTGGGGGACTAAGTCAGGCTGCCAGATACTTGATTGCAGTGGTTTGCGTTAGAGTAATGCGGCAGTTCGCAACAGCCGCAGTTATCCACCAGGACAACTGCTTTAACCGGGCTGCATGAAGATTCATCTCTTCTTTCTTGAGGACTTCTAAAAAAGCCTTCAACGAATGCGTATATAACTACGACGGTCAGTAAGATGAGTATGACAAGACAGCAGGTGCCGCATGCGCGTGGTCTGCCAGGTCCGGGAGTCTGAAATCCTCGGCCTTCTCTTTGTGCTTGCGAGACGCGCCTTCGCATCTCTCGGCTGAACATCATTATTCCTGCTCTTGTGCTTACACTCATTAATTACTCCTAACTTACACTGTCGGCTTTTTTTATTACCCACTTTGCAGGGGACACGTGCTGCGCCCTCGAATGTATAACAGTAGACAAAACTGCTATGATTAATACCATGAGGCAGCCTGTTGATGCAAGCATCGGCAGGAGTTGCCTTTTCTGACCATCAGATATCGGGATTTAGAGATGTTATAATCTTTATTGGAATTGTCTGTTTTATATGTATCTGGTGTCGTCAGCTTACTGGAGGTTGTGAGAATATGAGCTTTGACCCTGAGAAAATCTCAGAAGAAACCCTGGATAAATACCGGGAGTATGTAAACCCATCTATGGCAAACCTGCTTAAATTCGGTGGATTTGCTGTGCCGGAGAAAGATGCTTATGGCGTCTATATTCGCGATATTGCCGGCAATGAGTATCTGGACTGTGTTGGTGGTTACGGCGCATTCAGCCTCGGTCATCTGCACCCGCGAGTAGTCCAGGCTGTAAAGGACCAGCTTACCAAAGAAGCCCTGAAAAGCCATTATTTTATGTCTACGGAGCTTGCCGACCTTTGCGAACTCCTGGCAAAAGTCACACCTGGTAATCTTCAATATTCGTTTATCTGCAATTCAGGAACGGAAGCCGTTGAAGGAGCATTAAAAGCAGCGCGGGTTCACACCGGACGGCCTGGTTTTGTAAGCGCACAGAACGGGTTCCACGGGAAAACTTTTGGCGGGTTGTCAGTTTCAGGAAGAGAAGTCTACAAACAGGCCTTCTATCCGCTTCTGCCGAATGTAAAGAACGTTCCCTTTGGTGATACACAGGCTATGGCCGAAGCAGTGGATAATACTACCGCTGCAGTAATACTCGAAGTCATCCAGGGTGAAGGCGGCGTTATTCTTCCGCCTGATGGTTATCTGCAGGAAGTCAGGAATATCTGTGACCAGCAGGGCGCACTATTGATTCTGGATGAGGTCCGCACAGGGTTCGGCCGGACGGGAGCTATGTTCGCAAGCGAGCATTATGGAGTGGTGCCAGATATCGTTACTATGGCAAAGGCGCTCGGAGGCGGCGTAATGCCAGTTGGGGCTTTCAGCGCTACCGCACCAGTGTGGCATTCTCTCTTCGATAAGAACCCTTATCTGCATTCTTCGACATTTGGCGGCAACCCGCTCGCTTGCGCTGCAGCATTAGCCGCAATACAGACTACAATCGATGAGGATTTGGTCAACCGTTCAGCCACTTTAGGCGGAAAGATGCTCCAAAAATTGCAAGAGATAGCGGTGAAGCACCCTGAATACATCAAAGAGGTTCGCGGAAAAGGTCTGTTGGCTGGAATCGAGTTCAGTGTGGACGATTTTGCTGCGCTGGTAATCACCGTATGTGGTAAGAAAGGTCTTTTGGTGGCTTACAGTCTGAATAACCCTAAAGTTATCCGTATAGAGCCGCCTCTCATTATTTCAGAGGAAGAACTTGACCGGGCAATCAGCATTATAGACGAATCCGTGTCCGAAACCGCACAGTTGATTGCAGGAATCAGCTAAAATGCAATAACCCTGGGTCGCGGTAGTGATACTGCGGCCCAAAAAATTTTTTGAGTCAGAGGGACTCTACTACGTTGAAAAAAAGGAAGACTTGGCCGTTGGGCGGCCAGCCAAGCCCAACTGAGGTAGTGAAAGGAGAAAAAAGAAGCACTAGTATTATTACTGGGATTACGCCTGTATGTCAAGAGGCTATGAACTATTTCACCTAATAATTTCTGCCACTCTAATCTCGTTAAGAAATTTAAACCTCAATGCCTCAATCTGCAGGAATTACGGCACATTGCTGTATTAGCTTTCATTATTATAGACCTTGCCAAAGCAGCCGGTCGGCGGTTATAATCTGTCAGGTTGGCAAGTTAACAGCCATCTTTCAAAAAATCTCCAAGCAAGCGGACACGGTTACTTATTGTATGCCCACCGCCAGTAAGTGCTGTGCCTGGAAAAATTTATGGCCAGGATACTCTTAGTAGATGAAGATCCCAGTTGCAGGACTTTAATCAATGACCTGCTGACAGGTATGGGACATATTGTTGTTGAAGTCCAAGACGGTAGAAAAGCCGCCTCTAACGCCTGCTCATTACCGTATGACCTGGTTATCCTGGATTTAGGTCTGCCAAAAGTATACGGACGCAGGGCCATCAAAGCCATAAAAGAGGAATGCCCTGACCTCGCTATACTGGTTATGACCAGTGTAGATACCGCAAGTGCCGCAGTGGATTCATTGAAGCTGGGCGCATGGGATTATATCCTTAAACCGCTGAACACCGAAGAAATCAGCCTCAAGGTAGATAGAATTTTGGAGCGCCTGCGGCTGATAAGTCAGAACAGGTATCTTCAATCTGAGCTGCTTAGACGTTACGGACTGGATATGCCTATTGGCAAAGGCCAGCCAGTCACAGAAGCCAGATCAATTGCTTCTCAGGTGGCTCCTTCCAATACACCAGTGCTCATTTGCGGCGAACCGGGAACTGGAAAAGAGTATCTTGCACGAGCTATCCATTACCAAAGCAAGCGTGCTAACGGTCAGTTTGTGAAAGTCCGTTGTTCGGGGCTTTCGGAAACCGAGCTTGAAGATAAACTTTTTGGTCTGTCTTCAAATAATAGTCCCAATAAGGTTCCGTGGCTTGAGCTGGCGCACGGAGGAACAATCTTCTTTACTGAAATTGCCTACCTTAGCGCAGAAATGCAGGCTGCACTGGTCCAGGTATTGAAAGAAAAGCGGTTTGTAAGGCCTGATGGTGCAGTATCGGCTGACGTTCGGCTGGTTGCTGCAACAGACCAGGATTTGGCTTTATCAGTGGAATCCGGCAACTTCAATGCAGACCTGTATAAACTGCTTAGTAAATCTGTAGTAACGCTGCCTCCGTTAAGAGAAAGACGTGAGGATATTCCTACCTTTGTAGACCACTTCATAAAGAAATATGCTGCTGAGACAGGCAGACAGGTGTCATCTATTTCCAGCGCTGCGCTTGAGCAGATAATCGACTGCGAATGGCTGGGCAACATAAGCGAACTGGAAAACTGCATAGAAAGATGTGTTATGGTATGTGACAGCAATTGTATTCAACCCGGCCATCTCATCATTAACGGAATCAAACCTCAAGCAAAGAGAAAATCTGCAAGTGCAGTCAAATCTCTGCGAGATGTCGAACGCGACCATATTAAACGTGTTCTGACTTATTGTGATTGGAACCGGTCAGCCGCTGCGAATATTCTTGAAATCGACCGAAAAACGCTTCGCAGTAAAATTCGAGAATTCGGATTCATACCTCCGACAAACGAATAGACTCATCTGAGAGTAGATAGCCTCTCTCTAACTTCTGCACTCTTTACTACCAGCAATCATTACACCAATGGGTAACCTGATAAATGCGTACTTATAATACTTATCACCGGTGGCATTACAGGCTATATAGATTAAGATGCGTCCCAGATGATGGCGCATAAGGTCAGAGTAGGGTGACGTTTATCCAGTCATGCCGAACTTGATTCGGCATCTGATTTTAGATTCTGAAACAAGTTCAGAATGACGGTAGTTCCGATTGATGGACCAGGAGTCTAGTAATGTCGCAGTGTACATATACCAGTATTGTAGGTTCAAACAATGCTGAGAATAACAAGATGAATACAGTTGCTTTGGAAATAGTGAACCTGACAAAGAGCTTTCGCAAAGACGGCAGGGGCAGTCAAGACCGAAAAGGCATAATGAGACTTCTGGCTAGACGGAAGACCATTACTCGTGTTGTGGATTCTGTCTCGTTTGCAGTAAACCAGGGCGAGATATTCGGGGTGCTTGGGCCAAACGGATCAGGTAAATCAACATTGATTCGTATCATATCGACTCTTTTACTCCCAGATGAAGGTATAGCACGGGTTTTTGGACACGATGTTACCAAAGAACCGGATATAGTACGAAATATGATTAGCCGGGTTTCTGCAGATGCTGCCTTTTTCAGGAGCATGTCTGCCATTGAAAACCTGACTTACTCTGCCAGACTGTATGGTATTCCTGCCAAAGAAGCTCGCAGCAGAATGACGGCACTGCTTCGAAGGCTAGATATGCCGATGGATAAGCTGACGATACAAATGAGTGAGCTTTCTCGTGGAATGCAGCAGAAAATCGCCATTACCAGAGCTTTTATGACATATCCGGCGCTTCTACTGCTCGATGAACCTACGACCGGACTTGACCCTAAATCGAAACGCAAGGTCCAGAGCTTCGTCAGAGAGATACGTAATGAGCATGGAGGTACTGTCCTTCTCACGACGCACGATATGGAAGAAGCTGAAACACTGTGTGACAGAATCGCCATTTTGAACAGCGGAAAGATTGTGGCTATGGGAACAGCCAATGAAATAAAGGCAGGATGTAACACCTGTGGCGATTCTCCATCGCTTGAAACGGTTTTCATCAAGTTGGCCGGGAAGAGCATTGATGAGGCAGAGGAGGAAGATTGATGCTACCGTTCTTTCGGCGTGCGTTGGTAGGCTACGCATTTACATATAGACAGATTACACTGACCAAGCGTTACTGGATGTGGGAAGTAGTGTTCATGGTATACTCACTTGCCACAACACTGGCAATAGGGTTTTTAGGTGCTGGTGTTCAAAGCGTTGCTGGTCCCGGAGTGGATATCAGCCGGTTGATACTGTATCTTCTGACTGGTTCGCTGCTTTGGGGATACCTGGCTGTCATATTTTGGGATATCTCGAATATGATAACCTGGGAAAGATGGGCAGGAACGATTGAGTATACATTCATGGCTCCGGTTTCGAGGTCTGTACATATTCTTGGTATGTGCACATGGACAATATTCTACAGCCTGATGCGGGCTATTGTTATGTTGATTATTGTCGCGCTGGTCTTCCATCTCGACCTGTCAAAATCGAACTTTGTCGGGGCTTTGGCAGTGCTTGCGGTGGCGAACCTTTCATTCATCGGCTTAGGCACGCTAGTGGCTATCCTTCCTCTGGTTTCACCAGAAAAAGGTGCGCAGATGACCGGGATTGTGGAGGGAATCCTACTTTTGGTGTCTGGTGTATACTATGACATCTCAGTCCTTCCAGGCTGGATGCAGCTGATATCCAAACTCTCACCTGCTACTTATGCACTGAGAGGCATGCGACGGGCGCTGCTCGATGGCGACGGCATCACAGCATTGTGGAATGAAATCCTTCCGCTGGCTATACTTGGGATTGTTCTAATTCCTTTGGGATTGATAATCTTTCGCAGAATGGAAATCTATTGTAAAAAGGTCGGACTGCTCAAACGCAGCGGCTAATCAGCATCTACAGGTGGTCAGGCAGAGCTTCTTACTGGGAAGACCTGCCTGATTGCCTGTTTTTTTCTACAAACCATTTATTGTTGCAGTCTCGCAGTAGCCGCATGGGAACTTGTGCGGCACAAAAGAGCGAAAGTGCCCATCGCAATACAAGTAATTATTCTTCCTCCCATGCCAGGGCTTGTTAAGATTGTATGACAGGCAGTTGCACCTCATTGGATGAGTTGCTTCACTTGCGGCTTAGTCTATCCTGCATAAAATTGGCAGCCAAACGTCAATTCAGGCTCTTCAGAATCAGCAGCCTGATTAAAATATCCATTTTCTGAAACAAGACTTTCTATCATGATGCAATCATCTTGCCTTGCAAGTGATAATTGTTGCAGCACGATTGGGTAGGATACTGGTAGAATGATGTCGAATTAGTATATGGGACGCTTGCTGACGTGAGTGCTCAGGCGTCCCGATTTAATATCTGGCAGAGGTGTTGAGCAGTCCTTAACCTGCTATCATCAGCCCTTTTTGATGACATTTCGGAACATCACAGGGCTTTCAATCGTCAATGAGGCAGAGGGTAAATATTCCCACACTAAGGACATGCTTCCTCACAGCCAAACATTAAGAAAGTAGAAAGACAATAAGTGGAGAAAACTTTGGCGGACTACCCAGACCAGTTAATACATCCTGCAGGGCATGAGGTAACAGCGGAAACGCTTTCAGACCTTGTTGCCTTGCGTGCATTAGAACATTTGATAGGCCCTGTCAGTGGGCGAAATGTATTAGATTTTTCCTGCGGAGATGGCCGCTTGTCCAGATGGCTTGCTGTGCATGGAGCACAAGTAACCGGTGTCGATAAATCAGTAGAGGCTATAGAATCAGCTCGCAGGAAAGAGTCACGCGACCCGCGCGGAATTATTTATCATGTAGGTGAGGCTGAGGACCTGTATATGTTGGATGACAGCGCCTTCGATGATGTCATCTGCCATATGTCTTTAGATAAATTCGAAAGTCTAAGCGCTGTTATTGCCGAAGTTGCGCGCATTATCTGCCTCGGAGGCAGGTTTATCTTCTCAGTGGGCCACCCTTGCTTTGAACCACAGCTAATTAAAGCCTATCATGGTAATTCAAGCAACAACACTCACAACTACTTCAACGAGGAATTGCGGCCTGGATTTTCTGGTATAGTCCGGCACCGCACTCTTGCTACCTACATCAATGCTGTTGCGGCTCGTGGGTTCACCGTACGAAGGATTATGGAGCCTTCAGCCGAGGAATGGGATATCACTAAACCTGAACTCGAGATATGGCAAAATGTACCGGTAGCCCTGGTAGTGGAAGCTGTATTCCCGCACTTATAAAAGAATATAAAGAAGATAAATAAGTTACGCAGCAAGCGGAAGGTCTTCATCTTCCGCTGCTTGTGGTATCCACCGGGAGCTTAAAAAATCCTGTGGAACATTAGCTGATTTTACAACATCAACTGCTTCGTCTACGCTTCCGCATATCTTTATGCTGGGATCAAGCCCTGCCATCCTGAGTAGTGGAATGATGCGCCCGTTTGCTGCAACGGTCATCTGCATCTGTGTGCCGCCTGCTCTGAGGGTCCTTATCAACAGCGACATAGTCTCAGGGTCAGAGATAACAGCGTTGGACAGGTCTATCATAATTGCCCGGGTGCCTTCTAACAGGTAGTTCATGACAACATCCTCAATCAATCTGCCATGCCAAGCGCTTACAGTGCCTCTTACGGATATAAACGGGAAGCCATTGCATGTTGTTATAGAAATAGACAGTTCCGGGCTATGCATGAAAGTTTTTTCCTTTCCGCGTGTTTGGATATCTCTACTGTAGCGTTGAAGGTAATATAGTGAGACTCCTGACAATAAGAATTATCGGTAAATAGGAGTATAAGCTGAAGATGTAAATAAAAGGCAGGCTGGTATACGTCCAGCCTGCCTCCTACACTACACTTGGGCTACCACATCCACACTCGGGGCTGTCTCAATAGCAGATTGAGGCAGTCATTTATTCTTTTAGGTTTTGATTTCTGTGGCGGAAAAATTAGCTGAGCGAATAGTGGTGAGGAAGCTGGTTGTGAAAAGCAAGAACAGGACAGATTATGCCGCTATTTTGATGATATTGTGGGCTATTGCAATGAGTCCAATCTCAATTTGAGTCTTGGACATACCCCTTAGCATAAATCGCCTGAACCCCTTGTTTTGCTTGATGTTGCCAAAGACTGATTCCACTTCAATCCCACGTCTTTTCCGATAGTATTTTCCTTTGTCGCTGGTAAGCCTTTGATGTACTTTTGCCTTTATCCTCTCCAGTCGGTAATTGACATCAAGGTTTCTGTTACCCATTCCTCGACAACACTCTTCTCTTAACTGGCAGTCGCAGCAATCATCTGCTTCATAACGCACATAATCCTTGATAAACCCACTGGAGGTCTTCTTCTGGTATTTATATGCCATCTTCAGAACTCTTCCACCAGCACAGCGATAACTGTCATTATCTTCATCATAAATGAAAAGATTTGGCTTCCTGGTCTTTGCTTGCCTGTCAAATGAGTTGTATTTGATGTAGGCTTCTACCCCTGCAGCCTCCAACGCCAAATAGTTCTCTTCACTTCCATATCCAGCATCAGCCACCACTACATCGAGCATCTTCTTGTAGAGCCACTCAAACTCTTTGAGGTGAGCTATCAGAGTCTTCGTGTCAGCCGGGTCAGAATGCTGGGAGTAGTTGACAATAAACTGATTGTGCGTGCTTAACTGGACATTGTAGCCAGCCTTGAGCTGACTGTTGCTCATATGATCCCCTTTCATTCGCATAAACGTTGCATCATGATCGGTTTTACTAAATGAGTTCCTCCCGTCCAGGATAGCTTTGTACTCCTTGTATCTCTGCAAGATCTGGTGCCAGTTCTTCTTAGATCGGCTGAGCTTTGCTTTGACCTTCTTGTCCACTGGCTTGTTTGCTAATGCTGTTTCGATCCGTTCAATTGTCTTTTTACTTTTTCAGGATCTATCGGATCAAAATCAGGATCGGGATCATCCTTAAGCTCCTCGGCTGCGACCTTCTGTGTATACTCCCACAACTCCTTAAGCTGCTTACATATCCTCTTCTCATTGCAGCTTATTGCTTTGCCCCACACAAAACTGTAGCGGTTGACATTCGCCTCTATCTTGGTACCATCAACATAGACCTCTTTGAGACTGACAAGACCCGACTCCACCAAAAGCAGAACAACTTGAGAAAATATCTCCTTCAATGCCTCAGCCAGCCGTTGTGAGCGAAACCGGTTAATCGTGTTGTGGTCAGGCCGGCTCATGCCGCTTATCCACATAAAGTGGATGTTCTCTTTAAGTGATGCTTCTATCTTGCGACTGCTGAAAATGTTGCAAAAATAACTATACACCAATACCTTCAAAAGCATCCGTGGATCGTAACTTGAGGTGCCTCCTCCTTTATACTTTTCCAGAATAGGAGCAAGGCTTATCTGGTCTATCACCCTGCTAACAACCTGTACCGGATGATTCGGCTCAATAAGCTCGTCCAATGAAGGCGGCAACAACATCAACTGATCCTGGTTGTAGGTCTTGAATACAGGTTCACATCTCTTCTTAGCTACCATACATAAAGTATATTACTTCTTGACGCCATTTACCATGAAAAAAGACAGTACTTTTGAGACAGCCTCGAGGGTAGTTCCTCATCACTCGAAACTCATCACTTCCCTTCATTCCGCACTCCGCATTCCGCATTTCATCGGTAGGATATCTGCTCCTAAAAGTCAAACCATTCATTGGAGGATTGGAGGTAACGAAGATGCGGGATTTCGAACAGTGGAAACAGGAACTGATGACAGGTGGCAGAGAGCGAGTGTATCGAAACGAGAGGTTGAGGTCCGTCGCAATGCCGCTTGGCGGTATAGGCGCAGGCACTATTGCACTTGCAGGCGACGGGTCGCTTCGTCAGTGGCAGATTTTCAACGTCGCAAACCACCTTGCAATGGTTCCTGACAGCTTTTTCGCCGTCTGGGCTAAGGCTGGTGATGCTGAACCAGTCGCAAGAGTCCTCCAGTCCAGTGCATTGTATGATGAAGAGTTCCCGCCTGTGCCTTCAGTCAATGATTATATCGTACCAGAGGAGTCAAAACGGCTTCTGAAAGAGCTTCCTGGAGTTGAGGCAACGGAGTTCGTCGGAGAATACCCCATAGCTGAAGTAGCATATAAAGATGACAGCCTTCCGGTAGAGGTCAGCCTACAGGCATTCTCCCCGTTTGTCCCGTTGAACTCCAAAGACTCCGGCCTGCCTGCAATTATCTTCAGATTTTCGCTGCATAACCCGTGCAATGTGCTGTTGAAAGCCTCCATCGCAGCCGCGTTGCAGAACGCTGCAGGCTATGATGGCCTGGGAGACATCCATGGGACCAGCTTCTCAGGCTACGGAGGCAATAGAAACGAGGTAATCAGAGACAACGGCTGCACCTTGATTGTCATGGATAACCCTGACCTGCCGGAATACAGCCCAACTGCCGGAACGATGGTCCTCGGAACACTGTCAGATGATGCAACAGCGCTTGCAGCCTGGGATGACCTTCAGGCATTCTGGACAGATTTCGCTTCAGACGGTGTTTTGGCTAACATAGAGACTTCCAAACCCAGCCCAAGAGGGAAAACTTTCAACTCAGCACTTGCAGTGCCTGTAGAACTTGCCCCTGGCGAGACCAGACAAATCACATTCATCTACACCTGGCATTTCCCTAACCATTATGTAAACTGGAAGCAGGACTGGCTTGGTGTAGCAGACAAAAAGAGCCTGTTCTGGATTGGCAACGCTTACTGCGGTTGGTTCGGAAACGCCAGAGAAGTCGTAGACTATGTTATCTACAATTTCGACAGGCTGGTAGATGAAACACTCCTTTTCCGCAGCACTTTCTACGATAGCACGCTGCCCTACTGGTTTTTGGACTGCATTTCAAGCCAGATATCGACAATCCGCAGCCCCACATGCCTCTGGAACGAAGACGGAAAGTTTCATGCTTTTGAAGGCTGCCACGGGGCAAGCACATCATGGCAAAGGACCGGAGGATGCTGCCCGCTCAACTGCACTCACGTCTGGAACTACGAGATGACGCTTTCCCGCCTGTTCCCTGACCTGGAAAGGACGATGCGCGAGACCGACCTGGTAGCCCAACTGCTCGATGACGGTGAAATCCCTCACCGCACTGTGCTGCCGACTTACCTTCCCAGATGGAAAGAAGGCGTCGCTGCTGATGGTCAGTGTGGAACCGTGCTCAAAACCTGTCGGGAATACCTTCTTTCCGGAGATAAGGACTTCCTGGCAGGTCTTTGGCCCAGAGTCAAGCGAGCGATGGCCTACGCCATGACCAGATGGGACAGCGATGAAGACGGCGTTATGGACGGCGCCCAGTGGAACACCTACGACTGTAACGTTTACGGCCGAAACAGCTTCATCACGGGGCTTTACCTCGCTGCGCTTCTGGCTGCCGAAAAAATGGCGCTTATCATGGATGAACCTGAGCTTGTGCAGCAGTATCATAACCGTTTTGAGGCAGGAAAGCGCAATTTGGATGATGAGACTTTCGATGGCGACTACTACATCCAAATCTACGATGAAAACGAGCACCAGGAGATGCAGTACGGCCGAGGATGCCTTTCAGACCAGTTCATAGGCCAGTGGTGGGCGCACATACTGGGGCTTGGTTACATTCTGCCGCCGGAGCATGTCAAATCCACGTTGAGGAGCATCTACCAAAACAACTTCCGGCACGATTTCAAAGGTTTCGAGCAGCAGCGTATTTATGCAAGCCCGCACGATATGGGCCTCCTGAACTGCACCTGGCCCAAAGGCGGGCGTCCAGCTAAAAAGGCCATCGACTACGCAGATGAAGTATGGACGGGAGTTGAATACGAAGTAGCTGGTCTCATGATACACGAAGGTCTGGTAGACGAAGGATTGCAGATAGTCAAAGCTGCCAGAGACCGTTATGACGGCACAGAGCGCAACCCGTGGAACGAGGTAGAATGCGGAGACCACTACGCAAGACCGATGTCCAGTTGGTACCTGCTGGAATCCATCTCAGGATGGCACTACGATGCCTCCCAGGCTGCCATAACAGTATCTCCGAAGCTCTACGGCAACGGATTTAAGGCATTCTTTATAACATCCGGCGGTTGGGGAACATTCTCTGAACAAAGGGCATCAGATTCTCAGATTGAGACGCTTACGCTGGCCTGGGGAAGTCTGCAGATAAACCAGTTCAACTTCACTTTTCATAAAAACAAGCGTCCAAATGCAGTAGAGGTCAAAATCGACGGCAAACCAGCAGATGTCAACTGGGACTATGAAGCCGAAAACATCAATATAACATTCAAAATCCCAATAACAATCCAAACCAATCAGCAGCTAACCATCAAAGTCAACTAAGAAGAACAGATTATATAACGCGGAACTAGGGGAAACGAGGAAAACTCTAAATAAGAGAAGACAGGAAAAGATGGTTTTTTTGCAGATGCGGATTGAGACTCATAACTGAGCGTCGGCGCAAAAACCGCGCCGACGCATACTCATCACTCGAAACTCGTTACTTTCCCTTCATTCCGCACTCCGCATTCCGCGTTCCGCACTTGCGGAACTTCTGACTGGCAGGCTGCGTAAGATGAACTGGAGGACTGATTCGTGCTGAAACTGGCAGCGGTTTTATTTATCTTTATAATAGCTCAACCTATCCGGGCACAGGTATTGATTCCTGGCAACGAAACTCACCAGGGTGTTGATCCTGTGTTGGCCCGCTGTCCTACGCTGGCTCGCCTCATCGCTGAAAACCGGGCTGACCACCTGCGAAATCCCAACTTTTCCGACCAAAAATCCGCCAGAGCATTCGCAGATGAATGTGCAAAAATCGTAAACGAGTTGGATGCTGCAGGGCATCTCAACCCGCACCACCTTGCAATACGGCATCAGGCTGCTTTAGCTGCTGAATTCCTCAAAGGAGACTGCTACCTTCTATCCACGAGCAGCATCAAGTCCGTCGTACAACTTAGGGATGAGGTCAAAATCGCTCCTCCGCCGGGGTTTGTTTATGTCAGAAAATATCCATCTACTGATGCTATGCCGTCTGAGGTCACTGCTTCATGGGAAACGCTCGACCAGTCCACAGAATCAACCGTGCGGGGCGTAACACTTCAGGGAAGATACATTGCTCTGCTCGAATCCGAATACCATGACGAACTGGAAGACAATCTGGCACATGAAATGGTTCATGCTTACATCACTCTGGCCTGCCCGAAAGCCCTCCCAATCTGGTTCCAGGAAGCTGCAGCCGTATATTTCTCAACAGGCAAGGCATCCAAGCTCTACGGCAAGACTGGCGACCCTAATATGGTCAAAATGGTCATTCCAGAGGAGTATAAGCGGAAATTCTACTCGTTCAAGTATATCGAGGAAAAAGTAGGCCAGGAAAAGCTGTTTAGTTATGTAAAAAACGCTGTTGAGACCGGCGATGTAGATGCCAGAAAAGTCCTGGGTATTGAAATGACACCTCAAAAACCTCGCAATTCCTCTC
>ERZ795060.3107-NODE-3107-length-15729-cov-4.808473_pt1 | contig 15729 bp, 16 predicted proteins | sample MGYA00375144_ERZ795060 | MGnify/ENA primary metagenome ERZ795060 (study PRJEB30189, sample SAMN05720157) | activated sludge metagenome | isolation source: anaerobic digester from wastewater treatment plant | place: Japan | collected 2015-05-15 ...
GGTGCCGCCGTCGCCGCCCTGGGCGATCACGCGCACGTCGCCGCGAGCCCCCTTGCGTGCCTTGACCTTCAGCGCCGCCGCGATGCCGGTGCCCACCGCGGCGGCGTTGCCGAACAGGCTGTGGATCCACGGCAGCTGCCAGCTGGTTTCGGGGTAGGGCGTGGAGAACACCTCCAGGCAGCCGGTGGCGTTGGCGGCGATCAGCTTGCCGCCGCTGGCGCGCAGCGCCGCGTCGACCGCATAGCGCGCGCCCAGCGCTTCGCCGCAGCCCTGGCAGGCGCGGTGGCCGCTGTTCAGCGCGTTGGCGCGCTCGGTGCTGGCCTGCACGCTGCGCTGCTCGGGTGCGAGCAGCCGGTTGCCGACGGTGAAGGTGCCGGTTTGGTAGAACTTGACGGGCTGGCTCATCAGTTCACCTTCGACGCCACCGTGCCTACGTCGCGCAGCAGGTTCTCGGCGGTCGGTCCGCTGCGCCGCATCTGTGCCTCGCGCTCGAGCTGACGGTTGACGATGCGCCAGTCCAGGTCGAGAAAGCTCAGTGGCGGCAGCTTGTCGGCCAGCGCCTCCAGCAGCATGCGCGTCAGCGAGGCGCGCGTGATCGCACGCCCACCCAGCCCGGCCACGACCGTGCAGCCGCGCAAGCTCAGCCCCGACAGCGCCAGGCGCACGTCGGTGGACACCACGCCGCCGAGCCCGACCGAGAAGCTCTTTTCCAGCACCACCACGCGCTGCGCGCCCTGCAGCGCTTCGCGCACCGCGGCCAGCGGAAACGGGCGGAACGAGGTGATGCCCAGCACGCCGATGCGCCGGCCGTCGCGCCGCAGTTCGTCCACCGTCTCGCGCAAGGTGCCCAGCACCGAGCCCAGCGCGACGACCACCGTGTCGGCGTCGGCCAGGTGGTAGCCGCGCAGCAACCCGCAGGTGTTGCGCCCGAAGCAGCGCTGGAACTCCTCGGCCAGCTGCGGAATGCGCTGCAGCGCCTGCAACTGCTTGGCGTGCGCCAGGTAGCGCACTTCCATGAAGGCCTCGGGCCCGACCATCGCGCCGATCGACACCGGCTCGTCCACGTCGAGCAGCTGGCGCGGTTCGTACGGCGGCAAGAAGGCGTCGACCTGCGCCTGCGCAGGCATGTCCACCTGTTCGAAGGCATGGGTGAGGATGAAGCCGTCCATGCACACCATCACCGGCATGCTCAGCTCCTCGGCGAGGCGGAAGGCCTGGATGTGCAGGTCCAGCGCCTCCTGGTTGTGCGCGGCGAACAGCTGGATCCAGCCGCAGTCGCGCTGGCTCATGCTGTCGCTGTGGTCGTTCCAGATGTTGATCGGCGCGCCGATCGCGCGGTTGGCTACCGTCATCACGATCGGCAGGCCCAGGCCGCTGGCGTTGTAGACCGCCTCGGCCATGAACAGCAGGCCCTGGCTGGCGGTGGCGGTGTAGGCGCGCGCGCCGGCGGCACTGGCGCCGATGGCCACGCTCATGGCGGCGAATTCGCTTTCGACGTTGATGAACTCGCAAGGCGCCAGCGTGCCGCTTTTCACCAGTTCGCCCAGGCCCTCGACGATGTGCGTCTGCGGGCTGATCGGGTAGGCGCAGATGACTTCGGGGCGGCACAGCGCCACGGCTTCGGCCACCGCGCGCGAGCCTTCAATCTGCCGGATCATGAGCCAGATCCTCCATCTCGCGGCGCACGAAGCGATAAGCCTCGGCCGCCGCGGCGGCGTTGGCGTCGGCGAGCTTGCCGCTGAACTTGCAGGCGATCGCATGCGCCACCGCGTCCAGTGCGATCAAGCCCGTCAGCGCGGCAAATCCGCCCAGCAGCGCCGCATTCGGCAGCGGGCGGCCCAGCTGGCGCAGCGCGATCTCGGTGGCCGGCACGGTGGCGAGCCGCTCGCGGCGGTGGCGCTGCTCGATCTCGGCCAGGCCCAGCGCGGCGAAGTCGTGGCGGCTGTTGATCAGCACCCAGCCGTCGGGCTTCAGGCCCTGGAACACGTCGACCTGGTGCAGCAGTGTCGGGTCCTGCACGATCAGCACGTCGGGCTCGAGGATCGGCTCGCGCAGCCGGATGTCGTGCTCGGCGATGCGGCAAAAGGCCACCACCGGCGCGCCGCTGCGCTCGGAGCCGAAGCTGGGGAAGGCTTGCGCGTGGCGGCCCTGCGCGAAGGCGGCCAGCGACAGCATCTCGGCCGCCGACACCACCCCTTGGCCACCGCGACCGTGAATACGGATCTGCAGCATGCTGCGCTTTCGTCGAGCTGTGCCGCGCATTCTTCGGCCGGCACGGCGCGGGCGTCTTGCGCCGCGTCAACCGCGGCCCGGTCCAGGCGCAGCGGCCGCCGCGCTTGACCGCCCTCAAGCCGCGCCGCAGCGGCGGCGGTCAAGATGTGCGCCCGCCCGCGGCCCCTTCCACCGCAGCCGCGTGCGCGCACCACCGTGAGGGCCTTCAGCACCATGACCACCGCACATCCCTACGTCTACCTGTTCGGCCCGTCGTGCACCGACGGCAGCGCGGCAATGAAGAACCTGCTCGGCGGCAAGGGCGCCAACCTGGCCGAGATGTGCCGCTTGGGCATCACCGTGCCGCCGGGCTTCACCGTCAGCACCGAGGCCTGCACGGTGTTCACCGAACAGGGCCGCGACGCCGCGCTGGCGCTGATCGACGCCCAGGTGCGCGACGGCGTGGCCTTCGTCGAGCGCGAGATGGGCAAGCGCTTCGGCGACGCCGCCGACCCGCTGCTGCTGTCGGTGCGCTCGGGCGCGCGCGCGTCGATGCCCGGCATGATGGACACGATCCTCAATCTCGGGCTGAACGACGTCGCGGTCGAGGGCCTGGCGCGCAAGACCGGCAACGCGCGCTTCGCCTGGGACAGCTACCGCCGCTTCATCCAGATGTACGGCGACGTGGTGATGGGCCTGAAGCCGGCGTCCAAGGAGGAGCACGACCCCTTCGAGGTGGTGATCGACACGCTCAAGCAAAGCCGCGGCGTCAAGCTGGACACCGAGCTGGACACCGCCGACCTGCAGGAGCTGGTGGCGCGCTTCAAGGCGCTGATCCGTGCACGCGTGGGCCGCTACTTCCCCACCGACCCGTGGCAGCAGCTGTGGGGCTCGGTGGTGGCGGTGTTCGAGAGCTGGAACAACGAACGCGCGCGCGTCTACCGCGAGCTGAACGACATCCCGCAAAGCTGGGGCACGGCGGTCAACGTGCAGGCGATGGTGTTCGGCAACCTGGGCGAGTCCAGCGCCACCGGCGTGGCCTTCACGCGCGACGCCGGCACCGGCGAAGACGTGTTCAACGGCGAGTTCCTGGTCAACGCGCAGGGCGAGGACGTGGTCGCCGGCATCCGCACGCCGCAGCAGGTGTCGCTGCTGGGCTCGCGGCGCTGGGCCGAACTGGCGCAGGTGAGCGAGGACGAACGCGCCAACAAGTACCCGTCGCTGGAAGAGTTGATGCCCGAGCTGTACCGCCAACTGCTGCAGGCCGAGACGGCGCTGGAGAACCACTTCAAGGACATGCAGGACCTGGAGTTCACGATCCAGCAAGGCAAGCTGTGGATGCTGCAAACGCGCAACGGCAAACGCACCGGCGCGGCGATGGTGCGCATCGCGATGGAGATGCTCGAGCAGGGCATGATCGACGAGCCCACCGCGCTGCAGCGCGTGGTGCCTGAGCGGCTCAACGACCTGCTGCACCCGGTGTTCGACCCGCAGGCGCTGCAGCGCGCCGAGGTCATCGCACGCGGCCTGCCGGCCAGCCCCGGCGCGGCCAGCGGCCAGATCGTGTTCCATGCCGACGAGGCCGACGCCTGGGCGCGGCAGGGCAAGGCGGTGATCCTGGTGCGCCAGGAAACCTCGCCCGAGGACCTGCGCGGCATGAGCGTGGCCCAAGGCATCCTCACCGCGCGCGGCGGCATGACCAGCCACGCCGCGGTGGTGGCGCGCGGCATGGGCAAGTGCTGCGTGTCGGGCGCCGGCGCGGTGCACGTCGACCCCAAGGCGCGCACCATGACGATCGGCGAGCGCCGCTTTGCCGAGGGCGACTGGTTGTCGCTGAACGGCTCCACCGGCGAGGTCTACGCCGGGCAGATCGCCACGCGCGAGGCCGAGCTCAGCGGCGACTTCGGCAAGCTGATGGCGCTGGCCGAGCGCCACAAGCGCATGGAAGTGCGCGCCAACGCCGACACCGCGGAAGAAGCGCGCACCGCGCGCCGCTTCGGTGCCAGCGGCATCGGCCTGGCCCGCACCGAACACATGTTTTTCGAGGGCGAGCGCATCCATGCGGTGCGCGAGATGATCCTGGCCGACGACGAAGCCGGGCGGCGCAAGGCGCTGGCCAAGCTGCTGCCGATGCAGCGCGCCGACTTCGAAGGCCTGTTTCGCGAGATGGACGGTCTGCCGGTGACGATCCGCCTGCTCGACCCGCCGCTGCACGAGTTCGTGCCGCACGACGAGGCCGGGCAGCAGGTGATGGCGCAGCGCCTGGGCGTGCCGCTGGCGAAGATCCGCCTGCGCGTCGAGGAGCTGGCCGAGTTCAACCCGATGCTCGGCCACCGCGGCTGCCGCCTGGGCATCAGCCACCCCGAGATCACCGAGATGCAGGCGCGCGCGATCTTCGAGGCCGGCTTGAACATGCAGGCGCAGGGGGTGCACGTGCGCTGCGAGATCATGGTGCCGCTGGTGGGCACGGTGCGCGAGTTCGACGCGCAGGCCGCGGTGATCCGCGGCGTGGCCGCACAGGTCTTCGCCGAACGCAGCGCGGCGCTGCCCTACCTGCTGGGCACGATGATCGAAACACCGCGCGCCGTGCTGGTGGCCGACAGCATCGCGCGCCAGGCCGAGTTCTTCAGCTTCGGCACCAACGACCTGACGCAGATGACGCTGGGCTTCTCGCGCGACGATGCCGGGCGCTTCCTGCCCGGCTACCTGAAGCAGGGCATCTACGAGCACGACCCCTTCCGCAGCATCGACGCCAAGGGCGTCGGGCAACTGGTGCACATGGCGGTGCAAAAGGGCCGCGCCGCGCGCGCGCAAATCGAGCTGGGCGTGTGCGGCGAGCACGGCGGCGACCCCGCCTCGGTGGCCTTCTTCCACCGCGCCGGGCTGGACTATGTGAGCTGCTCGCCCTTTCGCGTGCCGATCGCGCGGCTGGCGGCGGCGCAGGCGGCGCTCGCGCCCTGAGCCGCCTCAGTCCGGCGGCGGCGTGTGCGGCGCCCGGTGCTGCCGCGCGCGCAGCACCGCCGCCTTGGCCGCCTGGCAGCGGCGCACGATCTCCACCAGCACGCTGCCGGTCCAGCCGAAGGTGAACAGCCCCGACATCGCGATGATCGGCGCCAGCATGTGCCAGCCCACGGGCAGCACGAAGTTGCCGTAGCCGACGGTGGTGTAGGTGTTGGCCGCGAAGAAACCGGCGGCGCGCCAGTCGGGCACCAGCCCGCTGTACACCAGCGCCGCCGCCCAGACCCAGATCTCCAGCAGGTGCAGCATCAGCATCAGCAGCACCACGGCGCCGAGCAGCAGGTCGGGCAGCCAGGTGCCGTGGCGGCGGCGTTCCAGCGCCTGCATGCGCAGCTCGAAGCGGTCGGTCAGCATGCGCATGCCGGCGGCGTGCACCAGCACGATCAGCAGCAGCATGCCGCCGCCGAAGACGAAGTCCGGCAGCGGCATGACCTGCGTCATGTGCTGGATCAGCGGCACCTCGTTGCCCAGCGACTCGACCTGTGCCAGCGCGCGCTGCGCGTCGGCCGGTGCCGTCGCGGCGGCGCTCAGGCCGTGGGCCGCGCCGTCTGCGCTCGGGGGCTGCGACTTCGCCATGGGCGCGGCATCATAGCCGCGGCTGCCGGCCGGCCGGGCTACCGCCGGCCAAGCCACCGCCGGCCAAGCCACAATCGGCGGCTGCGCAACCCCCGACGTCCCGAGGCCCCCCATGGATCTGCAACTGCCCATCGTCATCATCGACGAGCTGGCCGACTCGGTGGTGAAGTCCACCGCCACGCTGGACCTGGCCAGCGGCGAGATCCGCGGCGTGCAGTACCAGGACTACGACCTCGAGGCCCTGGGCCTGCCGGCGCTGCAGCAGGACTACGAGTTCACCAGCGGCATGCTGTCCAACGCCGGGCGCGACGTAGAGTTCCGCGTCGAGGTCGACGCGCTGTCGGGCAAGTATTCGGTCACGGCCAGCGAACTGCTCGAGCTGAAGGGGCGCGCGGCCAAGCTGTTCACGCAGCGGCCCGGGCCCAAGTAGCGCGGCCGGCGCCGCCGCCGCGGTGAGCGCTGGCGGCGGTGCGGGTAGAGCAGCGACACCTCCATCGGCGTCGCCCTGCACTGCGGCAGCACCTCGACCAGCTCGCCCGATGCCAGCAGATGCTGCACGTCGAAGCGCGGCACCTGGATCAGCCCCAGCCCCGCCAGGCAGCAGGCGATGCAGCTCTCGGCGTTGTTGACCACCACGCGGCTGGGCAGGTCGAGCCGCTGCAGCGCTTCGCCGCGGGCGCATTCCCACGGCAGCTCGCGCCCGGTGGCCGGCGCCGCGCAGCCGACGGCCAGGTGCGCTTCGCTCAGCGTCGCCGGGTCCGGCACGCCATGCTCGCGCAGGCAGGCCGGGCTGGCGCAGTTCACCAGCGCCAGCCGCCCGATCGCGCGCACCACCAGGCTGGAGTCGTGCAGCCGGCCCACGCGCACCGCGCAGTCGACGCCTTCTTGCACCAGGTCGATCGCGCGGTCGGTGCAGCCGAGCCCGATGCGCAGTTGTGGATGGCGGCGCAGCAGTTCGGGCAGCGCCGGCGCGACCAGCCGCCGCGCGATGCGGCTGGGCACGTCGACGTTCAGCCGCCCCGACACCTCGTGCTGTTGCGTGCGGCACAGGCGTTCGATCTCGCCGCTGTCGGCGAGCAGCGCGCGCAGGCGCTCGAGCAGGATTTCGCCGTCGGGCGTGAGCCTGACCTTGCGCGTGGTGCGGTGCAGCAGCCGCGCGCCCAGGCCGGCCTCGAGCTGCTGCACCGCGGCGGATACCGTGGCGCGCGGCAGGTTCAGCAGGTTTGCGGCGCGGATGAAGCTGCCCACCTCGGCCACCTGCACGAACACGCGGTACCGGTCGAGCTGGTCCATTGGGTGCGCGCCTCGAGCCCCTCAACCGGCGAAGCCGCCGGCGGCCAGGCAGGCCTGCGCGCCGATGCCGCGTTCGCGCAACAGCCGGCTGAAGCCCGCGTCCTCGGCGAACCCGCGCGCCGCGCCGGCCGACCGCCACACGTCCACGACATCGGCTGCGCGGTGCAGGCTCGCTGCCGCGGCGCAGGGTGGGAGCGCAGTGGGCAACGGACGTCGGATCGTTTCAGGGTTTCGAGAAGTGCCAGACGGGCAGCGCGGCCAGCGCCGTCGGCACGGCGAACACGATGCCCAGGATCGGCAGTTCCTCGCGCAGCGTGCAGCCCGCAAGGTGCACCCCGACCCACAGGTTGGCCACGGCCACCCCCAGCCACACCGGGACGAAGGCCTTGGCGGCCAGCGCGACCGACGCCGCGCCGACGCCCCACAAACGGCCGAACAGCGCAAACACCGCGAGCAGGAGCACGCCGCCCAGGATCGTCAGCAGCAGGTGCATGTCATCGCCTTGTTCGCTGGTGCGCGATGGCGCTGCTTGGTCGTGTAGCCGCCGTTGATCAGGATCGTCTGGCCGGTGATCCACCAGCCGTCGGACACCAAGAAGCGGATGAAGGGCACCACGTCCTCGATGTCGGTGAGGCCCGTCTTCGAGAACTTCGACAGCGCCGCCGCGGCTCTGTGGTACGCCACCGCGTCCGCGCCCTCGGCCGGGTAGAAGAAGGGCGTGTCCATCGGGCCCGGGCCGACGGCGGTGACCGAGATGCCGCGCTGCCCGAACTCCTTCGACGCCGCGCGCGTGAAGTGCTCGACCGGCGCCTTGGTGCCTTCGTAGGCCGCATAGAACGGCGTGAAGGCGCCCAGCAGCGAGGTCACGACGGTGCAGGCCTTGCCGTGGTCGTTGAGGTGGCGGCCGGCTTCCTTCAGGAAGAAAAAGGCCGCCTTCGAGTTCACGGCCGTCATCTCGTCGTACTCGGCCTCGCTGATCTGGACCATCGGCTTTTTCAGCACCTCCGCCACCCGCCACGCGCCCTGCGGCAGCCGCGCCGCCGCGTGCGCCATGGCGTCAGAAGCGCCAGCCGAGCCCCGCCGTGGCGCCCCAGGCGGCGGTGAGCTGCACGCCGTTGACATGCTGGTACAGCGGCAGCTGCGCGATCGCGAACAGCTGAAGGTCGCGCCCCACGGACCAGCTCAGCCCCGGGCTCAGGAACAGGTAGCGGCCACCGGAATCCTCGGGCTCGGCCGCATCGCCGCTGTCGCGGCCGCGCCACAGCGCGTTCAGCTGCAGCAGCACGGCCCACTGCGGCGTGGCGTCGCAGCGCAGCCCCGCGTCCAGCACGAAGCGGCTGCCCGGCCGGTAGCCCGGGTCGCTGTTCAGCGCCGAGCCGTACACGCCTTGGGCAAAAGCCGACAGGCCCAGCCGCGCCCAGCCGGCCTGGTAGAACGCGCCGCCGAAGGCATCGGTGGTGCCGGTGCCGGGCTGCAGCGAGCGTTCGGCGACGTCGCCGTCGGCGTTGGCCAGCGTGGTGCGGCCGCTCGGCAGCTTCAGTCCGCCGAGCAGGCCCCACGACTGGGCCAGCGCCGCGTCCTCGCTGGCCAACTGCCATTGACGCCGCGCGGCGGCGCGGATGTCGCCCACGCCGCGCAAGTCCCAGGCCTCGATCAGCGTCTGGCCGTGGTGGTTGTGGATGTGCTCGTGCTCGCGGTCCACCAGCGGCACGACCAGGCTCAGGCCCCAGTCGCCGAAGTTGTAGTCGAAGCTGCCGAACAGCGCCTGGTTCTTCGTGTACCGCTCGTCGTGGTGTTGGGGCACCTCGCCGGGCGAGACCTTCCGGCTGCCGGCACGCAACTGTCCCTGGCGCAGGAACTCGTAGCGCAGTTCGGCGCGGCCGCCGGGTTCGGTGAAGACGCCTTGCACGTTCCAGTCGGTGTTGACGGTGCAAAAGGCCGAGCCGCAGGAGGCGCGGCCCAGCGTGGGCAGGAGTCCGAGCGCGGCAGCCAGCGCCGCCGCGAAGGGTTTCAATGAAGGCATGGGGGGGTCCGCAATGCAAGCCACGATGCCGCGCGGGCAGCGCGGGCATCGACGATGGGTGAGGGAACGGCGCGCGCCGGCCGGAAGCCGGGAACGCGCGGGCTTCAGGCGGAGCGCGGCGGCCCGCGCGGCGGCGGCCGCCAAGCACCTTGCGAGACGATCGCCGCCGCGGCGGGCGGCGCCGCCGACGGCGGACCACGCGGTGCCAGCGCCGGGCTTTGCGGCACGGTGCCGACGATGACCGCCGGCGAGCCCAGGCAGTGGCCGCAGTGGTCGAGCAGCTGCGCGGCGGCGCCGGCATCGGGCAGCGCTTGCGCGGCAATGCCGCCCTGCGTGGCCGAGCAGATCGATCCCAGCGGCCCGGCCGACACCTCCTGTGCCAGGCACAGCCCCGGCGCCAGCAACTGCCAGACCAGCGCCAGTGCCGCCAGCCATGCCGGCAGCGGCCGCCGCGGCACGCGCAAGGCCTTCAATTCAGCTGCCGAGCAGCGGTGCGACGTGGCGCTCGAGCCAGGCGGCGTCGAGTGCGGCCGCGCCGGGATCGAGGTCGGTGCGCCAGCGGCCGTCGCGGTCGATCACGAAGGTGGTGGGTACACGCCAGATGCGGCCGTAGCCGTCGTACGCCGCCTGCGAGGACAGCGCCGCGGCGAAGCCATAGCCCTGCAGCGCGGCGCGCACCGCCGCGAGTTGGCCCGGCGCGCGCCGCGCTGCAGGGCTATGGCTTCGCCGCGGCACGCGCAAGGCCTTCAATTCAGCTGCCGAGCAGCGGTGCGACGTGGCGCTCGAGCCAGGCGGCGTCGAGTGCGGCCGCGCCGGGATCGAGGTCGGTGCGCCAGCGGCCGTCGCGGTCGATCACGAAGGTGGTGGGTACACGCCAGATGCGGCCGTAGCCGTCGTACGCCGCCTGCGAGGACAGCGCCGCGGCGAAGCCATAGCCCTGCAGCGCGGCGCGCACCGCCGCGAGTTGGCCCGGCGCGTCCAGGCTGATCGCCAGCACCTCGAGGCCGCGCTCGCGGTACTTCAGGCGGAAGGCCTCGAGGGCAGGCAGCTCCTCGCGGCAAGGCGCGCACCAGGTCGCCCAGAAGTTGACGATCCGCACCTTGCCCGCGTGCTGCGCCAGGGTGTAGCCGCGGCCGTCGAGCAGCGTCGCGCTCAGCGGCGGTGCCGCGCGCAAGGCGTCGGCCGCCGCCGGCAGCGGCAGCAGCAGCAGCCGACTCAGCAGCACCAGCAGCATCGGGCCGATGGCTGCCCGGCGGTGCGATGCGCGAAACGGATGGGCGGCTTGCGGGTCCACGAGGGCCGCATTGTCCGGTATGCGCCCGGGTCGGCCTTTGCCGGGCAGGGCCGGGCCGGGTCGATGGCACGCGGTTCGCCCAGGCCTGCGCGGTGCCGAGCCGCAGCGTCGGGATCGGCCAGCGACCGTGGCCCGTGGGCTATGCTGCCGGCCGTCTCGAACCCGAACCGGACCCGCCCATGACCCTGCGCGCCGCCATCGCCGCTTCCATGGCCTACGACACCATCATGGTGTTCGAAGGCCAGTTCACCGACCACATCCTTCCCGACCAGATCCACAAGATCAACCTGTCGTTCCTGTCGCCGCGCATGCGCCGCGAATACGGCGGCTGCGCCGGCAACATCGCCTACAACTACAAGCTGATCGGCGGCGAGCCGGTGCCCATCGGCATGGTCGGCGACGACTTCGGCCCCTACCTCGAGCACTTCCAGCGCCAGGGCATCGACACCCGCTGCCTGGTCAGCGCCAAGGACAGCTACACCGCGCAGTGTTTCATCGTCACCGACCTGCACAACAACCAGCTCGCCGGCTTCCACCCCGGCGCGATGGGCCTGTCGGCGCAGATCCCGGTGGCGCAGGCCGGTGCCGTGGCCTGCGGCCTGGTCGGCCCCGATGCGAAGGATGCGATGCAGCTGCACACGCAGCAGATGGCCGCCCGCGGCGTGCCCTTCGTCCTCGACCCGGGGCAGAACATCTTGCTGTTCAGCGGGCCCGAGCTGCTCGAGCTGATCGGCGCCGCGCCGGTGCTGGTGTGCAACGACTACGAAGCCGAGCTGGTGGCCGACAAGACCGGCCTGACGCTGGACCAGTTGGCGCAGCGCGTGGACACGCTGATCGTCACGCGCGGCGCCGAAGGCTCGTGGGTGCATCACGGCGGGCAGCGCCATCGGGTGGCGCCGGTGGCGGCTGCCGAGGTGAAGGACCCCACCGGCTGCGGCGACGCCTACCGCGCCGGGCTGCTGCTGGCGCTGGCCAAGGGTGTGCCGCTGATCCAGGGCGCGCAGCTGGGCAGCGTGCTGGGCGCGATCAAGATCGCGGTGCAGGGCTGCCAGAACCACCAGCCCAGCCTGGCGCAGATCCGCGCCAGCTACGAGTCGCACTACGGCGCTTGGCCGTTCTGACGCTGGCGCAGGCTCGGCCCGTGGCGCTGCAGACCTGGCTGAGCTGCCTGCTGACCGCCATCGGCCTGTCGCTGTCGCCCGGCCCCAACGGGCGGCTGGCATTGACGCACGGCGTGCTGCACGGCGGCGCAAGGCGCGGTGCACGAACCTCGGCGGCGCGCTGGGTTTCACCCGCGTGATCGCACTGCGGCGCGCCTGAGCGCGCCGCAGGTTCAGGGGTAGAACAGCTCGACGCTGTAGCCGGCGACGCTGGCGCCGCCCAGGTCCAGCGTGGCCTGCAGCGCGACTTCGCCGCCGCCGGGCAGTGGCTCGGCGGGCTGCCCCAGCTCGGCGGCGCTGAGCACGCGCCGGGCCACGGTGTGGCCCTGGGTGTCGGTCAGGGTCAGTTCGACGGCAGGCATGTGCACGACCGTGGAGGCCTTGTTCTGCACCACCAGCTGCAGCCGGTACAGCGTGCTGTCGGGCAGCCGCGCCAGGCTGCTGCTGTCCACGCCCAGGCTTGGCATGTGCCGCGGCGCTTCGATGCGGCAGCCGGCCAGATCGCAGCCGGCCTGCAGCAGCGCTCGAGCGGCAGGCCAGCGTGCCGCCAGCGCATCGCGGTAATGCAGCGCGAACTGCGCCGCCAGCGTCGCAGCCAGCAGCAGCGCCGCTGCGGCCAGCATGCCGCGGCGCAGCGGGTGCTGCCAGCGCGCGGCGCGCTCGGCGCGGCGTACGAACTCCGGGGTGGCGGCGGCGGTGATGGCGGGCGTGAGCGTGTGCGCAGCGGCGGCATCGCCCGTGTCGGCGGTGTCGTCCGCGCCGCCCGCGCCGTCCGTGGCGTCCGCGCCGTCCGTGTCGTGCGCCGATGCTGCGGCGCCTTGCGGCTGCGCTGGCTCGGACACGGGGTCGGCGCAGTCCGCGGCGATGGCCGGCGCGGCCACCTCGGCGGGAAGCGCCGGCGCCGCATCGCTCGCCTCTTCGGCCGCGGCGCTCGATGCGGCTTCGAGCGGCTCTTGCGACGCTGCCGCTTCGTGCGCCGCCTCGTGCGCCGCTTCGTGCGCCGCCTGAGGCAGCGGCTGCGGCAGTTGCTGCTGCTGCGGCGGCGGCGCGGCCGCCGGTGTGGCGGCGCTGTCCAGCTCGAACAGGCGCTGCGCGGCGTCGAAGACCTCCGAACAACGACCGCAGCGCACCCAGCCTTCGGACACCTTCAGCTGGTCGGGCACGACACGGAACACCGTGCCGCAGGCGGGGCAGCGGGTGGCCAGGTTCACCGCTCGAGCCGGCGCTGACCGGCGCTACCCGGCGTCGGGCGCGCGACGCCCGGTCAGCAGGATCCAGCCCTCCTGGCCCTCGTCGACCTGCAGCGCCAGCCACGGTGCATAGGCGGCGATCAAGGCCTCGGCCTGCCGCTCCAGGATGCCGGCCAGCACCAGATGGGCGCCAGCGCGCAGCCGTGCGCACAGCAGCGGCGCCAGCAGCCGCAGCGGCGTGGCCAGGATGTTGGCCAGCACCAGCGAGTAGCGCCCGTCGGCCGCCTCGGGCGCGCCGGCGCGCAGCACGACGCCGTTGGCGCGCGCGTTGTCCGCGGTGGCCTGCACCGCGGCCGGGTCGATGTCGACCGCGTCGATGTCGCTGGCGCCGTGCAACGCCGCGCCGATGGCCAGGATGCCCGAGCCGCAGCCGTAGTCGAGCACGCGCGCCCCAGGCGCGCTCAACAGGCTCGCGTGCGCGGCCAGCCAGCGCAGGCACATGCGCGTGGTCGGGTGGGTGCCGGTGCCGAAGGCCAGCCCCGGGTCCAGCCGCATCACGCGCCTGGCGGCGGCGGGCACCTCATGCCAGCTGGGCACGACCCAGAAGTCGTCGGTGATGGCCACCGGAGCGAACTGCGACTGTGTCAGCCGCACCCAGTCGTGCTCGGGCAAGGCTTGCAGCGCTTGCAGCAACAGGCCGCCGGTCCAGTCCTGCGCCAGCAAGGCGGCGGCCGCGGCCGATGCGGCGGCCTCGTCGGCAAACAGCGCGCGCAGTGTCGAGCGTTGCCAGCCGGGCTGCGGCGCCGGCAAACCCGGCTCGCCGAACAAGGCCTGCTCGTCGCTGCTGCCGGCGTCGGCATCCTCGACCGACACCGACAACGCGGCCAGCTCGTCGATCAGCGCGTCCGACACCGGCTCGACCAGTGCGCCCGGCGCGCGCAGCACCAGCTCGAACATCGCCCGGTCGAGCTAGCGCTTGTGCTGGCCCAGCCAGCCTTCGAGGTAGTGGATGCCGGTGCCGCCTTCGACGAACTTGGCGTCGACCATCAGTTCGCGGTGCAGCGGGATGTTGGTCTGGATGCCCTCGATCACGGTTTCGGACAGCGCGGTGCGCATGCGCGCCAGCGCCTGCGCGCGCGTGTCGCCGTGGCAGATCAGCTTGCCGATCATCGAGTCGTAGTTCGGCGGCACGAAGTAGTTGGTGTAGGCGTGCGAATCGACGCGCACGCCGGGCCCGCCCGGGGTGTGCCACTTGGTGATGCGCCCGGGCGAAGGCACGAACTTGTACGGATCCTCGGCGTTGATGCGGCACTCGATGGCGTGGCCGCGCATCTGGATCTGGCGCTGCGTGAACGGCAGCTTCTCGCCGGCGGCGATGCGGATCTGCATCTGCACGATGTCGATGCCGGTGACCATCTCGGTGACCGGGTGCTCGACCTGCACGCGCGTGTTCATCTCGATGAAATAGAACTCGCCGTTCTCGTACAGGAACTCGAAGGTGCCGGCGCCGCGGTAGCCGACCTTCTTGCACGCCGCCGCGCAGCGGTCGCCGATGCGTTCGATCAGCCGGCGCGCGATGCCCGGCGCCGGGGCTTCTTCGATGATCTTCTGGTGGCGCCGCTGCATCGAGCAGTCGCGCTCGCCCAGCCACACCGCGTTGCGCTGGGTGTCGGCCAGCACCTGGATCTCGACGTGGCGCGGGTGCTCGAGGAACTTCTCCATGTACACCGCGGGGTTGCCGAAGGCCGCACCGGCCTCGGCGCGTGTGGTCTGCACCGCGTGCAGCAGCGCGGCTTCGGTGTGCACCACGCGCATGCCGCGCCCGCCGCCGCCGCCGGCGGCCTTGACGATCACCGGATAGCCGATGGCGCGCGCGATGCGGATGATCTCCTTGGAGTCGTCGGGCAGCACGCCGTCGGAGCCGGGCACGCAGGGCACGCCGGACTTGATCATCGCCTGCTTGGCTGCGACCTTGTCGCCCATGATGCGGATCGACGCCGGCGTCGGGCCGATGAAGACGAAGCCGCTGCGCTCCACGCGCTCGGCGAAGTCGGCGTTCTCCGACAGGAAGCCGTAGCCGGGGTGGATCGCCTCGGCGTCGGTGACCTCGGCGGTGGAGATGATCGCCGGCATGTTCAGGTAGCTCTGCGCCGAGGCGGCCGGGCCGATGCACACCGCCTCGTCGGCCAGCTTCACGTATTTGGCTTCGCGGTCGGCCTCGGAATACACGACCACCGCGCCGATGCCCATCTCGCGGCAGGCGCGCTGGATGCGCAGGGCGATCTCGCCTCGATTCGCGATCAGTATTTTTTTGAACATGGTGCTCGGCTCGATCGCCCTCAGCGGGCTGCGCCCGCTGGGCAATGTGGCTTCGCCGCAACCCGGCCTGGGGCCGGGTTGTCGCCTTGGTTGGCGCTGCGTGGTGTCGGGTTCATGGCAGGGCGCAGCTCACTCGATGACGAACAGGGGCTGGCCGAACTCGACCGGCTGGCCGTTTTCGACCAGCACCTTGAGCACCGTGCCCGCATGCCCGGCCTCGATCTCGTTCATGATCTTCATCGCTTCGATGATGCACACCGGGTCGCTGGCCTGGACCACGCTGCCGACGTCGGCCAGCGGCTTGCCGCCGGGGCTGGACGCGCGATAGAAGGTGCCGACCATCGGCGAGGTCACGACGTGGCCGGTCTCTTGCGGCGGGGCTTCGGCTGGCGCCGGGCTCGCGGCGGCGGCACGCGCCGGGTCCACGGCCTGCACCGGGGGCGGCATGGTCGCATAGGTGAGCGCGGGCATCTGCACCACGGCGGCGCTGGCCTTGACGATGCGCACCTTGCCTTCGGCCTCGGTGATCTCGAGTTCGGAAATGTTCGACTCGGACACGAGGTCGACGAGCGTCTTCAGCTTGCGCAGATCCATGTTGTTTTCTCCAAGCTGCCGTCGCTTCGACGCGGAAGTCGCGCCCTAAAA
>ERZ795060.3108-NODE-3108-length-15727-cov-4.304811_pt1 | contig 15727 bp, 17 predicted proteins | sample MGYA00375144_ERZ795060 | MGnify/ENA primary metagenome ERZ795060 (study PRJEB30189, sample SAMN05720157) | activated sludge metagenome | isolation source: anaerobic digester from wastewater treatment plant | place: Japan | collected 2015-05-15 ...
ATATACCTTTACCACCTGTGGCTTTTCGTGTTCAATCTGTTCTTTCAACCGGTGTATCTGTGCCATCATCAACCGACTGAGTTCTGGTTTTTCCACTCCTGTAAACCGTTCATGACGATACTGACAGATTCTGCACCGGTTCCAGGAACATCCACCAGAACGGATTATTGCAGTCACACTGGTGTGGATCTCATTGTCTATCCTATCCTGTCCGGACCAGAGTGCAAGGGGTTCTTCAGGGTTTTTTATGGGTTTCATACTTTTCTCAACGTTCCAGTAATTATTTGAAATCAGCCAGTCTCAATTCCGGAGATCGCGCATCTGGTATCTGACTCTTCCGTATTCATCTCTTCTCTCATCCTTCAAACAGACGGGTATTCATTACATGACCAACAATATATTAGGATCGAGAGTTCCACAATATTGACCAACCCGACGAGAGGACCTATCATATGAATTTCCATTATGTACAATCGGCAATAACACTGGTTCTCCTCCTTCTTTTGTGTGGACCAGTCAGCGCATATTATCTCTCAATCGATGCACCCGCCCAAGTAAAGGTAGGTGAACCGATTATGGTAACCGTATCCACAAACACTCCACCTCCGGACAAAATCGATGTTGTATTTTCCCATTCGCTCAATGTTCCGATTGAAATTGAGAGACAATCGGTTCAGATAACTGAAAAGGGTGATACGACTTTTAATGTAACCTTTAAAACTGATGGTCTTGAAAAGGGCAATTATAAAGTAGAAGGCCTATCCCAGTCACAGAGGGATTTTTCAGCAGGTTCCCGTTCGATACGGGTTGTAAAACTGATTGATCGATCTGATATGATAACGTTGACCTCTCCCAAATGGCAGGAATTTGATAAAACCTTGTTAATCGAAGCAAAGATTTCAGGGTATAAAGAAAATGCCATTCAGATGGAGGTTATAAAGGATCATCAGACGGTCTTCGGTCCTGAATCAATTCCGGTTTCAGGTGGAAAAGTAAAATATGAGCTTCCAATTCAGGAACCTGGAACGTACGAGGTATCGTTTACCGATTATGATGGTTTTATTGGGAAATACGCTATTGTATCAGAAGAGAAAGACCAGTATCATCTGACGGGACCCATCGAAACAGAGAGTCATGATATAATATCGGCTGAAACAAAGGAACCTGAAACAGAAGAGACACTCAAGCCTTCCGCCACTGTTCCACCAAAAAAATCAGAAAAAATTACCGGTGTGTCAGCGCAGGCTGATATTTCCAGAGACAACCCCGCATTTTTTATCATTACCACAAATTCCACACCGCTTATCATCCAGGCAACCGGAAATACCGATCTTGTTTTTGAGTATAAAACATCCCCTGATGGTGCAAGTGTGAAAGTGAATGATGAAATGGGCCCTCTGCCTGAGACGGTGACTATAACCGACCAGGTGTCAGAAATATATCTGAAGGCATATCCGTACAGCTATAAAGCTGCAGAAAAAGTAACAATTACGGCAGATAAAGCAGATACCATTGTATTGTCCGATACTGCCGCAAAGGCATTCGGAGTTCCGCCCAGGTATGGAAGCGAGGATGGGTCCAAAGAAAAACAAACACCCTTTCCGACAATTTTGATTGTTGTTAGTCTGATTATCGGACTTACGATGTATATAAAAAGAAAATAATTTTTTAACAGACCCGTGGAACCGGATCACCCATGGGTGGTTCAATAAACCGTTCCCCCCCGGCGGTGGTTTCCATAATCACTCCGTTTCCTTCTGTTACTGTTCCGATGATTGCTGCATCCTTCCCGTACTGATGACTCTTGAGACTTTTCAGAATTGTTTCTGCATCATCGGCAGGAACTCCCATGACTACTTTTCCTTCATTGGCTACTTCAAGTGGATCAATACCCAGGAGCTGGGATGCAGCCCGTACTGATGAACGAATCGGAATACACTCTTCAACGATACGCACCATAACCCTGGACTTTTTCGCCATCTCGTTTATGGCACTAGCAAAACCTCCCCGTGTTGGATCTTTCATTGCATGAATTGTTCCAACGCTCATAGCCGCATGAACCATGCCTGAGAGCGGTGCCACGTCAGATATGATCTGATCAGCAAAGTCAAACTCTTCTCTGCTTGCAAGAACCGCAAAACCATGATCACCAAGTGTCCCGGATACGATGATTGCATCCCCCGGTTGTAGTCCGTTATCCCTGATGATTGTTTCAGCAACTCCAATACCAGCTGTATTTATTGCAATCTGGTCAAGAGCGCCCTTCTCCATGACTTTGGTATCTCCGGTCACAAGTGATACGTTCCCTTCTGAAAGGGCTTTATCCATAGAATCTACAATTTTCGATAGTATATCAAAATCAAATCCTTCTTCAACGATTAAGCCGCAGGAGAGAGCAAGGGGCCTTCCTCCCATCATGGTGATATCATTTATGGTCCCGCAGACTGATATTCGTCCGATATCTCCCCCAGGGAAAAAGAGTGGCCGGACAACATGCGAGTCGGTCGTGAAGACTACCTGCTGGTTACCGACAGGTATTACAGCCCCGTCATCAAGTGCCTCAAGTCCGATTCCCCCTGCATTGGTATTTGAAATCTTTGAAAAGAGGCTGATGACCTCTCCCATGACTTCCCCCCCTGCTCCATGCATCAACGATATTTTCATTTAATCTGCCTCAACTTCGATTCGTGTAACAACAACTTCTTTTCCTTTTACGATCTCCGGAAGTTGTCCGCACTCCGGGCAGACAAAAATTTCACTTCCGACATATCCACATACGCACCGTGTCTGGGGTGCAACCGTTGTGCAGGTCAGTTTAGCATCCCTGAATAAGGGGTCATCCTCAACAATAGTGGTAAATAAAAATTCCACCTGTTCGGGATTTATCATGGAAAGCTCTCCGACATCCACATAAATGTGGGTTATCGATGTTGCATTGTTATCAAGCGCAGCTCTTCGTGATGTGACAACGATATCATAGGCAATTCCATACTCATGCATCAGAAAAAGACTCCTGCACAAAGGGTTTGTCGGATCCAAGGTGTACCCGAGACAAGTTAAAGGGTGCGAAATGAAACCGGGTGATATAATTTGAAAACATATCGGGAAAATAATTAAGTCTTCTGGTAAAAATCATCATTCTCTTTTTTTACTATCGGAAAGACGATGGATACTATCTGATATGCTCCTGAGGATACGGTGACCGGTTCTAGTTTTATAAATCCCGTATGACAGAAGCGGAAGAACAATGATAATACAAATCACTCCTGCGAGAACATACCAGACATTCATGTCAAAATACTCTTGGAGGGCATATACCGAATATCCTATCAGAAAACTGGATAATAGTGAACCAATAGTTATTGCTGCAAAGATCTCAATTGACTTTAAGCCAAGCATCTTCCCGATGATTGATCCACTCACCGATCCCGTTCCCTGAAGTGGAAAGAACACAAATAATGTCAGACCAATAAAGTACAATTGTTCAAGCCATCTGTGCTGTGCCAGATATAATTCCCCTTTTTTAATCAGATACCGTATGATATTCCCAAGATACGGAACATTACAAATCAGTTCAAAATTCCAGATCATGAAGAGACAACATGCGATATCCACCATGACAATTGAGAGGCACATGACCTGAAATGGAAACCCCAGGGCAATCCCGGCAGGAATTATACTCTCTTTCCCGGCAGGGGGAACAAAGTACAATAATAAAAGGCCACCCAGCTGGAGGGCAGTCGTATCATCATACAGCCAGAAGATCACTCCAATCAGGGCGCCTGCCACCAAAAACGGGATAGTCAGGCGTAAGATACGGTTTATGAGAGGAGAAAACCAGATAAGTCCTCCAGATAGAGTGCAGCCGAGGGGTTTTAAATCCATGAATTCGTGTCACCAGAATGTAAAAAATACAGTATATGATAGGTATGTCAGAGATATAAAAGGCCGGAATTATTCACTTTTGTACTGACAGCAATTTCCAGCTGGAGTGGTTGTAACAGAGTTGAGAGGACATCGCGTGACATATCGGTAATGACTGCGATAGAAGGTCCGACTGAGCTCATCCCAATAAATTCAAGACCTGCTTTTCGTAGTCTATGCATGTACTGGTATAATTCAAATGAATGATGTTCAATTTCCGCCCGCTTTGATCCCCGAAATTCCATCTCCCACATGGAATCACCCATTTTTTTCAGGTCACCACTATTCAGAGCCGGTATAAAATCCATCATGACGATATATGCCTTCAGTTCTCGATCCCGATAATCTAGCGAACGGGCCTTGTTCATCAGAAGCGAAAATTCCTCTTCTCCGGCAGAGGAGATGGAACTTGGAGGTATAACAATGTGGACATTCTTTCCTTCAGCAAACGGGTGCTGATGAACGATAGTGAGATTGTCACCCAGAATGGCCATACCTCCCCTGCCACTTACCGCAGGTCCCACACCCGTCTCAAATCCATATGCAATCAGTCCCCCTTCTGTTTCCTCAACATAATTATTACCGATGAGGATTCTGAGCTGATCAAGGGTTAACGGATCACCAAGCGCCCGGTTGACCGCTGCAGAAAGAGCGGTAAGTATAGTGCTTGTGGAGCCAAGTCCCACATGTTTATAATCATGGTCTTTTGCAGTGACAGCAAACCCGCCGGTATAGCCTACCGTTTTAGAAAAAACAGATAGAAAATGTCTGATTATTGCGGGACGTGAGTAATTAATTTCAAACCCGTTATCAATACATCTGACTTCTACTTCTGCGTACACTTCTATGGCAAATCCTATACCGCCACCACCCGGATGTCCGGGCGCGAACCGGTTCATATCCAGTACAGTCAGGTGAATTCTGCCAGGTGCCTTTGTCCTGATTGTATTCTTTGATGGAGAAAGGGGATAGTTACCTTCATATCCACAGGTGTTCATATTCTCGCCTGGATAAAATGAGGTAAATTCATACTCTACCAGATCCAGATCTCCACCACGGATCTTCAGAATGGTCATGATACCGGCCTCCGGTCAAAGAAGATATTTTTCCCGGTCGCTGAAAGCGGGATACCATACGCACAGGTACAGTCAGGAAGCATATGAAGTGATAACGCTGCAACACCGGCGGTAAAGAGGATTCGGTTGTCAGCATTATGAATCTGTGCTGTTTTGGCAGCTGAGCCTGTGGCGATACCAAGGTCTGCCATTCTGATTACACAGTTAGGCCCGGAAAAGAGGGATAATACCGGGCTTTTGGATACTTTCTCCCGCATCTCCTTACAGGTCCGAAAACCACATCCTCCACAATTCAGTCCGAGATCTTCAGTTCCCCTGCATCCAATAAGAAGACAGACGACACTGTCCCGTATGTTCTGTGCATCACGTGGAAATGGCGGAAGTCCAGTCTTGTTACCGATTGCGATCATCTCATCAGCAATCCGATCCAGGTCTTCCCCATAGATTATCCGTGTTACAATCGTGTCAACACCTTTGCCCTTCGGTGCTGTCCGTGCAGAGACTGCCATAAGTGATGCAATGAGCATCATGGCATCCTGTTCAGGATCCATAACCAGAATATTCTGATGAGTATTTATGTTCACTGTTACCTTACTCGGGTATGATGATTGATATAAGAGAGAATGGCACTGTAGGCCATCTCTGAACCATGATATGCCTCCTGCCGGGCCGGGTCAGGTTCCGCCATCGCACGCGTTTTCATCTCTTCATATTCCTGGAGCAGGAAATTCATGAACAAAAATAGATCCGAATTATCATGCCCGAACCGCTCAACGGCAAGACCACACGCACGGTCCCAGCCCTGTTTTGCATATGATGACAGGTTGTATTTCGTCGGGCTGTGTTTCATCTCAATCAGCATCTCCAGCATCTCATCCGGACTGATCGCTCCTTTATGCTCCCTGAACTGTGAAGTGACTTTCCTAAAAAACTCGCTCCATTCATTATTCCATCGTTCCTGTAATTGTTCAGGATATTCTTCATCATGCTTTGGAATCCGTTTGATATACATCTTCGATATTTCACTCTCAAATCCTTCGACAGCCTGAGGAAATGAGAATAAAATTGCAATCTTTCCATCTGGATCCAGTTGTGATGTGTATATGACGGAATACGGCACGATAATATAATCTCTTGATTTAAGTTTTACGATGAGGCGATTATTTGTTGCATATACCATACAGGATTCATAATAAAAATCATCAAACCAGACCTGCATTTTTTCCCGCGTTTTTACAATCTCAAACTGGTCAAGTCCTTCTGTTGATCTGAAAACCCCCTCAATTAGCAGCAGCTCATCTTCCTGTTCCTGCAGTGACTGTTTCCTGGAAGCAATCTCTGACTGGTATTGATGAACCTGTGAATTGATGAACCGCTTCCAGAAATTTGGCCATTTGGGATCGTCAAGTATCGTCAGCCCTCCTCCTTCTTTTCTTTTCAACCCATGCATGAATATGCGGACATACTCTTCTTTCCCATCAAAAAACCGCATCGGAGTATTACATCTGATACAGAGGTAGGTATTGTTCTCAACATAAATCTCATGAACAAGCTCATACGATAATTTTATAAGCTGGTTCTTTTGGTTTTTGATGATAAGACGATAATTTGTCACGTAAAATTTTGTGATAAAGCGGGTTTTTGGATTAAAAAATACGGCTGCAACTCCTTTTTTGAGTACTGTTTCCCCTTTCAGACAGCCGGTGCTCATGAGAATTTCCTTATATATGTGAAATTTTACAGAAGTGTATATGCATCATCTGATATATGTTGGGAATCTAAAAACCCGTGAGCAAGCATGTTTACCGGAATAGATATCGGGGGGACAAATACTGATATTGCTGTCATAGATTCTCAAATTAATACATATAAAGTACCTAATTCAGACGGGCTGGAGAATGCCCTTTCGAAAATTTCCACATTCGGGCGCCTTGCAGTCAGCACTTCCCAGCCATTAAATGAGATTATTACCGGTCATACCGCAGATATCCGGACAATAACCATACCTGGCCCGGGATTAGTATATCCGGGAGCAGTCAAAGGAGCAGTATCTCACCGGGGAGATATTGTTGAACCGATTGATCCCAATGAGATACAAAAGATCATAAAGGGGCAGCATGCACGGGCGATTGCAATTGCAGGGAAATTTTCAGTCAGAAATGATACTCTGGAAAAGCAGGTATATGATATTGTCTCACAATATTATTCAGATGAACAGATAGCAATCAGTTCTCCGATCGGTGCATTGGATTTTCCGGCACGAATCCATACAACAAAATTCAATGCCAGAATTAAAGGAAAAGTAGTCTCTCTTATCAGACAGATTCAACGGGTAAATCCTGATTTTTACTTTGTGACTTCAACCGGAGGTTTGACTTCACCATCCCGGGCCCTTTTAAATCCGATGGTGTTATTTCATTCAAGTCCTGCCACCGTTGCAAATGGGGCGTATTACCTGAGTAGGAATGAGAACTGTCTGGTGATTGATATCGGTGGAACAACTACTGAACTCGTACCACTCAAAGATGGAAAACCGGTCTATGAAAGCGTGGTACTGGATGGATCGAAAACACTCATCCGGGCAGTGTCGGCAACAAGTATTCCGTATGGTGGGGACTCCTGTATCAGGTCAGAGTTATGTCCTTTCAGGGCAGGAAATTCCCGCTCTTTTGGTGGTGGAGAACCAACCCTTACGGATGCATTGAATGTGATGGGTGCACGAATTGGAGATGCAGGTCGATCAGCAGTTTTGGATCACGCGGATGCTCAGCGTGCAGTGCACCAATATCTTGAGCTGGTCTCTTCAGCAGTAAAAGAGTATCACCCACATATTCTGGTCGGTACCGGATATCTCGCACACTACCTTCTCTCTGATATTGCTGAACGCGCGCAGACGACGGGTATTGTTCCTGAACATGCTGCATCTGCGAATGCCGTGGGTGCTGCGGTATCAAAAGTCAGTCTTGAAGTACATATTCACGTGGATACTGAACGAAAACGTCTGACTCTGAACGGACTTTCATATCCTTATAAAGATGCCCGGGATGAAGAACACCTGATTGCCTATGTCAAGGAACTTATCAGAGATATTGCGCGAAAAGAAGGGGCTCCTGAAGAAGATATCGCTGATATTCAGGTTCTCTCCTATTCTTCATATGATGTTGTCAGGGGATGGAGAGTGACAGCGACCATTACAGATATGATCCTTGCAATTGCTCCAGGAATATCAGTGGAGGCATTATGACCTGTGGTATAGTATATGCTCCATCATACCTGAATCATGAGCAAAGTCCGTCTCACCCGGAACGACGGGAACGATTGTCATACACTCTTGATCAGCTTGTAGAAGAGGGGATATTTGACCTGCCACAGATTACCCTTCTGACACCAAAACCTGCCACGAGAGATGATGTACTTCTCGTGCACACTCCGGAATATCTTCAGTTTCTGGAGAAGACTTCAATTACCGGTGGCATAATTGATGCTGATACTTATGTCCCCAAAGATCTGATACACGATGCCCTTCTTGCAGCCGGTGGAGCTATTACCGGAGCTGATGCGGTTCTCAATCAGGTGGTTAAAAACTGTTTCGTTCTTGCACGGCCTCCGGGTCATCATGCCGGACGATCTCAAGGGGCAGGTTTTTGTTATCTGAACAATGTGGCCATAATGGTTCGTCATCTTCAGCGCCGGGGTCTGCGGCGGATTATGATCCTGGACTGGGATGCCCATCACGGGAATGGCACAGAAGAGATTTTCTACGATGATCCGTCGGTCCTTTTTTGTTCTGTTCACCAATATCCCTTCTACCCGGGTTCAGGCCGCTTTGAGGACATTGGTGTCGGTGATGGAAAAGGATATAATATCAATCTGCCCATACCTGCAGGGAGTTCAGACAAGGTCTATCAGTATCTTCTTGAAGAGATAATACTCCCTCTCGCAGACGAGTATATGCCTGATGCAATTGCAATATCAGCCGGTCAGGACAATCATTTCACTGATCCGCTCACAGGTCTTGCCCTTACCGCGCACGGGTATGCAGGACTTATGCAGGAGATATGCATCCTTGCTGATTCTATCTGTTATGGCAGGATTATTGCGGTACTGGAAGGGGGATATAGCGTGGAGGGCGGTCTTCCCTATACAAATCTCGGACTTATCGCCGCAATGGCAGGTCTTGATATATCCAATATACGTGAGCCTGAGATTTATCAGGATATATTAGAGAAGGTAATATCCGAAGATGCCCTCCCCCAGGTGATTAAGATGGTTTCAGAACTGAAGAAAAAACTATCCGATCACTGGTATTTTATCCGTCGATATGATTTCAGGTAATCAGCTCATCGGAGAAATGGTATTCCTGCTCTTTTATTGCGGTAGAGAACAGATAGCACATGTATGACAATCACTCCGGTTCATGTTGCTGGAAGAGAAAAAGGATCGATCATGCTGTATGCCCTGTCAACCTGCATCCATTGTAAACAGACAAAAAAACTTCTAGACGAATTACAGGTTGCATATGATTACCTGTATGTGGACCAGCTCAGCCGTGCAGAGATGGATGAGATTCTTAAAGAGATTGAAAAGTATAACCCGCGGGGCTCATTTCCCACCCTGGTAATCAATAATTCAAAGGTGATTGTCGGGAGCAGACTTGATGAGATTAGAGAGGCGCTTACATCATGAACCAGGAGATATCAAAGGAAATAGTCCGTAAACGATATATTGAGCTGGATCAGGATGCAAAAAAGACCGGGTACTATCTCAATCCTGATAGAGTGTTTACAGAGGGGCTTGTTGAGGGACTTCTCATAAATGCCAGCAGGTACGGGTACGAATCCTGTCCCTGCAGACTGTCACGGGGAGATAAACAGGCAGATCTGGACATTATTTGTCCCTGTGATTATCGCGACGATGATATTAGTGAATTTGGGGCATGTTATTGCGGGCTCTATGTATCGGAGAGTATTGCCACACAAAAACTCCCAGTCCCCGTTGTTCCTGAACGACGATCCCCTGCTTTGGAGCGGGAAAAACCAGCATCATCACTAGTACAGGCAGGTACATTGCCCTATCCGGTGTATCGATGCAAAGTATGTGGATATCTCTGTGCACGGACAAATCCGCCGGAAAAGTGTCCTATCTGCAAGGCTGATAAAGATCGGTTTGAGATATTTCTCAGGTAGCCGTAACCAATATCCTCTTATCTTATTCTGGTGAAATTAATTGCCGTGACAATACCAGTACTTCTTGAGATAGTCGGATACAAAAATTCAGAATGTTCACCTTTTCCCTGCGATGAGAACAGAACCTGTGGGTTCTCCTCATGTGCCCCGTCCGGAAGCCTATTGAACGCTTTTGAAGCGCTAAAAAATGAAGTCTTTAAGGAATTTGGTGAAAAAGTCAGTGTACAGCTTACATTGCTGGATGATGGGGTTCCAGATTATATCAAACAGATTTATGAACGCGATCATCCTGCCATACCGATGATTCTTCTCCAGGGCAGGGTAATTCCTGTAGGCAGAATCTCATGGATTCCAATCAGGGATGCGATTATATCATTACCGGAAATGGAACGATAATCCTGATATTATACACCACACCAATTACTATCCTGAAAAGAAAGAGCGGTTAGAAGATGACCTTACAACCCCCCCCGGAAAACCCCTATCATGCTGCGCCTGTTATTGCGTTTGAGCGTATTAATTCTGACATCTGGAAAATAAGGAACATAACCGGGAATAATGTAAAGTATGGCATTTTAGTTGAACCATCGGATAAGGAGACAGATCTGTTACCTCATATTCACGCGGAAGATCAGGATCTTGTATCCCGGAAACTGGGTGCAGCCATCCTTCAGAAGAAGGATGGTATCGAGCTGAGATACCGGATTCGCGCAGGATCCTATTATCGATGGGTTGAGGAATACTGCTTTCTCTTATATGGTGATACTGGTGATCCGGTTCAGGCTCTCAGTTATCTGTGGATCAGCTCACTTCCGGTTGAATGGTCACTCCTCTGTAAGGGCTCTGAGATCTGGAATATATTAAATTCAAAAATTAGACATGATATCTTAAATCAATTGACCGCGATATTAGGCTATCTTGAGCTTTCAACTGATCTGATAACCGATCCGATGCTTATTGACTTTACTCAGAAGGAGCAGAATGCAGCCGAAAAAATCCGGGACCGGTTGATATTTACCCGTGAGTACCAAAAAATCGGACTGTTGGAATTTTCATGGGTATTCCTCTCTGATATTATTCAGGAAGCCTTAAATGAAATCGTAATGGAGCCTGTTGAGGTTGTGATTCAGACCGGAAATTCACAGGTGTATGTTGATAAAAATTTCCGCTTGGCCCTTGAAAAGATTTTAATCAATATACCGGAACATGCTACCGGAGCAACCAGGGTACAGATAACCATCGAATCATCAGATATCGGTGGAAAGCTGATTATTGAGGATAATGGATGCGGGATACTAGATCAGCATAAAACCAGAATTTTTGATCTTGGGTTTGGGAAAGGGAGCGGGTACGGGCTGTTCCTTGCAGAAAAGATATTATCAGTATTTGGTATCACGATTCAGGAGAACGGGGTATCAGGGAGGGGAGCACGGTTTGAATTAGGTATACCTTCTCATATCCTTGAGATTCGCTCCTAATTTATCTGATTTTCTGAGCGATCATCATCGTCACTCCATAATCTTTAATATAGGGATCAGATACCCGTTTGACTGATGAAATCTCAAGATTATGTTCTTTCAGGACAGAGCGGTATTCATCTGTCAGAAACTTTTTGTTTTTACTCCAGGTTTTTTTCGGAGTATGTGCATTATCAAAGGTCCAGAGCAGAAACTCAAGTTCCTGGATTGGATCATATGGAGCACTCTCATCTCCAGGTTGAATACTAACAAAATATCCTCCTGGTTTCAGTGCATCAGATATCTTTTCCACCATATCCGGACTCTTCCCACTCGGGTTTGAAGAGGAGAGAATAAGATCATAGTCCCGTCCGATTGGATCAACAAAAAAGTTACCTCCCATCGTCTGAACTCTGCTTCCGATATGATATCGTTTAATGTATTGTTCAGCCAAGGTAACCACGCCAGGCAGATCAAAAATTATTGCTGACAGATTTGGGTTTTTACATGCGAGTGCTATGGCATATAACCCATGCCCTCCACCCAGATCTATCATTTTTCTCATTGCTGAAAATGTGGGGAGGGATACAATGCTTCGTACCACCTCCTGAAGTCTTCCGCAGAGTGCATTCTGCGCCATCGACGGGAGTGAGAGATTTGCAAAGAACTGCTCCTCATTATAGGAAAGTGGGCCGGAACTAAGAATATCTGAAAGACCGAGCCAGAGATCCTTTATATGCTGCATGGATTTTTCAAGATACGCCCCCTGAAAATATGGTGATTGTTTTGTCAGATATGTAGATGCAAGTGGTGTGTTTTTGATCTTCCCGTTGTTCCACTCAACAAAGCCTGTTTTAACAAGAGATTTCACAAAATCTGTAACCGGATGGGGGTATTTGATAAGATCTTCAATATCTTTTTCAGACTTCCATTCCGTAAGTGCGTCAAATATTCCCAGTCTGACAGAGGCATCAATCAGGCAGAGAAGTCTTGCGCCCTGATTGAATTGATTCATCATATCAAAAAAAGAGCCTGGAGAGACGGGTGGGAATTCCCATAATGCTGTACAGTTATTATCCGGGTTATATGGTGCATCTTTCATGTCCTGCTTGTTCCTTCAAATCTTTTCTCTTGTTCGTGACCTGGGTATCTATCGGTAATCTCTTATTCCTTTGTCACCGAATTTGTACAGTATTCTGTACCTTCCCTTGGTATATCTTTCTGATTTAAATCGTACAGAGGTCTTTGATGAGTAGAAATATCGCAATTGAGATGCTGAACCAGATACCCGTTCAGGATCAGCAGATTGAACTGGTTGAGCGGAAATGCCTTGGCCATCCGGACAGTATTGCTGACGGAATTGCAGAAGCAGTCAGCCGTGCATTATGCAATACCTATATTGATCAATTTGGCGGAGTCCTTCACCACAATACCGACCAGGGTGAGATTGTAGCAGGAGAATCAATGCCACAGTTTGGTGGTGGAAAGATAATCAAGCCGATTTTTGTTCTTCTCGACGGTCGTGCAACCAAAGAGTTTAATGGAGAAAAAATACCGACTGATACGGTTGCCTTAAAGGCGGCAAAGGATTATCTCCGGTCACTTATTCCGGAACTGGATCTGGACCGGCATCTTATCATGGACTGTCGTCTTGGAACCGGGTCCACTGATTTACGTGATGTCTTTAAACCGGAGGAAGGAAAGATCCCCCGTGCAAATGACACATCATTTGGTGTATCATATGCTCCATTCTCTGATATTGAAAGATGTATCCGCGAAATTGCCTCATATATTGACACTACTCTCCGGCCAAAATATCCTGTATATGGGCAGGATATCAAGATTATGGGGCTTCGTCAGGGCGATTCCATCAAGCTTACCATCTGTTGTGCCATGGTTGACCGGTATGTCTCATCCCTCTCGGATTACATTAACTTCCGTGAGAAACTGGCTGAGGAATCACTTAAGGTAGCAAAGACCTGCACAGATAAGAAAGTTGAAGTTTATGTAAACACGGCCGACTGTGATAGAGAATGCAGTCTTTTCTTGACGGTAACCGGTACCTCTGCTGAAATGGGTGATGATGGATCGGTTGGCAGAGGCAACCGGGCAAATGGTCTTATTACACCCCACCGGCCGATGAGTATGGAAGCAACAAGTGGGAAAAACCCGATCAACCATATCGGAAAGATTTATAATCTACTCTCAAATGAGCTGGCACATACCTGTGTTAAGCAGGTCGATGGTATTGCGGAAATTCAGATCAGACTCCTCTCTCAGATCGGTGCTCCGATTGATCAGCCACTAGTAGCCAGTGCTCAGATCATTCCACATCCATCCTATACGGTAAAAGATATCGAACGAGATGTATACGAAATTATAGACACCGGTCTGGAAAACATCACCTCTATTACAGAACGTGTAATCAGAGGAGAATTAAAGACATTTTAATGACAAAAAAATCATCTCCGATCTTGGATCGGACTTCTATTTTTAAAGTCAGGATAGCGATACCAAACAAAGGACGCATATCAGTACCGATTCGGGAATTAATAGAGAAATCCGGTCTTGGAATAATTGATAATGGCGACCGGACCCTGATTGCACGAACCCGCGACCAGCACGTAGAAATACTTTATGCCCGTCCCATTGATATTCCTGAGTATGTTGCCTCAGGTGTTGCGGATTTAGGGATTACTGGTCATGACATGGTTGTGGAACGGGGTTCAAATGTTACAGAACTTCTCAATTTAGGATTTGGATCCGCATCAGTTGTGCTAGCCGTCCCGGATAATGCAGATTGTCACTCCCCTCACGACCTGGATGGAAAACGTGTTTCAACAGAGTTTCCTGCAATTAGCAAAAAATATTTTAAAAAGATAGGTATTAAACCAGTCATTGTGCCTGTTGGAGGGGCCTGTGAAGCAACTCCCTCTTTGGGTATTTCAGATGCAATTATCGACATCTCAAGTTCCGGAACCACGCTCCGTCAGAACCATCTGAAGATAATTGATACCGTTCTTGAGACCAGCACATATCTGATTGCAAACCCCCAATCCTGCATTGATAAAAAAGAGAAGATTGATGAGATTCATCTTGCACTTGAGAGCGTTTTAAACGCCAAGGGAAAATGCTATCTGATGATGAATGTGGCTCGCAGTTCTCTTGATGTCATCCGAATGATAATTCCTGGAATGGGTGGCCCTACCATTATGGATGTCGCTTCTTCTGCTGATATGGTTGCTGTTCATGCGGTGGTTGATGAAGAAAAGGTCTATCAGCTGATAAACCGCCTGAAACAGGCGGGTGCACGTGATATTCTGGTCATGAATATCGAACGTCTGATTAGGTGAGATACCATCATGATAGTATTCCCAGCGGTCGATATCCTTGGTGGGCGATGTGTGCAGCTTGTCCAGGGCAGACGTGATACTGCCACTATATATGGCGATCCCCTTCAGTGCGCAGAATCCTGGTTATCTCAGGGGGCTGAGGCCCTTCATATTGTAAATCTTGACGGTGCATTCGGATCGTCAAAACTCAATGCAGAAAAGATAACAGATCTTATCACCCGCACCGGTGTACAAACCCAGCTCGGAGGAGGAATCCGATCTCTTGATGACGCACGATCATGGCTTGACTGCGGGGTTGACCGGGTCATCCTTTCAACCTTTGCTGCTGATGATCCCGATTGTCTCACCATTCTTTCAGATGAATATGGGAGTGACCGGATTATGGCCGGGGTTGATGCGATGGCCGGAGAGATGGTTACTCATGGGTGGGAGAAGCCGGCTGGCAACTTCCTGGAATGGGCGGATCTTTTCATCAAAAAAGGTGCCGGTTCATTGTTATATACCAATGTCAGTGTCGAAGGTCTGTGCAGAGGAATTGATCCAAAGCCGATTCGTGAGCTTCTCAGTGTTGTAAGTGTGCCAGTGGTTGTTGCCGGCGGAATTACATCAGTCGCTGATATCACGCTCTTACGGGAGGCTGATGCTGCGGGTGTGGTCCTTGGCTCAGCTCTCTATTCCGGAAAGATTACGCTCCGCGAAGCACTGGAGGCAGCAGGATGAGAACCAGTAAG